>JAAOEI010000892.1_pt1 | contig 11202 bp, 12 predicted proteins | sample 7059261 | NCBI WGS metagenome assembly JAAOEI01 (sample SAMN14008812, study PRJNA610033) | viral metagenome | isolation source: viral particles filtered from seawater | place: China: Hangzhou Bay, Yangshan Deep Water Harbour | collected 2017-10-31
CACCCGGGCAACAGTGCTTCGCTGATCACCGGGTGCCGCTCGACCGTCCACCGGTCTTCACGCTGAAGACGGGCCGCGAGTACCGGTCACCCGAACCGTACGTGAGCGACGGCGCGATCCTCATCCCCGGCACGCGCAACATTCGCGGTGAGGAATGGGTGGAGCGATTGGGCGAGAACCAGCAGGCCATCATCGACGCGCAGCAGAAGGGCTGAGTCATGGCAAAAGAGAGCGGCCTCGCAATCACCACGCTGAGTGTGGACGACTCGGGCGGCACCGCCCGAGATATCCGCAACGACATCACGAACTTCCAGTTCGCCACCCCGCACGCCATCCAGGACGTGACCGGCGTGGACAAGAGCGCCATCGAGCGCCTGCTCCTGCTGGCCGACTTCTCGATGACGCTCAACGGCGTGTTCAACGACGCATCCAACCAGGCGCACGCCGTCTTCCGGACGGTGTCCAGCACCAGCGCCAACCGCACGGTGAGCCTGAGCATCAGTGGCCAGACGCTGGCGAACGAATGCCTGGCCACCGACTACAACCTGACCCGCGCCGCGTCGGGTGAACTCACCTGGACGGTGCCTCTGGTGCTCGCGGACGGCGCCGTCCCCACCTGGGCGTGACCATGGGATTCGAGCGGCGCGTCTACAAGCTGGTCTGGCCGGAGGGAAGCTTCTTCGCCGGCTTGGAAGTGCGCATGCGGCCGATGCCTACCGAGACGGTGGGCGAGATCGGGCTGCTGCACGCGAAAGCCGAGCACGGCAGCGACGAGGATCGCATCGCGCTGCTGCCCGCCATGGCCGGCATCGTTCAGCAGTCCATCGTCAGCTGGAACCTGACGGACGGTGGCGAGCCCGTGCCGTGCACGAACGTGGGCGCCGAGGGCATGGAGATGGTGATGGCCATCATCCAGGCCTGGCAACAGGCGGCGAACGAGGTGAGCGCCCCTTTGCTGCCAGGCTCGCGCGATGGCGAGCCGTCCCCGGAGGACTCGATGCCGATGGAAATCCCGTCCGCAAGCCATTCGAGCTAGAGTATGCCCAAATGATCTTGGGCATCTGCCGCGAGTTCCACAAGCTCCCCAGCGAAGTGGAGCGCGAGGACTCGCGGCTGCTGTATTTGCTGGAGATAGAACGTCTCGGCGGCCGGGCCGACGCGGAGGGGGGTGACCATGAGCAATGACGTAGTGATCAACGTCAAGGTGGACGACAGCAAGGCCGACTTCGGGGGGGTGGAGCGCGGCCTCAAGCGCGTGCGCGAGCAGGGCGCGAGCATGGCATCCACCCTCGGTGGCATGGTCGCCGACGCGCTCAGCAGTGCCGCACAGGGCGCCGTGCGCATGGGCCAGGGTCTCGCGCAGGCGGCCGGGCAGGCGGCCGTCACGAACGCGGTGTCGACCGGAGCCAGCGGCGGCGTCAACGCCCTGATCACTGCGCTCATGGCAGCCGCAGCCGCAGCCGCAGCCGCAGCCGCCGGATTCGTGGCGCTGGCACCCGCCATCCTGGTGGCCGCCGGCGCGGCTGCCGCCGGCGCGGCTGCCATGGTGGGGCTCGGCAACGCCATGGCCGTGCTGTCGATTGGATTCGGCGGCATCGGTGAGGCACTGGGCGCGCACAGCAAGGCCATGGGCGGGGCGGGCGGGGCAGCACGCAACACCGCGGAGCAGGAGCACCAGGCTGCCCAGCGGATCAAGTCGGCCACTAGGGCGCTCACGGACGCCAAGCGCGCCGAGCGCGAAGCCATCGCCGACGTGAACCGCGCTCGCCTTTCCGAGATCGAACGGCTCAAGGATCTGGACGCCGCCATCAAGGGCGGGGCTATCAGCGAGAAGGAAGCCGCGCTCGATCTCCAGGAGGCGAAGCTCGCCATCCAGAACATGGACGCGGGCATGTCCAATGAGGACAAGCAGCGCCTTCAGAACCGCCTCGATCGCGCCCAGCTCGAATACGACGAGACGGTGCGCCGTAATCGCGGGCTGGCCGAGGAGCGCCGTAAGGCGGACAAGGTTGGCATCGAAGGCTCGGATCAGGTACAGGAAGCGCTCAAGCGGCAGGCTGCCGCCCACGAGCAGGTGGTACGCGCACAGGAAGGACTTGCCGAGGCTCAGCGCAAGGTAGCCACCGCGTCCGCCGGCGCCGGTGGAGGCGTGAATGCCTTCAATGAGGCGATGAAGAAGCTCAGCCCGAACGCCCGCGAGCTGGTGCGCACCCTGGTCGCACTCAGTGACAAGTGGGACGCCCTGAAGAAGCGCGTGCAAGATCGCCTGCTCGCTGGTTTCAGTGATGAGATCAAGGGTCTCGCGGCCAAGTGGATGCCCGTCCTGGAGACCACCCTGACCGACATGGCGGGGCGGCTGAACACCATCGGCAAGAACACCGCCAAGACGCTGGGGTCCAAGGACTTCATCGAGAACTTCAAGTCGGCCAGTAGCGCAGGCGGCGACTTCATCAGCAACGTCGGCGGTGGCGTGCCCGCACTGATCGACGGCTTCATGCGTCTCGCGCAGTCCGCCAGCCCGGTGCTGAAGGTGATCGGGAATGCCGTCCGGGGCATCTTCGAGTGGTTCGACAAGTGGATGACCAGCGCGCAGAAAAGCGGCAAGCTGAAGTCGTTCATGGAGCAGGCCGCCACCACGCTGGATCGCATCTTCACCATCGGCAAACTGGTGTTCCAGGTGATCGGCGAGTTCTTCAGCATCCTCTTCCCGTCCAGCAAGAAGACATCGGACTCCGTTTTTGACTCGATCATCCGGCAGCTTGGCGTTGTCAAAGACTGGCTTCAGGATCCGCAGAATCGCGAGGCCATCCAGCGGATCGCCGACAAGTTCGGCGAATTCATCGCGTGGATGGTCAATGATGCGATGCCGGTCATCGCCGACCTGGTGACTCTTCTCATCCAGGGCGCCTATGCCGTTGCCAAGAATTGGAACAAGATCAAGGACTTTTTCAGTTCTCTAGTCCTGAAGTTGCGTGAGCTGTGGTGGAATTTCGTTAAATTCATGCTGGACCGGCTGGACGGCGTGATCAGTCTGATCGACAAGACGCTGGGCGGCATCGTCCCCGGACTGAGCAAGCAGCTGAACAGCGCCAGGGCCGGGCTGAACCAGTTCCGCGACGATGCGAACAAGGCGCTGTCCGGCATCAAGGACGAGCAGGTGACCATCGAGATTCGGCAGGTGTTCACGGCGGTCGGCGAGACCATCGCCAGCGTGGCAAAGCAGCTACAGGATGTCGGCACGCTGATCGGCCGCAAGGGTGGCACCAAGAAGGGCAAGGCTACCGGCGGCATCAGCTCCGGCGGCCTGGAGTGGGTCGGCGAGCACGGCCCTGAGCTGCGCAATCTCGCACCGGGCAGCCGGGTGTACTCCGCCCCCGACTCTGCCCGGATGGCGGGCGCCATGGGTGGTGGCGAGCTGTCCGGCACGGTGCGCCTGGCCGGCAGTGGTCAGGCGGAGCGTGGGCTGATCGCCGAACTGTTCCGGGTGCTGCGCGTCGAGATCGGCCGCAACTATGGCGGTAGCGTGCAGAAGGCGCTCGGCTCGTGACCAGCCACGAGCCCGAGGACATCACGGTCGAACTGATCGTCGATGGATCGTGGGCCAGCAGCACCGGCAGCGTGGTCTTCGCCGATCGGGTGCGCGGCGGCAATGAAGAAGGCTCGATCACCATCACGCGTGGCGTGGCCGATCAGCAGAGCGGGATCAGTCCGCAGACGGCATCATTCACCCTCGGAAACGCTGACGGCCTGTTCAATGACGACAATCCGCTGTCGCCGCTGTATCACAAGATCCCGCTGAATGCGGATATCCGCATGGGGGTGCTCGACAGCAATGGCACGTATGATGCGTACCTGCGCATTCCCGAGTATCCGGAGGACAGCGAACCCGCTCAGTACGCGCATACGGCCGATAAAGCCTCGCTGGACATCACCGGCGACATCGACATCCGGGTGGAATTCTCGGCGCAGCGTGCCCGTGGCCGGACTCTGATCCTGTGCCGCACATACCAGACCGGTGGCGTGGATCGTTCCTGGCTGTTGACGACCACGACGAGCGGAGGATTTGAGTTCCTCACGTCCTCGGCGGGGACGTTCGCATCGGTGATCAGTAACGCCACTACGAATGTCATCGCCGAGGACACGGTACGCAGCGCCGTGCGGGTGACGCTGGACGTCAACAACGGCGCTGGCGGTAAGACCTACACGTGGTACACGGCGGACTCGATCGCCGGGCCGTGGACAACGCTGGAAACGAACATCGTGGCGGGCACGACGAGCATCGCCGCGGGCGCCGCCCCCCTGGAGATCGGGGCCGCCGATGGCGGCCTGCGCGGCATCACCAGCCGGGACGTGTTCGCAGGGAAGATCCACGCGGTGGAGGTCTACAACGGCATCGCAGGCACCCTGGTGGCCGACTTCAAGCCCGCCACCGACTCGATCTTCATGGAGACCACCAGCTGGGAGGACAATTGCGCGAGCCCGAATCAGTGGATCATCACCGGCAGTGACACGCGCCTGGCCACCGACCGGATCCGGTTCGCCGGCCAGCTGGGGTACGTCCCGCTGGAATGGGACAAAACCGGCACGGATGTCTACAGCATCGCTACAGCCAGTGGCGTGCTGGCGCAGCTCAACAGCAACGGCGCCGCGCTGCAAAGCTGCACTCGCCGGTACTGGCGACTGGACTCCGACGTCACGGACTACTGGCCGTGCGAGGACGAGGACGGCGCCACCAAGGCGGCCAGTGCCGTCACGGGCGGCAAAGCGGCCACCATCTTCGGTTGCTCGTTCGGTAGCGCGGACGGCTATCCGGGCAGCACCGGAATGATGACCTTCGATACCGCGTCGTCCTCGATCGCGCGGTTCGCGGTCGGCAACCTGCTCGCCGACACGGGGGCGACCACCTGCATCTTCAGCTTCACCACCAGCGGCTTGCCGGCCAGCGACGTCACGTTCGCGACCGTCTACGTAGCGTCCGGCACCGTTCGAGCATGGCGCTTCGCCATCGGTGCCACCGGATTCGCCCACACGCTGGTGGATGCCGCGGGCGCCACCGTGGCATCCGGCTCCGCCCTGTTCGGGGCGGGCGCCAACCCGAACGGCACGACGATCGTGGTGTGCCTTCAGCTCAGCCAGGAGGGCGGCAACGTCCGCTGGCAAACCGTCTGGCACGCGGTAGGATCGTCCACTTTCTATACGCCCACCGTGGGCGGCAGCACGTTCGCGGGCACCTCCGGACAGTTCTACCAGGCGAACTTCTCCATCCCGAACGCCAACCTAGCGGGTGCCCGCCTGGGCCACGTGGTGATCACGCACGCGCTCACGAGCATCAACACCAGTGAGTTCGCCAACGTCTCCAACGCCTTCACCGGCGAGCTGTTCGGGGTGCGCGCGCAGCGCCTGTGCGCCGAAGAAGGCGTGTTCTTCCAGTGGCGAGGCGACATCCAGGCCACGCAGGCAGTGGGCGCACAGACGGCGGACACGCTGTTGAACATCCTCACGGCCGGGCAGAAGGTGGCGGGCGGGATCCTGACCGACGTCCGCGACAAGCTGGGCATCGAATACGTTACTCAGCAGTACCTGGGCAACCGGCGCGGCCTGGAGCTGAGCTATTCCAGCAGCCACCTGTCCGGGGTACCGAACCCCGTCAATGATCTTCGCTACCTCGTGAACGACTTCACGGCCTCGCGCGACGGCGGCTCCAGTGCACGGCACGAGGTGACCGACCCGCTGAACCGCAAGAACACGTCCGCCTCGCCGGACGGCGCCGGGCGCTGGGAGAAGAAGGACAGCTTCACGGCGAGCACGGACGCACAGACGATCCTGCTCGCCTCCCGGGAGACCTTCACCGGCACCTGGCCGCAGCGGCGCATCCCCAACCTGGCCGTGGAACTGTCCCGCTCGGAGATCTCCGGAACGGCCACTCTGCGCGGCACGCTCATGCGCGACGTGATCGCATGGGATCTCGGCGACCCGGTGAACCTGGCCGGGCTCAGCACCTCGCCGTTGCCGCCGGACGACATGCTGATGGCGATGTTCGGCTACACCGAGAAGATCAGCAATAAGTTGTGGTCAATCGACGCCAACACCGTGCCCGCGGGACCGTTCCAGGTGCCGATCATGGGCGACTACAGCGGCAGGGAACCGCGCATGGACGTGGACGACCTGACGCACAGCATCCTGAAGGCGGACATCACCACCACGGCCACCAGTTTCACGGTGAAGACCGACGCGGCGAGCACGCGCCGGGTGAAGATCTGGGTGGACACCACGTCCTACTCCTCGGACATCGGCGGTGGCCAGACCATCGACATCAACATCGGCGGAGAGCGGATCAGGGTCACCAGCATCGGCACCCCCACGCTGACCGGCGGCTACAACGAGCAGACATTCACCGTGACCCGCAGCATCAACGGCGTAGTGGCCGAGCACACGGCCGGCGACCCGATCTCCCTGTGGGAGCCCTTCTACCTGGGGATGGAGTAGATGACCACCACCTACGCGATCGGCCAGCGGATCACCGCCACGCTGCTGCAAACGCTCGCCGACAACACGGTGAACAGGGGCGTAGTCCGGCTGATCCAACAGAGCGGGCAGTCGCTGGCGTCCGGCGCCGCGACCGCCATCACGTTCGGAGCCGCGTCCGAGGACGTGGACACCGCGGGCTGGCACGACGAGAGCACCAACAACACCAGGATCACGCCCACGGTGGCCGGCTATTACACCTTCACCGGCCTGGTGGTCTTTCCGGCGAACACGGACTACACGAGTCACCAGGCGACATTCCGCAAGAACGGGTCCACCACCCTCCCCTCGGCCGTCCGGTACGGGCCGAACGCCACGTCGTCCTTCCGGGGTATCGAGCTGACGCTGGACGGCCTGCTGATGAACGGCAGCACGGACTACCTGGAATTGATGGGCTCGCAGGACAACGGCGCCGCCGCGTCGCGGACTACGCCGTCGTCCGGCGGCAGCACGTCGTGTCTGTTCACTGCCGTCCTGATCCGGCCGAGTTAGGAGGCATCATGCAGTCTCCGGAGTATCCCGACCTGCCGTTCGTGCCGGCGCGCGCGTACGGGAAGGGCCGCGACGGCAAGGGTGTGGCGTACATCGTCATCCACTACACAGCGGGCAGCGAGCGCCCGGACAGCGCGGAGAACGGCGCCGCGTACGACCAGAAGCGCACCGACGGCACGAGCGCCCACTATTTCGTGGATCAGAACAGCATCGTGCAGTGCGTGCTGACCGCCGACCGGGCCAACGCCGCGCGGCACAAGGGCAACCGGCTCGGCATCCAGTACGAGTTGTGCGGCACACAACAGACTCGCGCACAGTGGCTGGACGCGGCGAGCGGTGCCACGCTGCGCCTGGCCGCGTTCCAGGTAGCGCGCGACTGCATCCGCTACGGCATTCCCGCGCGCCGGCTGTCGGTGGCCGAGACGCGCCGGGCGTGGCAGGAGTGGCCGGACGGCCCGCGGGGCATCGTAGGGCATGTGGACTGCACACTTGCCTATCCTGAGGACGGCGGGGACCATACCGACCCGGGCACGGCGTTCCCGTGGGACATCTTCCTGCCGCTGGTGCAGGACGAGATCGACGAGCAGAGGGCGAGCATGGCAAACCTGACAGAGGCGGACGCCAAGAAGATCGCTGAGGAAGTGTGGCGTTCGGACATCAATCCGGGAACGGCCAGGAACCTGGCCTACACGACGGTGTTCTCGATGTTCCAGACGATGAACGCGATGGCGGCGCAGATCAGTGCGCTCAGCTCCCAGGTGGCCGCGCTGAGGCGGGACGTCGAGGCGCTGATTGCCGCGCATCCGTCGCCGCCTGCTTCCTGAGGTGCGTCACTGTCCGTAAGATCGGAAATGGCGATGGCCGGAAAGGCGGATCATGAGTGAGCGCACAGGGCACCCCTGGCCGATGGACGATCATCCGCGACGTGGGTACGTACCTGGGCGGATGGGTCCTGCTGGCCAAGCAGGCAGGCATCCTGCTCGATCCGCCGAGCGCGCCCAGCGAAACACTGATCTGGGCAGCCGCCGTGATGATCGGCGGACCCGGGATCGTGCAGCTGCTGACCTGGCGTTTTGGTACCGGTGGATCGCTGTCGCAGCCGGAGTCCCCGCCGTCCCCCTCATCGTCTACGCCATCTGGTACGCCACCCGTTAGCTAGGTAGGCTGGTGGTGCGTGGATGGCCCCCGCTGAACGCGCACATAAAGAAACGCCCCGGCTCCGCCATGCCGGGGCGTTTCGCTTGCTCAGGAGTTGCACTTGCGGCAACGGCAGTTGAGCGGGTGGTCGACGGGCATTGGATCCTCCCTTCCTCAGTGCTTGTGCATCCGGCCGTCGCCGGACAGATACCCCCTGCCGCGCTCGGCGTTGCGGGTGTCGATGACGCCGTGGGGCTTGGGCTCGCTGCCCACCCTCCGGCCCTCGATGTCAGTGGTGGCGGGCAGGGCCTTGCCGGGGTCGGTCGCCTTACGAAACATGCGGAACTCTCTTCCTGTGAGCGTGCGTGCCATGTCTCTAGTATACAAGAGCTAACGGCGCCGCACAACCACCGAGACGAGAACCTCCGTCACCCCGCGCCGCGACTGCCGCTGGCCGACGGCCACGTACAGCGCGAACAGCGCCAGGATCAGCACCAGCAGCAGTGCGCCCGGGATCGCCGCCAGGGTGGCGTACGCCCACGCGCCCACCGCGCCGAGCGCGAACAGGATCCCGACGACCACCCCCGCGATCAGCAGCCGCTTGACCCGCTGCGACATCCCCGGCCGGATGCGCTCCACGGTCAGCTCCCACTGGCCGCGCTCGCGCGACCACACGGGATCGCGCTGGCAGATGCGCACCAGCCCGGCGCGCTCCTGCTTGCGTGCCTCGGTCATCATCGCGTGCTTGTGCAGGTAGCCGGTCGCCCAGCGCTCGCGGCGCACCAACGGCGTGGTGGTCGCCGGCCGCTTGCGGGCCAGGGCGGACGGAGCGCGGTAGCGCTCGATGTCGGTGCGGCCTACCGTCCCCACAGCGCACCTCCGATCCCGGCCACCAGGCAGGCGACCCCCGCCGCCCGCCACACCCACACCGACAACCGCGCCGCGTACGGAGCGAACGGTCCGCCGTACCCCTCCCGCTGCTGGCGTTGGAGACGCTGCTGAGTCGGACCGACCTTGCCCGGCCGGGGGTTCTTCTGCCAGTTGTAGCGCGGCAGCAGAAGCAGGATGAGCAGCGTCTCTAACGGCGCCAGCACCCACCGCCACCCGAGCCACCAGGGCAGCGGCAGTGTGTAGCGCTTCTTCACCAGGTCGTACCAGGGCTTCGCAGCGTGCTGGCCGTCGCGCAGGTCCAGCCGATTGGACCGGCCGACGTACCCCCATTCGCTACGGAACGGGTTGCGGTGCTTACGGGTGCGATAGGCGTAGATGCCCGGCTTGCGGGCGCGCACCATGCGCCACCAGTGACGGAGCGTCCTCATCGCGGAAGTCGCAGCGAGAACGGGGCGTAGCGGTTGAGGTAGTCCGACGGCTCAGGCCAGTCACCATCGCTAACGCGCCCCCACTGGTCGCCGTCCCTGTCCAGGACGCGCGAGATGTGAGCCGGCACGTCTTCGATGCGATCCCACGGGCCGTCGGCGGACTCCGGTACGGTTTGCGGCACCATGCCCGCCAACCGATCGCGCACGTACACGCACGCGTCGGTGAACACGCGCCACTCCTCGGGCGTGTACGCCGTGCCGCGCACGATGATGCGGAAGCTGTCGCCGTCCGGCTCGACATGGATGGATTCGGCGACCGGCAGACCGGTGACGATGAAGCCGTTCTCTCGGATGTTCATGATGACCCCCTAGACGACGTTGTGATCGGACGTGACGCCGAAGCAGGAGCAGTGATGTGCGCACAGGTCGCAGTCGGACCGATGGCCCGGACGGTTCGGCATGACGAGCACCCGATCGGCGCAGCCGTCGCACTGCACCATGCCGTGTGTGCCGGCCCGGATCTCGTCGAGTGTGCGCACCAACGCGATCTCGCGGGCGCTGACCTTCTGGCTCATAGCCCTAGTATATCAGAGAAACGCTAGCTCGCGCCAGTTCGTTTGTGCGGGGGCGTGTCGAATTCCGGCGGCTCGATCACCTGAACGTCCGCCTGCTCGCGCAACTCCACCATCCAGCGGCGCCACTTGGCCACCCGGCGCTTCCACCTGGCCGATCGGGTGTCACTCATGCGTCGCACAATACATGGAACATCAATGTTCCATGTAGGTATACCGTCGTTCCATGCCGCAGAATCGCGCTCCCCTCATCTCCTGGCACGGCGAGCACGCCAAAGTGCCCATCGGGTGGCGCGTGTTGTTCCGCTACCTCGTCACCGGCCGAGCACTACGCGGCGCCGGTGACAACGCCACTTTCTGGCACCGTGCCACCGTCGACTACCGGGCACGGCCGTATCCCCGGCTGACCGGGCCGATCTGGCAGCGCCTGGCACGCCGTCATGCCGCCATCACCGTGCCCCTGCTGCTGCTGGCGCTGGCGCCCTGGCTGTCCGTCTGGCCGTTCGCGGCATATGAAACCGCACTCATGCTCGGCGCGTGGGCATGGGCGGGGCGCCGCACCTATCACTGGGCGAAGCGGCGCCGCACCTACCACCAGTGGATCGACCCTGCGGCCAGGGCAGCCTGCGGCGTGCTCGGGATCCGGTACGTCCGCCGTGCCGGACGCGCCATGATCGAGCTGCCGGACGGATGGGGCGAGGGGCGCGACACGGCCGCCGGCCGCCGGATGACCGCCCGCGTGCACATCCCTGCGGGTACCGTGCTGACGCGCACCCTGCGCGCGTCCTTCACCGAGAACGTGGGCGCCCGATTGGGCATCCCCAAGCCCGTGCAGGCGGAGTGGAGCGAACAAGGCCCGAGCGTGTTCGTGGATCTGCGCGCCGCGCCGCTGCCGCCGGACGAGGTGCCGTGGGCCCCCATCCTGGCCGCCGCAAGGGCGGCCGACGAGAACACGCTGGTTGCCGGCCGCGCCGCGAGCGGTCACCTGGTGACGGTCTCCCTGGCCGAGGACAGCCCGCACATCGCCGCGTCCGGGGCGTCCGGCACCGGCAAGAGCGTGCTCGCCCGGGTGCTGCTGGCGCCACGGGTGGCGCTGCACGGTGACGGCCTGCTGATCACCGACCCGAAGAAGTTCAGTCACTGGCGCTGGGCGGGCG
>JAAOEI010000893.1_pt1 | contig 11199 bp, 15 predicted proteins | sample 7059261 | NCBI WGS metagenome assembly JAAOEI01 (sample SAMN14008812, study PRJNA610033) | viral metagenome | isolation source: viral particles filtered from seawater | place: China: Hangzhou Bay, Yangshan Deep Water Harbour | collected 2017-10-31
CTGCGTTCAGGTTCTTAGTGTTCCAGAACCAACGAGCCGAGGCCAGCGCACCTTCCTTGGTTTCCAGCCACTCAGCGGCCTGCTCAGCAGTCATGTCGTAGTCTTTGGCGAAACGTGTGTAGTTGTCCCGGCCAGTCAACTGCTTAAGGCCACGGCCACGGAAGCGCCAGCCATCGCCCGGCTGGGTGTTGCCCAGCTTCGAGGTGCGGAACTCGTCCATGTAGACGTAGTTGGCGATCTTCTCGGGGTTCTTGGCATACTCAGCCGCGTTGCGCTTGCCGGGGCCGAAATAGCGCGGGAAGACCTTGTTCAGAGTTTCCTCGCGGTAATTGAGGTTCTCGCTCATGGCCGTGAAGTCCATACTCTCATGCGCGCACTGCGAGATGAACCCAGCGATGCGCTGATCGGTGATGATGTCGTATTTCGGCAGCGCCTTGTTCAGTTCCTCGCACCATTCCTCGACCTCTTTGTTAGATGGGATCATGGCGCGCAGTTGATCTACAGTTACCAGGGTCATTTTTTCTTAACCTTCTTCAGCAGCCCATCAAGCAAAGCTTCTTGGGCCATGTCTTTGCCCATGCCGCTGAGCAGATCATTGACGTTTCCAGTGGCCGCAACCTTGATTGCGCTCTCCACCTGGTCCGGCAAATTCACCTTATCCAGAACAGCATCAACAGCCTTCTCTTTAAGCTTCTTGCCCATCAGCATTCCAACGAGTTTGCCTATCATTCTGCGTCTCCAACTTGCTTGGCGCGATTGTTGCCAGCGGCCATGACACCACCCAATGCACCGACGATGAAGCTGGCGATAGGCGTCAGCAGTTCAAAGAATTTACGATCATTCTCGCTCGACTCGCCAAGTGGCTGGCTTACAAAAACCAGCGAGTAGAGGATCGTAAAAATAGCGCCGCCGAGAATAATCGTAAGCGCAATGCCGATGAAATAACGAAGCTTCGCTTCCATCATATCCGCGTCATCTTTAGCCATTCAAACCTCCTGTCAAATCAGACGGACATGTCTTGGTTGCAGTGCAGATCGGCGGCTGGCATTCAGCCGTCGTCCAGTTAGCAGGATCTTGGCACTTGTATCTGTAGAAGCCGTCGCCACTGACGTAAATCACAACAGTAATGGCGACGACAAAAACAATCCACCAGAATTTTTCTATCATTTCAATGGGTTCCTCTGTAGTTCATCCATAGCGCTCCACAGGTCTTCAATCTCTGCGTCATACTTGTCCAGCTTGTCTTTAAGACCTCCAGACACAGCATCAGCCTTCTCGACCATCGACCGAAGGTCCATCAGCGCTTTCTGCTGTTCAAGGATCGTCCCCATTGATGTCGAAATCGCAGACAGCTTGGCCGAAAGTCCACGAACATCATTGTCTTGAATCGCTTGTTCCAGCGTCTGCACCCTGCTCTCGACACCAAGCACCCCGTCAACGCTTTCCTCAACCGCCCAGAAACGATTTACCACATCGTAGCCGTAGTAGATGCCACCGCTCAAGCCAGAAAGCACAGGAAGGGCAGCGGCAAGCCACCACCCTTTCAAGTCAAAGCCAGCGATACGCAGGCCAGTGCTTTCGGCTTCGTCGCTCATGATCCATATCCAGCGTCGTAGACATCTTCAACGGAGACTTGCGCCGATTGCAGGAAGCCGTTGAAGCCGAGTCCAAAGGTATTGCCGGATGCAAAGGTCAGGATGTCAGCAGTTGCACTATAGGCTACACTCCCGCCGTAGAGCGAGACACCAGCTTGCGAAGCATAAGCATCAGTCGTCGAGGTGACATAACTATTATTGGACGCAGCCAAAAACGCGCCAGCTTCACGCGACAAATCCTGCACAGAGGCTAGAGCGCTGTTGTATGCGCCCTGCTCTGCATCGGTGATCTGCATACCAGGAGAGTTTTCCAAGATAGTTTGGAAAGCCATCTGCTGTTCAACCGTGTCAGCCTGAGCGGCCATGTCAGCCACAGTCTGAGCAGTCATCAGGACCAGCGTAGCGTCCACCAGCGTATCAACGGCAGTATCAAGTTGAGCCATGGTATTTTCATACTGGTCGAGCAGCAGTTGGTGGCTGTCGTAATATGTGGCGTCAATGACGGCTTGGATCGCGCCGTTATAATCATCCTGCATCTGATCAGTGATGCTTGCACTCTGCATGGTGCCAGCCTCAACAATGCCGCCAGTGCCAGCGTAGTAGATAGCGCCAGCAGTAAGCGTCTGACTAAGGCTAATCTGGTCTAGAATGGTCTGGGCCGCGTTGTTCAGGTTGGTCAGGGTTTCTTCCGCGTGAACGGCGGAAGCGCTCAGACAAAGAAGGACCGCTATTTTCCACGGGGACGACATCGGGTAAATCCTTTCCTATCATTAAAAATGCGTCCCAGAAACTGCGGTCGCCAGCATATCCTACCACATAAATGGTTGGGTTGTCTCGCATAGCGAGATAGCCGTCGCGTCCCACCAGAAGCTTGCCAGTTTCGATGGAGTAAATAGGGCATGGGGTCGAAGCTAAAGCCATCGACTTGAAGATGTCCGCATTGGAACACATGAGGCTGATCCCGCTCACCTGTAGCCCCAGACCCCCGACTTCTTGGGGAGTGCCAAGCAGCCTGGCATCTTTGCGGCGGTTGCATTCGGGGTCTTGCTCCATCTTGCCTTCGGCGCGACCGAAGATCGAGATCTGGAACGCTTGTTGCACCGGGATCAGGCAACTGTCATTGCCACCTCCGCCCATGACCGTCGGCGCGGCTGCGGTCGGGACCGGCGTCGAAAAAGGCGCGCTGCCAGCGCCATTGTAATTGGTCGTCTCGGTCGTCGAGACGTTGTTGCTGTCTATCGTCGAGTTCGTGTTGCCGCTGTTTGTGTTGAGATCCCCGGTGACTTGCGCGGAAACAGGGAGCGCGCAGATCAAAAGCAGAGATTGCCCAAGACGAGACGCACGCTTTCGTCCCCTGAGCAGATCAGCGCGTAGCTCGCCGCATCCTGCCCTAGATAGTAGAGCGTGGCCGCATTCTGCCGCATCTCGCATTGCGCGTCTCCCTGTGGGCAAGCCGTGGTATAAGCCACCGAGGAGACCGTGACCGGACCGCAGGCCGCGACCGAGAGCAGCAGGATCGCGGGCCATCTCATTTGACCAGCCCTTGCAGAAGCCGATCAATCTTCTGATCGAGGCTCTCGATCCGGGATAGCACGCGCCCGATGTCGGCGTGCATCTCCGACTTGGTGACATAGTCGCGCGCCGCCTCCTCGCGCGTCTTATTGAGCAGGATTGAGATCCGTCTCATCTCGTCGGCGTATCCCTTCAAGAGCCACCCCACCGCGCCGACCCCGGCGGTCAGCAGGATATTCCAGATCATCTCGTTGGTCATAGTTAGGTTACAATCTGCGACTGTGCCGCCGCATACGCTGCCTTCGCGTCATCGGTGAACACCGCCGCAGCCACGGCCTGCACGGTCGCGTCCTCGCCGGTCAAATCCGCGTCCGGCGTCAGCACATGGCGGTGCTGCGTGCGCGCGATTTCCTCGCCGTCCCGCATGACCACCGTGACGCTGCGGACGCTGATCGTCGGCCAGTCGCCGCGATGCACATCCACGCGATCAATCATCGACGTTTCGCTCAGTGACATCCTGTTCTCCTCATCAGACCTTGTAGAAACCCGAGATCTGCCACGACACCGTGCCGGCGGTCGGCATTTCGGTAATCGCTACCACGCTCGAAGTCACGCCGGTCCCGCTCCCATAGACCTCGATGTATGATGCGCCGCTGATCGGAACGGGCGCGAACTGCGTATAACTGGCCTTTGCGATGCGCTGGAACACCATGCTTCCGGCCCCGTTCCCCGCCGGGGTGAACGGGAGGCCGGAAATGCGCGCCGCGCCGGAAGCGGTCGTATGCGTGAACGTCGAGGTAACGATGCTCGCGTAAAAGAACACCGTGTCGCCGATCTTGGTGTAGGTGCCGGACTGCGTACTGTAGGCGACGGTCAGGTTCCCAATCGTCGCCGCCGTCAGCGCCGGGGTCCACGTCCCCTCCTCATAGTCATCCAGCGCATTCGCGGCGGCGGTATCCCCCCCGAACTGGATGCCGAGCGTGCCAGAGGCCATCCGAAGATACTTGGTCGAGGTCAACCGCGCCACCTCGGCGGGCGCAGCCCCGGCGGTCATGACCTTGAATAGCATGTCGAAATCTTCGCTGGTCGCGGCCACGTCGGTTGATACAACGTCAAGACGCGCAGCAATCTCAAAATTGTTGGCGGCTGTTTCGACCAAGTAGGCTGTGCCGACACCGATCCCCGCAGCCGGTGTACCAGTGGACCGCGCCTCGATGCGAAGCGGCGTGATGATTGCGTTGGTCGTCGCGGTCTCTGCTACGATCCTTGTGTAGGCATCATTCTTCGGCCAAAGCGCAATCGGGATGTCTGTATCAGATCCTGCGGTGCCGATCCGCACGCTTCCGGCAGTCGCCGCGTTTTGGATTTCTAGCTGATTGACCGCGCTTGCGGTGGGACTAAAGCTGATTAACTCGTTGTTGTTGGAGTCATTTATTGAGGTAAGGATTGATGGGCTGGTTTGCCGCACCACCGCTCCAGTGCCAGTCACTGATGAAAACCCGACAAATTCCGAGATCCATGACGCCGCCGTAGTGCCGCTTGCCAAAATGCAAATGACCAACGCCGTTGTGTTTGCCGGGATCGTCACCACCGTATTCAAACCCGAAGATTGCACCGTGACACTGCCGGTCGAGTCATTCTTGATAACCCAGAACCACCCCGCGTAAAGCGTCGATGCCACTGGCAAAACAATGGTCTGCGTCGTAGATCCCGTCACCCGGATTTTCCCGGCGCTGGCATTCGTCAAAATGGTTGAGGATGCCGACGCAGTGACGGCCAGATAGCCATCAATCCGATCCGCCACATTAATCGCCGCGTTGATCTTCCCTCTGACGCTCGATCCTGATTCGCCGTTAGCAAAAGTGGTCACGTTCTCTCCCTCAAATTACTGGCGGCACTGGCCATTGCACATTCAGCGGGAAGCCCGCCTGGTTGGTGATGTCCAGAAGCGCCGCCCGATACGCCGTCAATTCTTCCTGCTTGAGCGGATGCAGGCTCGCCCATCGCAGCACGTTGCTTGCGTATGGGTCCACCACCGTCGCCAGCAATGCCGCCCGCATCCTACGCACATCCGCCGCAGCCGCATCAATATCAGGGCCTGGCGGGACAAAGGATGACCCATCCCATGAATGACCGATGTTCACATCCGACGCCGCTACCGGCCATGTCGCCGCCCAATTTGGCACAGCCCCGGCGGCAACCTCGATCAGGTTCACCACAACGCCATCAGCAACCTGCGCCAGCCTCATTTAATCACCCTCACCCTGACTTCTCCGCGCGCACCAGCCCCTGCCGTACCGCCACCGCCGGTCACTGATGCCGCACCGCCGCCGCCCCCTGGGACTGATCCAGCCACGGCGATCTGACCACTGCCGCTATTGGCGGAAGCCCCGCCTGCCCCGCCATAGACGCTTGTGCCACCCGCCGAGCCGTTATCGTCGGTGCCATCACCACCACCGCCACCACCACCATACATCGAATTGCCGCCAGCTACCGGCGCGCCAGACGGCGTGCCGCCGCCGTCGCCGCCATCCCAATAGTTAAAAAATTCGATTGCCGTTGGGGCCACCCGAAGTGCGATAATGTCTGACGCCGACACCAAGCCCCCAGGACCGCCCAGAGCGGTTTTGCCAGCAAAGGTACTGTTGCCGCCAGCAGTGCCTGCACCCGCGACACCAGCCGTTCCTCCGGCCCCAACTACCACTGCTTCCGTCGCGCCGAGAGCGCCGAGCGTCGTTATGAAACCATAATAACCGCCGCCACATCCGCCATTGGCTGAGGCTGATGTTCCTGTTGAATTGCCGCCACCGCCGCCGCCGCCGAACAAATCAATCAGCACCAATGAGGTAGACACATAGCCGGTCGGCTTGGTCCATGTCCCAGACGCCGTGAACACCTGATAATCCGAAGCCTTGGCCAGCGCGGCAATCGCCTGCGCCACGCGCAGCGGTGTCATCGGCACCGTGTTATTCGTGCCTGCCTCGGCCTCGGCCTGCGTAGCAATCGTCATATTCGGATCGAACTTGCTTGTCCCCTCGTTGAGCGTGCCGAGGGAGATCCATGCCGAATTTGCCTCATTCCGCTTCCACAGCACATTCGTGTCTGTTTCGTACCAGAGCATGTTAGCGAATGTTGAAGCTGGCGCGGTAGCGCCAGAATTCAGCGTCACAATCGCCGACAATACAGAATTAAGGTCCGAGCGCGCCGCCGGGGAACTCTGGTTGTCAATCACATAGTCATGCTGCGCCATCTTTTCCCCTCAATATGAAACCCGCGCGGTGATCGATGAAATGCTCGGGGTCACGTTTGCAGTTTCTGTTTTGAGTTCCACCCTGAACCTGAATGCCCTGGCATAGAATTCCCCGGCTGTAAAAGGCGCATAGGCCGACCATGTTGGCGATCCTGCTGGATCGTCATTCGTGGTGGAGATATAACACACAACATCGGTATCAGGCAACTGAACCGCACCAGTCCAATCGTCCCAATTGCCTGGCCAGTCGTCCCAGTTCCCAGACATATCATCCCAGAGAGCCGAGGCTGTCGCATAGCGGGTCGTAGCTACATCCACCCGCGATGTGATCCGCCGGGACGCGCCGGTATCGATATAGGCGTCAGGGTCATAGGTGCCTGTTGCCGGTGCGGTCGTGAAATTGCTCAACCGCAGATCGCCAGCCGCTGCCGTGGTATTTGATTTCGTGCCATTGTAATTCGTCGCGGTACTACGCACGATGGTCGAATTGGTGGTAAATGTCGGCATTGCCGCTGTCGGAATGATCGCCGATGCGTAGTTCACCGAGGCATGGCCAGTTTTGTCGTAGGCTTTGACATGGAAGGTTCCAGGCCGGGCTGGCAATGTAATGCTTGTCGCCGGTCTGCTGACCTTCTCTGCCGCCGTGGTCGCATTGGCAAAGGTCGCGCCGGATTCTTCGACCGAATGGCGGATCACATAATGCGACAGGTCAGGATCTGGGGACGCCGCCCAAGTCAAGGTGATATTGCTGCCGCTCAGGTTCGCTGTAAACGTCGAAACATCAGTCGGTGGCTCATCCAGCCCAGAAACCTGAAACGAAGTGACAACCACCCAATCCGACCGAACATCCAGATAGTTCGCAGCACGCGCCCGAACATCGTAGGCTGCATCTTCAACATCGACAAAACTATACTGTCCAACCGGGCCTGAACCCATGACCCGCCAATCCGCATCGGCGCTCTTTTTGAACTGTACCTCCACCAAACGAATATTTGAACTATTTGCAGACGTTACATTGGCATAAAGCACATTTGTCAGCTTCTCATAGGTCACATCTGTGGTGGATGATACCGAAAGACCAATTGGTTCCACATAGAATGGGTCTGTCAGAACACTGTTGTTTGTCTCGAATATGCTTTCGTCGGCCAGCGCCCAGTCGAAGGCAGACTGCGAGATCTCCCGCAGATTCATTTTCACCAAAAGTGCCATGTCCTCGGCGACAATAAAATTCCACTCTTGGACCTCAAACGCCTTGGCCGTCCATCCCGCTCTCGAATTGTTAATGTAGACAACATCTCCAACCTGCACTTGCAGTGCGCTCAGACTAAATGTCGCGGTAAATGTAATCTGATCCCGAGAGCGATATAGCGCCAGCTTGGCAAGCCGCTGCGCCGTTGCCGATGATGCCACCATCGCCAGATTGATTTCCGCCCGGCTTTCAAGGCCACCGTCCACCTGAATAAAGGTATCCGACCGATATTCTGGATATTCGTCTTCAACCCAAAGCGTTTCTTCGCCTCGAAATGTGCCTCCGACGATGTTGAAGTTGTCACGGCGGCTGTTGCGTGTCGTGATTGATAAGCCGCTCCGCAGATCATTCTCATCAAATGTCTGAACCGGGGTCGTCCATGCCCCGGCCTTCATCCGCCACTTCCCTTGAGAGTACCACAACGTCCCGCCCATCGTGATCAGAATGGCGTTGATGCCGTCCACCGGCGCCACATTGGCCAAAATGGCACCATTGCAGGTATATCGCGCCTCAGTGCCATCGGTGATAGTGACCACCTCTTCGCAGATGTTCGCGGCTGCCCCAACCAGATCATCATCAATGTTTTGCGTGACCTCTTGTAGACCATATTTGCTGGTAATGTAGTCCCGAAGGCAAAGCGCCGTGTTGTCCGTCCATGCCGTCATACCGCTGCGCGGATCATAAACTTTGCGGCCCTTTATTACTGCGGTAATCACCGGCTCGCCATTCGGATAAGCGTCTGCATCAAACTCGAACCTGGCATAAATGTATGCGATGCCTTGCAGACGATGTGCCGTTGTCCAAAGTCCGGCGCTTTCAGCGACAAGATCAGCGTCTGCCACTTGCGTAGCCTCGCCAAGGTATAGCTTGATCCTGACTAGCCCAGCGTAATGCCCCGGCGACGTAACCATGCCTGAGCCGTCCAAAGCCACCAACTCATCGTTGAGATAAACCTCGTCAAATGACTGCACCTCATGCCCAGCAATAGCGATAATCTTGTGCAGGTACTTCGCATTGTCAGTTTCTTCGCTGTAAACCCGCACCCCGCCAACCCGTGTTCGACCATAGATAATCTGGTGCGCCGCTGTGCTGTCCACCGCCTCCCCACTGTACGCATTCCCGGCATCATTCGTCGGCTTCGGTGTCAAAGCGGTCAGTGCAAATCCCAAGGCAGCGTTCAGCGCAAATGTGGACACGCTGAACGCCAATGCGCCGGTTGAGGTGATCGAAATGGCAGAGACGGCAGCGATGGCGATCTGTGGCATCAGACACTCCAACAAATGTCGTTGTGTCGCATTTTTAGCATAACTAGCCCGCGCGGGCCAACAAAAGCTACCTTGTCCGAAACCACCACACCGAAGGCATAACCCAGCACACCATCAGATGCCCGCGCCACAACGCTTGCGCGCGGCGGGATCACAAGCTGGTTGCGCGGCAGGCGTCTGTCCATAGCCTCAATCACGTTTGGCACGCCTATTGCTAACATAAGGGCCGCCGCATGGGTTGTCGCTTCATTCTCGGCGCTATAGCCGTTGATCCAATCGTCGGCAAATCCGCGACCGCGATAAGCCGCAACCGCACCATTGGAAAAGCTTAGACAGTCATGCTTGCCCCAAGTGAATGGCCGCGCTCGCACGCTTTCCACATAGGACATGAATGAATCAACAGATTTCATTCCCTACCCCAATTGTATGTTTGTCCTTGCAAACTATCAACGAAATCAAAGCCAAGATCGTCTGGATATTCTGCCTTCTGTGTTGCGCTGGAATAATTATAGACCCGAACCCGCTCCAAATCGATCAGACGGCTTTCAATTGTCACCGCAATAACCGATGTTTCTGGCTGCTCATCGATCATCATCTGATCCAAATAGCCAGAGAAAATCTGTGTCGCGGTCACCCCGTCATCGGTCCAATAGGAACTATCATCCCAAATTCCAGCATCATTCCAGACGCCATCAACTAAAAGCCAGGATGGACTGTTGATAAAAACACCGAAGTAGATATGCGCCCGCCGTCCTTGGTAAGATTCTGTCAAGGCAATCGACAGCATATCGGATGGCACGCCGCTTAGCGTTACCGTGGCCCCGACAGCCGAAAGCGCCGATGTTTCGCTGATTTCGGAAATATTCAGCAACGTGCCAACCCCGACAAAATTGGAACCGTTGATATTTTTTGTTCCGATCCCGTTCCAGACACGCATCGTATAGAGATCAAATTCCAACTGCACCGCCATGAAAGGCGTCATCGTGTCGCCAGCGATTGCCTCCAAAATCTCGGGTGAAATGTCGCGGCTCACACTATTACCTCTACAGCACCAAACGCCAAGCCGTACACCGACGCCTCATTGATCGACCACGCTTGCTCGTTGCCAGACAACCTGAATAATCCCTTGGGCGCGGCTACAACCACCGTGGCGTTATCCGCTGGAGCAATTCGGATGTGCGGCCATATATCGAGAGTGACATTGCCACTGCCATCGCTGTTGGCGTCCGCTAGAACTTTATGCAATGTCGCAGAACTGGCGCTGCCAAGCTGGATATAGTCTCCAGCCTTGAGCCACCCCGTGACGCCAGCCCCAGCCCCATCAATGATCAGTGACCCGCCAGTTTGGCCTGCACCTTTTACAAGTGGCGTTCCCGTTGCGACTCCCCGCGCCGTCGCCCCTAGCGGGTCTCCGAGCAGAAACGTGCCGTACTGCCCCCGCAGGCTTACCAGCCATGCAACCCATTGTTCAGCGTCTGCCCTCTTCATCGGCGGCAAAACGACATCGGCCTGCCACATCTGTCCAGCATGGGCAAAGGTCTGGCTCGCCAATGTGAAGGGGGATCTCGTAACTGAGATCACATTGATAGCCCGCAGATCGATGCGGGCGATCCCGGTATGAACTGGCAAGGCAAGAGGATAGGTGATGGTCATCCGAATGTACTCCGCATGACACCGCCCCGCCGTCTAGCGTCGAGCATCGCGGCTTTGGCAGCATCTGAAATCTGTGGCAATAGAGACTGCACTTCGGCCCGCACAGTTTGCTGCACCCCGGTCGAAATGTTGATAGTCTGGTTGACTATCACCGCCCCCCCGTTAACCCCGCTGTTTGGAATTACATGCGAATTGCGCGATGGTACAATGATCTCTGGACCCTTTTCACCGACCAGATAGGGTTGCCCCCCCGTCACCGGCCCCCCCATAGCCTTCGCGCCAGCCAACGCCGGGGCAAGCGCAGGGAACGCTTTACCGACGACCCCGGAAATGCTGTCTACCAGTTGCTCGACAACCAGAATTTCGTATAGCTTCGCCACGATGTCCCGCGCCATTTCGCGGAAGGCATCCTTGGCCGATTTGGTGCCATCAACCATCGACATGAAAGCGCTGGAGAATGCCGATCTGATCGTGCTGGCAATCTCCTTTTGCTGCTCTGCCAGCTTGTTCAACTGGTCCATCTTCGTGATCTGCTCGACCAAGCTATTGAGCGCGGTGTCGCCATACTTCTTGTAATCCAAGCCAAGGGCTTGAATGACACGCTGCTGTGCCTCGGTCTTTCCGAGAAGTTCTGTTTCAAGGGCAAGCTGCTCTCGCAGGGTCTTCATAGGGTCG
>JAAOEI010000894.1_pt1 | contig 11195 bp, 14 predicted proteins | sample 7059261 | NCBI WGS metagenome assembly JAAOEI01 (sample SAMN14008812, study PRJNA610033) | viral metagenome | isolation source: viral particles filtered from seawater | place: China: Hangzhou Bay, Yangshan Deep Water Harbour | collected 2017-10-31
GTGGTCGCGGTCGCGGTCGTGGTCGCAGTCGCGGTCGGGGTCGGTGTCGTGGTCGGGGTCGCGGTCGCAGTCGATGTCGGGGTCGCGGTCGGGGTCGGTGTCGTGGTCGCGGTCGCGGTCGTGGTCGCAGTCGCGGTCGGGGTCGCGGTCGGGGTCGGTGTCGTGGTCGGTGAATTTATAACCCTATCAACACATTGGAGATACGCATGAACAAATTCAGAATCAAGATAAAAACGGCGAGCGCGAACTACCGTTATACCGGGCTGTTTCAGTCGGCATGGCACGCATTAATGTCTGCAGTCGCGCATGTAAATGAGCCTTATACCGTCAGTGTTGAGGTGATCCGATGAAGATAGATATGGACTCAACAGTCATAAGCATGGCGGCAATCATTGGCGCTTATTTAGTGGCCGAAATGGCCTGGTCTCAAATCTTTAATTTTTTTGGATTCTAAAAAATGAACGCAATTTTTAAAGACATTACACAAGACAGGAAAAATTATATCGGCGGCTCCGATACTGCCGCAATTTTGGGAGTATCCCCATGGAAGTCGGCTTTCCAGCTTTATCAAGAAAAGATTGGCGAATACCAGGAAGAAATCACGCCGACCAAACAAAAATTATTTAATCGCGGCAAAAGATGGGAGCCGGTTGTAATCGAAATGCTGGTAGACGAACTTGAGGATCGCGGCCATGACGTGACCATTCTCGCAAAGAACCAGCGATATATCGATCATCAGTACGGATTTTTGGCCGCCGAAATTGACGTGGAATTATTGCTTGATGGGCGGCATATCAACGGTGAGATGAAGACCGTTCATCCATTCGCTGCGAAAGATTGGGGCGAACAAGATACCGATGAAATCCCGATCTATTACACCTCCCAAGTTTTGCATGGGCAAATGGTCACCGGGCGCAATAAAACCATCGTTGCTGCCCTGATCGGAGCGGATGATCTGCGCGTGCATGTGGTTGATCGTGACGATGAAATGATCGACATCATACGCAGCAAAGAAATCGAATTTTGGAGTCGAATTCAGAACCGCGAAGCACCGGAACCAACAACAACTGAAGATATTAATCGATTGTATCGATTCGATTCTGGATCTGCTATCGAAGCGGATTCTGAGCTTCTCGAATTGATCGGTGAAGCATCAAACAAAAAAAGCGAACTGAAAGCCGTTGAAACAAGGTTTGAAGTTTTGGTTACTCAAATCAAATCAAAAATGGGCGAAGCTGCTTTCTTGCTTCACAACGGCCAAAAGCTGGCGACGTGGAAAACCAACAAGCCGAGCGAGAAAACAGACTGGAAGGGATTTGCAATCGAATTGATGTTGCGAACCAATGGCGCGATCAGCAAAGACAACATCGAAGAAATGATGCGCAGATTTACGACCATCAAACCGGGCGCTAGGCCTTTTTTGTTGAAATGAGGAGAAGATCATGACTGTAGAAGCTTTAAAAGCGGCAGCAACAGGAACGAAGTTGGAAAAACCGGCGAATCTTAACGAGTTGTCCAAATTTTTGGCTTCCCGTATGGGACAGATCAAATCAGTAATTGGAAACAATCTGACCCCGGAAAAAATGGCAAGGATTGCCTTGAACGAGTTACGCGGAAATGCTTATCTGGCAAAAATTGCACTGCAAAACCCCGGCAGCTTCGTTAATGCCGTTGTTCAAGCTTCGCACCTGGGGCTTGAAATCGGCGGCGCTTTAGGACAAGCCTACCTTGTGCCTTTTAATGGCGAAATCAAAATGATGCCCGGTTATCGCGGACTGATTTCTCTATCAAGACGCTCAGGCGAGATTAGCAACATCAATGCGAATGTGGTTTATGAAAACGACGAATTCGACCTTGTACTCGGCCTTGAAAATAAAGTAACACACCGGCCTAAATTGTCAGGAGATCGTGGCGAGCCAAAGCTAGTTTATATGGTCGCGCATTTTAAAGACGGCGGCAGTCATTTTGAATGGATGACCGTTGATGAAGTCATGAAAATTAAAGCCCGAAGTTCAGCGGTTAAATCCGGCAAACAAACACCGTGGGACACAGACCGAGACGAAATGATTAAAAAGACTGTCATTCGGCGCGGCTGGAAATATTTACCTATGTCAATCGAAATGCAGAATTTGGAAAAGATCGAAGCTGCAAACGAGGAAAACAAAAAAATCGTAATCGATGCCGACGACTCGATCATCGTTGACGAATCCACTGGGGAGATTGTTGGTAGTGCTGGCGATTCTCAACCGGCGGCATAAACAGGTTTTTTAAATTTAATTAAGAGCGCTAAACCATGTGGCTAAGAGACTTGGGAATAGAAAAACCTGCAAAAATAAAGATTAATAAAAACGCGAATGTAAAGATACACGCTCATGATATGAGTACAAGTATTTATGATAACTATGACCCTCAAAAAGATGATGTGAGACCATACTCTAAAGGAAAGATTAAAAGCTATCCATTAGAATCAATAACCTTGATGAAGGAAAGGATTAGCCAAAAATTAGATTCCGGGATAACTAGGGGTTGGCAAATTTACGAGTTCATGTTGGACGATGAAATACAAGAAGGCATCCACATAATACCGCGTAATAAAATTGGAAATCCAATGTCTCGCTGGACTGTATATCACTACATTGGCATCGTGAAAAAAAACTTCAAATCCGAAACAGCGACCGAAAAGATACTGAGACTGCACCAGAATGGGCTTGATTTAAGAGAAATATTTAAGCAAGTACCTTGTAGCCTTGATTATTTTCGCAAACTCACGTTACGGCTAGGACTAAGAAAACGCGGCGAAGATTACGCACCGTGAAGTTATTTAACAAATAAAAATAATATCAATTTTAATATTAAGGAAAAAGCAAATGGCCAGTATTAATTTGTGTCAGTTTATCGGAAATGTTGGAAAGATCGAATCAAGACACATGAGCAACGGCGATCAGATGGTTAATTTATCGCTTGCTTGTAATGAAAATTACAAAGACAAAAACGGAGAAAAACAAGAAAAAACCGAATGGATAAACGTCAATATTTACGGCAAACTTGCTGAGATTACGGCGCAATATGTTACCAAAGGAATGCAAATTTACATTTCAGGACGTATGCAAACTCGCAAATATACTGATAAACAAGGCATTGACCGCTACACCACGGAAATTATAGCAAACGAGATGAAAATGTTAGGCAGCAAATCAGGAAGCGGCTCTGAATCAAGCCAACAAAGCCATGCGCCAGCGCAAAACAAAGCTGGATTCGATGATTTGGATAATGATATTCCGTTTTAGCGGGCGGCGCGGTTGAGATGGCAGATATAACGATGTGTACACAAACGCTTTGTCCAAACGCTGGACATTGTTACCGAGTTCAAGCGAAGGCTGGCTTTTGGCAAAGCATGGCGACCTTTGAATATTCAATTTCTGAGCGTGGCGTTGAGTGCAGCAATTATTTGCCAATGTTCCGAGTGACCCAATTTTTGGGATCGCCGCTCGTGACAAAGGAAATGTGGACTAAACCAGACCGGATATTTAAAACAACAAAGTGACCATGCAAACAGACGAAATTGAAAAACTAAGCGCATAAATTTAGATTAAAGAACAGAAATGTTACTCTCACAATCAGAAATCGAAGAACTTACCGATTCCAAAACCGCCAAATGCCAGATTAAATGGTTATCAGATCGTGGATGGGTGTTTGAAGTATCAAGGATGGGCAGAGTCAAGGTACTGCGCGAATACGCAGCCATGCGCATGGGCATGCCGGTTAGTGGTAACATCACCCCATCGACCGAACCCGATTTTTCAAGCTTGCCATGATCGCACGCCGTAAAAACAACCTGCACCTGCCGCCGCGCATGTATCAGTATAAAGGCGCGCGGAAGGTAACGTATTACACCATCACGCCAGCAAACGAGCGCATTAACCTTGGACACGACCTGATCGAGGCCAAGCGAAAACTGATCGAAATCGAAGAAGGCCGTCCGGTTGCTGGAACCATCAGAGACATGATCCACCGTTACATGCGCGAAATCAGTCCCAAAAAAGCGCCGCGCACACATAAAGACGAAATCGCCAGCGCAAAACTGTTGAATGAAGTTTTCGGAAAAATGAAACCGGCAGACTTACGCCCGGTGCATGTCGCTCAATACTTAGACCGGCGCGGACAAACTGCACCAGTACGCGCCAACCGTGAGAAATCGCTGCTTTCACACATTTTCAGCGTCGCGATGCGATGGGGAATTGTCGACAAGAACCCATGCCGTGGCGTAGCGAGGAATACCGAAACACCGAGAGACCGGTTCGTTACCGATGGTGAGTTATCTGCATTCTGCCTGTTTGCCGAATCAATCAGCGACACCGGGAAGATTCTCGCATACTCAGCCAGGCTTGCGTATTTGACCGGGCAACGCAAAGGCGACCTGCTGCGCTTACGCCTAGACAAAATCACCGACGAGGGCATATATATTCAGCAAACTAAGACCGGCGCAAAAGTGTTGATCGAATGGACAGAAAGTCTACGTCAATGCGTAGACAAACTGCGCACCCTACCCCGTCCAATCAGCGGCCTGTATCTGATCTGTAACCGATCCGGCCAGCCTTACACCGACTCAGGATTCAAGGCGCTCTGGGGAAGATTAATGACGGAATGGGAAAACAAAGGAAACGAACGCTTTCACTTCCACGATTTGCGCGCAAAAGCCATCACGAAAATGATGGAACAAGGAAGGCAAGCAAGCAATTTGTCCGGGCACAAGTCCGAAGAAATGACCGCAAAAGTTTATGATCGTCGATCATTCAAACGGTCGAAAGCGGTGGAATAATTTTTGTAAGATGGAAAAATAGACCCGCATGGATAAAGAGTCTAAGGATTGCGTGAATTACAAAAAAACATTCGTAAGTTATTGATTGTTTGAAGTGTGTTACCCGGATTGTGATTCCGGTTGTCGTGGGTTCGAGTCCCATCAGCCACCCCAACAAATCAACAGGTTATAAACAGTAAAACTAAACTTTGTAATAAAAAACCACCTTTTTTGTAAGATGGAATTTTAGATCAATCAAAACATAATCACGATTTTTACACCAACTGCCTGAGCATTTGGGACATACCCAGGCAGTTCTGATCGATCTAGCGTTAGTATGACCGGCCTAATCTTTAGCCTTAAATCCAATTTTTTCGGTGCTTGCGACTGTTGTGACTGGAACGTAGAACAGCCCGACAAAAGATACAATACCAGCACTGATAACATTAACCTGCTCATCTGTAACCGGTAATTCATAACCAAACACCCGCGCCATGTTTAGGATTGTGATAACAAAAGCCGACAAGATCGACACCGTAATTTGTCCTGTTTTCCATGCGGCCGGGTTTGCCACGACCTTTCCCTGCTTTAAAACTTCCGGGATTGAAAAAATCGCCGTTACTTTATTCATGCCACCTCCAACAAGTTGTCAACAATTTGCTTTATTTCACAATATCCACCATCAGGATAAAGCGGAATTTGTGATCGTATCGCGGTAATAAAAACTTCGCGCCAATGCGCATTTTCTTCCGCGCAGTATTTCGCATTCAGTATTTTTGCTTCCCTGGTGGCGTTTTCAATAAACGCCCTGGCCTTCTCTGGATCTTTACAGCCTGTTATAGCAAGTAAAAAAAACAAACAAAAACCTATATAGTGTTTTCTCATATCATTCCTTCAAAAAGTTTAATTTCTTTTTCTCGCCGGTTTATCAGCCCTTGAAGCACTTTGCCGCCTGAATGCTTCCATCGTCTGAATTGTTCTGGTATTTTTTCATATTCTTTTTTGAGAAGAAGTTTGCGCAAAGTTGAATTAAGATATGCTGAACCTCCAACGTTGAGTACAAACGACACCAGCGCATCATATTGATTTTGTGTTAGCCATAAATCAACGCCCAAGCCAATGTTAACCACGCTTTCAGCATAAGCAAGATCCTGCGTAAACAATTGGTCTATCTGTCTATCAGTCAGCCCGTTCCCGTACTTTACTTTGACGCCATCGATAATGATGCTGCCGGTGCTTAGTTCGTCGCGCGTCAGCAAATGCCCCACGCCAATTGTCGGCAGTCCTGCTGCGTCTTGATAAACTTTATTGCGGGCTCCGCCTTCCCACTCGGTCAGCAATCGCCGCCCGTACTCACTCATTCTCATAGTTAATTATTCACCCCAAAAAATTTTTAAGCGCCGCGCGGATCTCTTCGGCGCGCTCCCAAAACCAACCCAAAGAAACCGCAACTGCGACAACAGTGCTTGCGACGATCCGCCCAACAAACATATATCGTTCAATCTTTCTAAGTCGCGCATCAATGCTTGCCATCATTTCGATTAACTGACTCGCCTTTTCCTCATCAAGTGGACATGATGCCTTTTCAAACATGCGCGCTCCTTAAATAAAAAATCCGCACGAAGGCGGATTTGTGATTAAATAAAACCATGGATTACGAAACAGCCAGATCAATAATTGTCCCGCTTGGGGTTTGCCTATTAATGCCCCTGTACTTGAGGTTCCAAAAGTGGCTTCAGGATTGGGTAGCCCGCTACGGACAATGGCAAATTGAAGCCTCTTATCAACTCGGGAGGAAGTGCGGCCGGGCGATTAAATGCTTGCGCGCTTGGATTAAGCGCTGAATTAACCTGCCCTTGAACCCTGAAGTTCATTAATGGATTAATCGCCAATTCTTTCAAATACGGTAGCCCTGACATTCTGCCCATTAAATTTGCAATTGCCTGTGATGTGCCAGAGTTATTTACGACAGCGCCTACCGGCTGGGATTGTATCGCTGCCGATACCCTACCGATTCTTTGCAAGTGCTGCATTTCTTCGGGCTGAAACAAGATTTTCAGTTTTGCTTCGCCGATTTGCTTTAAAGCTTTGTTGTAGGCAGATTGACTAAATTTTCCGAACTCGTCAGTAGATCCGTTCAATGCCTTCTCTTTCAGCCAGTCGATTATCTGGCCCTTTGTTTCTGCGAATAGCTGCGGATTGTTTTGCAGATCGGAACGAAGCGCCATGACATCGGCAGCCTTTCCGCGTATTAGAAATTTGCTCACAAAATCATCCGGCGACACCGCGCCCTCAACAACAGACTTCAGCGGCGCGGAATTATCAAGCGCGCTGAAACGCTGTGCAGCCGCCGATCTTGCGGCCTTGAATGCGTCGCCTGCCTGCTGTCCCAGCGTGTCGCCTACCCTGTCGATCTCGTTTTGCAGCGCATCGTTCACGATTTTTAGCGCAACATTTTCCCGCCCAGGAATTTGCGACATTTGACCGTTAATTGCTTGTCTTATTTGCTCGGCTTTTTGAATCGTGAACGGAAGTTCGCCTGTGGCAATTTGATTGATCGCTTTCCTGACACCGCCCGGCAGCGCATCGCCAAGCATGGCATTGTCTAAAGCATTGTTTACGGATTGCGCAAAATTTCCAGGGTTAAGCGGCGCGTGTATTCCGGCGGCCTCTCTTGCTGCGCCGTATAAATTATCCACGCCTGATTTCCTCGCGGCATCGATTGCTTTCAAATGGTCAATAATTTGATTGCCAGCGCCGTATCTGTCCAAGCCAGCACCGGATCTTTGCGTATTTAGATTCTCAATTAATTGCTTGTTCTGGGTATTAAACCGGCTTGCCAACTCATCGCCAGAGCCAGCAATGCCGCGCGTATTTTGCTCAAATTGAAACTGCCCCGGCTCTCTTGTCAATTGCCCAAGCGTCGGCTTGATATTCAGCGCATCGAAATCCGCCTTGCGCGCCAGTGCGTCCATATCAAGATTGCCGCCGGATTTTAACGATGCCTCAACGTCTTTCAAAAGCGATTCCTGCGTTTCTTTTGAAAGCCTGTTGAAATCTATGCCGCGTTGAGAAAAATTAACCGCAAGATCTTCCGCGCCTTGCTTTGGATTGAATCCGCGCACTTTTGCTGCAATCTTTGAAAAACCTTTAGCCAACGCATCGGACACAAAAGGCGAAACCGCTCCGGTTGCTGCGCCGATTGCTGCTTGTTCCGCTTTTTGTTCCCAGAATGGATTATTATCTTCGCCGGTGTCATTCACTGGCTGCATTGCTGCGCCAACAGTTCCCGCTCCAGCACTAGATAAAACTCGACCCAACATCGGCGCGCCTTGGGCGGCCATAAACGGCATAGCAAGCGGTATTGATGCGGCAATATTGCCACCGATCCGACCGACATCCAAGCCTCGATCCTCTCCGTTGCGCCAATTTTGCCGGTAATCTTGTTCCGCCGCTTGGTTGATACCCTCGACTTTTTGGCGTTCCGCTTGCATAAATTTCTCGAAATCGGAACCCGCCGGGGCGACTGCCTCAAGTCCTCGCGTTAATAATTGCGCGCCGCCATCCGCAATATCACGAGCGCCTCGGACTGCCCCGCCAATAAATGAATTTTTCAGATTATCAAGAAGTGTGGCACCTGGATGCTGCCTTGTGGTGGTTTGCGCCACCGGATTGGGCACTACATCCGGTTGCACGCCGCTTTCCGTCTGCGTGTGCAAGTTTTGCTGCACATAACCGATGGCATCTTCCTCTGTTGCGCCTTCCGGTGCGAATACTCGGTACTTTTTCCCGTCAGGTGCTGTAATCTCAAATTTCGGCATAATTAATCAATCCTTTGGGCAGCCCATCCGCCGCCGCTTATTGTTGATCTTTTGTTTTGCAATGCCGGAGGTTGACCGGCTTTCGTTTTTGCTCGGCCAATGCCATTTCGGATTATTTGCTGGAATTCTCTCGATGCTTTGATGAATTCATCCTCGGTATTGGCTTTTTCCATCCGAGACATAGCTTGAGTTGCCTTTACGCCTTCAATCTCAGTGATCTGCCCTCCGCCTTTTAACGACTCAAACGCTTCCAAGAATTGCTTGCCTTTGAGTTGCTTTAGAGCAATATCGAAACTTGCGGCATCGGTGCCGGGCACATAAGATAATGGAGAACCGACAATGGCGCTTTTTCCGACCGACATCTTAAAGCCTGGATGCGCAAGCAAATCATCAATCAATTTAATCGATTCTTCGCCCTGCTGTATTACTTTCGGCAAGTCAGCCTGAGCCTTGATACGATTAACCGCGCTCTCTTTTGCCCCTGCTATTTCCCCGGCCTTTTGCGCCTGAAATTCTGGGCTGTAATCCATTGCAAATCTAGCCCGATTCAAATCATAATTCACCCCGAAATGCCGTTCACTCTGAGCTAGTCTAGCCGATTCTCCTGGACTGATCGTTTTTCCGTACTGCGCGACAGGTTTCATCGAAACCGGATCAATCAACGCATTCGATCCGCCCTGATCCATTTTGATCGGCGCTTTCCAGGGCGTTTCACCGGTATTCGTCACGCCGCCGAATGAGTCGATATACTTGACAACAGGCCGCCCGTTCTCATCGGTCGCCTCGATCTTCGCCTTGTATTGCGGAATGGCGCTTTGTAGCGTTTTTATATGCTCCATCAATTCCGGCATGCCGCTCGACATCAAGGTATTGATTGCGCCCTTGTGATCGATAGAGCCGTCGTTTTTGGTGTGCTCCCGCAGCGTATCTTGCAGCATTTGCCGCGCCGATTGTTCTCGCAAGAATTTCTGGTTTTGCATCTCAGCTATAAGCTTCCGATGCTGCAATTCATTTCCAATCATAAGGCCGTTCATCGCGCCTTGAAAACCTGCACTGAATCCCCTCTCAGGATCAAGAAAACCAGCCGCGCCGCCCAATAAAGCTAAAGTCTGTGGACTTGTCCAGTTGCTCATATCAACTCCTGTAATTTACCTTCCGCTCATACCGCGCTCATACCGCGCTCATACCGCTCATACCGCTGCCTTTGCTGCGCCCAATGATCCCATGCCGCTCATCAAACCGCCAGCCGCCATAGCGCCGCTTATCGCCAATTGTGCGATACTAGGCGTAGTGGTTGTTTTGCCTCGTGTGGTTCCGTAAGTCTGCGCAGTCGGTGCCGTTATGTTGTAATACCGCGCCAAATTATCCCAATTCAGTTCATTTGGCATGTTAAGCGCATTCATATAATTACCGTACATCGAATCGGCCATGCTGTTAGTGTTATTCAAAACATTAAGCCCCTGCATGCGGTTATTCAGGTTTTGTGCGTTTCGATCCATTAATTGTTGATTATTTTGCAAGCCCAGATTCGCATTAAATTGATTTGCGTTCATCAGATTGGCTATATTTTGTGCTTGCGAATTGAAGTCGTAACCCGCATTGATGTTTTGTGCGTTCAACGATCTGTCAGTATTTCCGATAGCCAATCCAACGGCCTGATCGTTCAATTGGTTGGCCGTTCCCATCATTCGGTTCTGTGCGTTTTCAAATGCCGCACCATACATCGGAGCCAATCCGGTTGATAAATCCTGATTCAATCTCGACATAGCCAAACCTTCAGCAATTCCTTGTCGTGATCCACCATATTGACCCGCCCCCATCGCTCCCGATCGGATCTGCGGTAATACGTTTTCGGTCGTGTTTCTGGTTATCTGATTGGTTATGCTCTGCGCGATTGGGTCAAGGTATTTTGTGTTTATACTCCCGGAAAGTAACTGACTTAAAGAGTTACTTGGATTCAATGCCCCTTGCAAATTCCTTGCGGAAAATGCGTCAACACCCCCGCCCGCATATACATTTGGCGCATTAATACCACCTGGGTTGTTTATATTGCCAACGCCGTAAAAATCACTATCGAACTCACCATTGCCGGTTCGGTGCGCTGCATCATAGATTCCGGGAAGCCATCCGGCTCGCTGGCCGATATTTTCCCGATATGCGTCGCCAGCCCCTTGCATTGCATCGTTCCAGCCGCCGGAATTGTAAAGCCGCCCAGATTCAGGTAAATATCCTTTAACGCCTGATTCTTCGTCGCCAATGATATATTCGTCCGCCTTGTCCCATGGCGTTAGATAACTTTTTGTCTTTTGCTTGCCGTTAAGAATGCCGCTAAGAAATCCCATGATCTAACCTCGCTTTTTTATTCATTACCCTAAAAACACCCAGGCCGAACCGTTATACCGGTAAAACCCAATGCCGCTTCCTGGATTCCAATTTGTTCCGTCCGCATACCTGAAGTCACCATCGCGCGGCTTGGATGGGGCCGCATGAATCTTGTCCAAATGCCCATCGGCCAGCCGATTGACCGCAGCCTGTATTTTTTCAAATTCTTGCTGCAGATAAAGCGGAATGTCTTT
>JAAOEI010000895.1_pt1 | contig 11190 bp, 19 predicted proteins | sample 7059261 | NCBI WGS metagenome assembly JAAOEI01 (sample SAMN14008812, study PRJNA610033) | viral metagenome | isolation source: viral particles filtered from seawater | place: China: Hangzhou Bay, Yangshan Deep Water Harbour | collected 2017-10-31
GCTTTGCCCGCTGCCGACTGATGCGATGGAACGATGCGATATCCGTCCACGTCCTCGGCATCGACAATGTTCGGCGAAGGATGATCAGTTGCGGGCGATTCAAATCCCACATTTTCCGCCGCTTCGGGCTCGGTGGATTGAGCGCGGTGAACCAAGCCATTGCCACCGGAAAATCATCATGATCGCAGGGCAGTTGCTTGAACTCCAGACGCCCGTGCCACCTCATGTCATCCTCTTGGGCGCGCGCGGCAGCCTCTGCCAATCTGGCAATCACTGTCGCTGGCGACCTTTCCTCAAGCGTCAGATCGTGCCACGAGTCGCACGCCGCCACGGCCCGCAACAACCGGCCCTCGGCCATGCGTGCCGTGACCTCGCCGGGCCTCTCGTATCGGATATTGGTAACGTCGCGCCACCAACGGAACTCTTCTTCTTCTTCCTCGCGCTCGGCATCCTGTCGCGCCCGTGCGTCCTCGCGATCTCGCTCCATCTCCCGGGCAAGCTCTGCGGTTTCGGCCTCGTCCACGGCAGCGAACCGGGTTTTGGCCGAGTACATTCGAGGCGTCACCTGAATCGGCAGGGGCTCGGGCAAGGGATAGTTCCACTTCGCCGGATCGATCGGCTGCCACCTTTCGGGCTCGGACGAGCGCCACGCCAGATCCGGGCGCTTAGGCACGGGTGGCAGCCAGTGGATCTCGCCACCCTTGTATTCGCACCACGTCATGCGGTTGGTTTTAGGATGAAGAGCGCGCGCCGCCTCGAAGACGCGAGCCTCCCAGACCACGCGCACATGCACGCGGCCGGGAGGTAGAGCGCTCATGGCGTACCAACGATCACGCTTCACCGGCTCCGCTCCTTATGCACCGTCCCCCAGGCGCCCGCTTTACGCTTGGGCAGGCCAGCGCGAGCCCATGCCTTGCGCACGAACCCCGCCGTAACCCCCAAACTTTGCGCGACGATCTCAGCGGAGACGCCCGGCTCAGTCCGGTCCACGACGCGTTGCAGATACGGCGGCAACGGTTTCTCGGGTTGAGGCCCCATTGCCGCCCTCTTGGCGGCCCGTGATCGGGCTGCCTTCTTCGCGGCGAGACTTCGTTTCTGAAGCGGCGTCATTCTGTTTCCCGTAAAACGACTCGACTAATGTCTCACGTCGTCGGCTTGACCGCAACAGATTGGTCCGCCTTTGGTCCGAGAAAATACCGGCAAACCATTATGGCGTCAGAACTCCGGCACGGCTTGGCGACAACCTCGCCGCATCGGTTGCAGATAGTATCTTCGGTGTATTTAGGCTTGCGCCTCGTTTGGTTGTTCGCCGATTTCGGCATCATTATCTCCCGGCAACGGATACGAACTCACGACACCGCCCGTTCTCGGGCATATCTCCAGGACCCGGCCGTCCTCAATCAGCGCCGGGATCCTCGTTCTTCCCGATGGCAACGGCTCCATCGGACCCCGCACCGGATCCAAAGACCGCCGCCATAATTCGGCGACGCTTGTTGCGCGTGTAGTTCGATCGCCTGTGGTCAAGCCGTCGGTTGTATTCGCAATCATAGCACACCGTTTTGTTGGGTTTGATGGGCTCGCCGCAGCTGCACCTATTCTGCGCTCGTCGGCTTTCCTTGAGCATTGTTCGCCTCCTGAACCAATCTGCTGACGTGCTCGGCCGACACGTCGAAGCGTGTGGCCAATGTCGAGTACGGAAGATTGTGCTTCCTGTGCAGATCGACAATTCTCGCCTTCTGCTTGTCGGTCAGTTCTTCGTGCTTGCGCCGTCGCGTCATGCCGTCGCCGCCTCCTCGTTCTTTTCGCCCCATTCCATGAGCGGCGTTCCAGCCATCCCCATGGCGTGCAGATACGTATCGAGGATCGCGTCTTCTTCTTCGCGCTCCTGCTTGCTCATCTTTCGCTTGGCAACGACCTTGCGAATGATCTTCGGATCGAACCCCTCGCCCTTCGCAGTTGTCATCAAATCCTTGACATCTGCGGCAAGACCCGCCTTCTCTGCTTCCAGGTTTTCGATCCGCTCAACAAAACTGCGCAGCCGGTCGCGTGCCGTCGTGTCCATACTCATTCGGGGATATCCTCATCGCCGTCTGCATCTTCGTCGATTGGCCTTGGCGGCAGCCCGATCGCGGCCCGCAACACCACCTCGCCCGTGTCGTAGTCCTCCAGGGCCTCGTCCGTCGTCCAGACCGGCACTCCGCTGATCTTGCAGCGAACCGGGACGCCACCATCCCCCACCAGGAGTGCCCCTCCCTCCATTGCGTCGTAATCGGCCTCCTCGCGCTCGATGGCATCGTCCAGATCGATCAATTCCTGCGTTACCAAACCGTGCGCCTTGCAGACATCGCGGATTCTCAGCCTAAAGACTTGTCCCAACTCCTTCAACGCTGCCGCTTCCTCGGCTTGTATTTGTCCGATCTTCTCGGCCATCTCGTCAGGAAGATCGCTCAGATCAAATTCCTGCCTGTTGGCCTGCCGCTGCGCTTTGAGATCCGCAATTTTAGTGAGCGCCGCGGCGGCTGCTTCGCGAACAGCCAAGTCGTCCGGGATATAGGTCATTTGATGCCTCCTATTTCGCGTCCATGATGATTGCATGAGAGGCGATGCCGTGGATGTGCTCCAGCAGGGGATCCTCCATGTCTCGCGTCTCCGACCAGATTTGTCGCAGCGCCAGTTCGAGAGCTTCGATGCGCTGCGCCGCCTCGTGCTGAATTGGGGGCGCCTGGAACTGCCTCCACCCAAATTCGGGATTGCCATTCGGCAAGTGTGGTCCGCTCGCGTACTTGCCGCGCAGGCGATCAACAAGACGATCACTTACTTGCACGCTCTTGTTCTCGAACGGATCGTACACGGTGCGCGTCGTCATAGTTCACCTCGCCGGGTCGGATGCGCGCCGCGTGACGCGCATCCATGCCGTCACTTCTTCCTGCCAGCCTTTGCCTTGGCGGCAGGGGCTGCCTTCGCCGGCTTGACTGCTGCGGCAGGAGCCGCCTTCGTTGCCTTCTTTGCCACTTTATGTCTCCATGTTTGGGGGTTCACCCTGACCATCGTATTGCATCAGGATCGAGTAGTTGCCGTGCGAACAGCCGTGCAACTCGTCGCTGATGCTCCAGCCCCTGGCCAGATAGAGCAGGATTCTGTGGTGAGGTACGCACTGGAGCCAGATCATTCGGCGGCCTCCAGAAACCGATCGACCTGATCGCCGAACGCTTCCCATCCGGGACGAGCTTGGCGCGCGAACACGTCCGCCCGGCGCGCGCCGATCATCATCCGCTCTGCATAGGCGTATGCTTCTTCCGGCTTGCGGCTATGCTCGCGGGCGAGGCCATCGATATGACTGGGGATGTTCCGCGCCGTCTTCGGCTTGCCTCGAATGCCGATCAAGATCGGCTCCGACGTGCTGCGGAATCGGTAGCCGGTGCCCCACCGTAGTTTTCCCTTGCGCGTGCGTTTGGCCCAGCTGCCGCACGTCACGTACTTGAAGCCCCACGACTCCATGATGCTGATCGCTTGAGGCAGCAGCGGCGCCGTGGCCCAGAGCCAGAGCACGCAATCCGGCTTGGCCAGATGCTTGACCGGCAGCGCGCGAATATCATCAAGCGTCATGAGTCGATACTGACCACCCGCCCCCTTTTTGGTGATGCCCTTATTGGAGCGCGTCGCGAACGTCCAGGGCGGATCGATCATGATGAAGTCATAAGCGAAGGGCTGCAAAGAGCCGAACGGCCAGCGCGCCAAAGGCTGGACTGGGATCATGGTCTCGGGCAACAGGAGGCTCAAGCGCCTACTCCGTGGCAAACGTCCGGCGCTTCGCTTCGTGTCGATATACGTCCCATTGCGCCTGCACTTCCGCTTCCGCTTGGGCCACACTATTGACCGGCGGTTCCTGCATGTGCGGCGGTGCCATCTGCGGCGGCGCATCCTCGGATGGCAGCGGTGGCGGGTTGCGCATGTCGTCGATGGTGTTGCCAAGCTCGATCAGTTCGCCGCTTGCCAGCGAGTAGCGATGCAACACGCTCGCGATATTGTAGAGCGCGTGGTTCTCGCGGCGCTGCTTTTCCTGCACAGCCGCAAGCAACAAATCCAGTTCTTGCTTCAGGTCCATGGTGCCTCTCTAAGCCCTCAGAGAGACGGGCCGAGCCCGTCTGTCAGAAGGCCCGCGTTGCGAGTGGCAGCGGCAAACCGCACCCGCAACGCGGCTCCCGTTACGTTGGGGCTACCCAACGTCGCGAGATCAAAAACTGATCTTCACGCCACCGATAACGGCGCTGAAGTCGTGCATCTGCGCATCGATGTTCCATGTTCCGCCCGCCGCAAGGTTCAGGTTGGCATCCGCCTCGAAGCGCTTGTAGCTCAGGAACAACTCCATCGCGGCAGCGTCGATGTTCTGGATGATGCCGACACCCCACACGCGAGCATCGGACTCAAGATTGCCGGTGATGCCGGGCCCCGTTAGCGAGTAGCCCAGCATGTCCTTGGCCATCATGTACTCGGCGTACATCGTCGTGTTGCCGGGGCCGAACACGTTCCTGGACCAGCCGCCAACCAGCTGCCAATAGCTCGCATCCTTGGCCGAGATGGTCGCCGGACCGAACGACACCTGCCAGTCCGTCTCGCGCATGCCAGCCGAACCCGTCAGGAACAGGCCGGACATGACGTGCATGATCGAGGCCGAACCCATGGTCTGAGTGACCTTGCTTGCGGTCAAGTTGAACGGACCGAAGGTCGGAATGTCTTTGTCGACCGAGTGTCCGATACCAGCCGCCATGCGGAAGCCGGAGAACTCGCCCGACCAGCGCAGAGCCACGTCCCAGAAGTCATTCTCGGCAACCGCCGCCGACAGAACGAACCCGGCCAGCGTCGGCGTCTCGTACATGATGTGGTTCCGGCGCGCGGTATCGAACGAGATGCCGCCGTTGAGGAACTGGTTCCACGTCAGGCCCGACAATTGACCAGCAGCGCCCGGGACCGGCGTACCGTTGAACGTCAGAGAGGCCACGCGAGTCTGGAAACTACCGTTGAACAGGCCGACGTCCGGCGTGACGATCGAACTCGTGCCGCCCAGGTCGATCAGGATCAGGTTGTCCGTGGCCGTCGAGCCGTGGCCGATCTTGACCATGCCGAGGTTTTTGTGACGAAGCCAAGCCGTCGAGTCGCGCAAGGTGATGGTGCCGCCGAGATCGTCGCCGCCCGCACCCTGCGTCATCGATCCGAGCAGGTTGTTGTAGGCGCCGAACTCATAGAGGAAGCCAGCCGTCACGTCGGGGCTGATCTTCGCCTCGCCCTTGATCCGGAATCGAGACGAGACGTTGCCGCCGTCGCCGATATACATATTCGAGGCCCCGCCGTCGTCCCAGAACATGACCGAATGCGAGACGTAGCCGCTGATGCTCAGCGAGACCTTGCGATTGCCCTTGCGCGCGGTCGTCGCCTCAAGCTCGGCGATGCGCTCTTCGAGATCACCGCAGCAGTTACCGCCGAGATCAGCAGCCATGGCCTGCGGGGAAAGGAACGCCAACATGATGGCGCCGACGGCGCCGCCAATGGTCTTATGATACATGATGGTCCTCTGTGGGTTGATGCGGCGACGCACACAAGGACTCGACTACAATAACGCCGCGTTGCGTGTAACGCAACTACTGCCTATTGAGATAATTCACAGATGGCAATGAGGCTCTGCCCTTTGCACAAGCCTTTATGGCTCATCTGTTGCCGTGTTGCATCGGACGATCATCGCTCTCCGCCTGCTTCTCGACGTGCTTTTTGGTCATATCGAAAGCAACGCGCGTCGACTTGCCTTGTGCGGAAAACGAGCACCGGGTCGGCGAGAACTCGTCGAGAATGGTTTCCACCAGATGCCTGATGTTGCGCGGCTTTTGCACGCCGCTTTCAATGCAGGCATGCACCACGGCCCAGCCGTAATCATTGACCATGTCGCGAACTTCTCGCGGCAGATTGTCGATGATACCCATGCGGTCCTTGCGCTTGCGCGCGATAAGCGCCTCATGCGCCCCGCATGTGCAATCCGCGCCCGGCACCCCCTGCCGGGCGCACGTCGCCGCATGAAGGACCTTCGTCATCCTTTGCCTCGCCGGTATGTTTGCTTGGGTTTTTTCCTGGCAGCGATTGCCTGCGACACAGAACGATAGGAGGTTTTCTTTTCGAGTTTGTTTCCGTCCTTGAGCCGCCCGCCATTGATCGGAATGCCTATCTTTCTCATTTTCGCGCGCCCTCTCGTTGCGTTCGGATTTGACGCGGCGCGGTATCGTCATCCATCAACACCCAGCGCAGGCCCGCGACCTTGGCCACGGCGCTCAGCGTGTGATGCTGCGGATATCGCGTGCCGCCATACTTGGGACCGCGCCGCCACTTGGAAATCGTCGCCGCCGACACGTAGGTCTGCGCCGCTACTTCATGCGCGCTCCGCCCCCTGATCGCGTGCAGCACCTCAAATACTGCACGATCGTACTCAGGGCGGATCACGATTTTACGCTTTGCCATGTTGGCCTCCGAAGTCAGCGCTTTTTTGCGGGGCGCCGGGAACCGCTTTCGTCGCCGCTACTCGACGTCGATCCGTATGATTTCGCCATAGCTCCTGTTTGTCGAGATATTCCCGCCAAATAATTCACAAGGTCGAATTTCTCGTCTCGCAATCTCCGGATCTCATAGAGCGCGGCCTTGGCCGTGGCCGCCACGTAATTATGCGAGCGGTCTTCCTCGGCCTGCCTGATCAGATCTTCCAGGCGTTCTTCTATCGTCACTCGGATGCCTCCTCGAATTGGTCTTGAGCAACCGCCTGTATCGCCTTTGCGATCTGATCAGCGGCACGACGCACGGACCGCTCTAGCTCTTGGACTCCACCATAGGTTCCCAATACGCCAGCGTTCTGGACCAACTTCACCGCGCGCGCGACGGCCGCATTGTCGAGCGATCTCCACCCATCATCGGACCCGATCCGCTTGCGCAAGTCTTCGAGTGCTTGGATTGCATCGTCGCCCTTGCGTGACCGCTCGGCCAATCGCCGGTTGAAACTTTTTTCATCCTCGGCACGCAATTCCTGCACCTTGTCGTGGACCAGCTTGTTCACCTCGCTGGCATCCACCTCATTCGCTCGGCGCACCAGGGCCGCCATGAACTCCCGCGTCACGGGCTTGGCTTCCAGATACGGCGCCGCCTTGACCTGGACGAGCTTGGCGCCGTCAACCCGCAACCATCCCCAGGTCGAGGGCAGCAAGCTCTCATCGACAGCTTGCGTCGGCGCCACGATCCACCAATGATCGCAATACTGTTGGACGGGCGCGGATTTCTCGGGGTTAGCAAGCTCCGACTTGAAGTCGCTCTTGCTGGTTTTGATCTCGAACCCGTGCAAACTCAGCCCTCGCGACGGGAACAGATTCATTGCAACGGCATCGGCATAGCGCCGCTGCCCGGCGCCGGTCGCATTGGCGACCTCGAAGCACAGAGCCCACTCGGGATGCTGATACCGCTTGCGCAACAGGGCGCGAATCGCGGCGCTCGTGTTCATCTCAACTCCCAGTATATGCGCTTGCGCTTGGCGTCGACATCTTGGGCCATGCGCACCCATCCGTCACGGATCAGCCCCATCAGGGCGTCTCGCGACGATTGTTCGTTGTGCCAGCCCATGTGATCGGCGATCTGCCGCATGGTCGGAAACGGGCGCGCCTGTTCCCGCTCCGCCTGCAAGAAGGCCAGCAGGACCTTGCGCCGGGGAGGCGGCTCCCGTTGCGGCCAATCGCGGGACGTGATGAACCGGCGAGGACGGACTTCCATCAGACCGTCTCCCTAGTCTTCGTATTTTGAGGCGTGGCGGGTTTTTCTTGTTCCCCGCTACCCTGGCTAGGGCTAGACGCGATTCCGCCCACCAGCACGTACTGAGGCGGATTGGCGGCACGTTTGGCGACGGGGGTCGGGGCAGCGAACGCCAACTTGGCGTGGGTCGGGCAATACGATACGCCTAGCGCCGTAACGTGGCCGCAGAATGTGAACGTCCCGTCTCCGTATGGCCAGCGGCACTCGCGGGCCTCGATCTCGGCGATCGTTCGATGCAGCGGCTGGACGTTGCCGCTTTCGAGCGGGACGACCTTGGCCGCCGGGGGCAGAGCATCGAGCAGGGGCTTGCCCGCTTTGGCCCGGCGCCGGTTGCTAACCTCCAGGCGCTCGGTGCGGGACAGGGTGGCCCGCCCCGATTTGCGGGACGAGAACGCCTCGCCCTTGCGGCGCAGCTGGTGCACCTTCGAGATCACCGAGTTGCGACTCCGATCGAGATGCACCGCGATCCAGCCCGCCGATTTGTCCTGCGCCCACTGCGCCCGCAGCGTCTCGACTTCGTCGTCGGTCCATGGACGTTCGTCGTGGTTTTTATTATCCCCGTCAACCATTTAGCCCCCTCGTCAGATCCGCTTTCCGCTTGCGTCGTACAGCGATTTCAATTGCAATTCCTCGATCAGTTCGTTGGGCACGACGCAACTCGGATCGCCGGGCGGAGGCCCCAATTTATCGACCGGCCAGATGCCGTTCGCGAACTTGGAAATCGCCTTTTTCCAGCGCTCCGGCGTGATCTCTTTGACGATTTTCGCATTCGCCCACCACGGCGACTCGCCGCCCCCATATGTTGCGGGTGATGCAACATTAGTCAAGTGGGCCTCGAACCGTTTCTGGCGCAGATAGCGCTCGGCATGCAGCGCCCGGTAGGTCGGGTTCTCGCGGCAGTACCGGGCGAACTGCGGCAGCGAGCGGATCGCCGCCGCCCGGTCATCGGGGTGCATCTGCTTCCACGCGGCCAGCGCCGCCGCTTTCGAGTTGTTCGTTCGGTCGGGGTATCCAATCCAGAACGTCTCGAATTGTTCCGGGTAAGCCGACTTCGGTTTTCGAGTGTCCGGAGTTGCATCTACGTCCGACTGCGCGACAGCGTCATTCGGACAAGACTCTTCTTCCTTCTTTCTTTCTTCCTTTATTAGATTCTGGCCCCTTGCTGGCCCCTTGCTGGCCCCTTGCTGGCCCTCAGCTTGCCCTTTTGCTGGCCCTTCAATGTCCTTCACGAACTGATAATTCGAGTAATTACAGATGGTTATGACTTGCGATTGCTTGCCCTTTTGCTGGCCCTTGTTAGAACTGTTCAAAATACCGTCTGGCATCTGACGAGTTTCAGAAACTCCGGGTGACGACCGTTCAATCATGCCCTCTTCTTCGAGGGTTTCGAGGAACCAGCGCACCGCTTTCGGCGTCCAATTCCATCGATGCGCGAGCCACGAACGGGCGCCGGTCAACTGCCCCGGCTTAAGCTCCATCTTCTTTCCGCCGTTCATCACGGTGCCTTCCTTGTATCGGCACTCCATGATCAAATCGAGCCACGCTTCCGCCCTCGAATAGACGAAGCCACGCTCCGGATCTTGAGGCGTGACCGTCTTCCCAAAGCCGACCAGATAATGGGCGCGCATCTCGCGCCGCACGGCCACCCAACCTTCGCCGCCCATCGTGGACGGGGAGTCGTCCAGATGCGGCCCGCCGTTATGATCAAAGCCCACGTTGCGCGTCATGGCTGATGGTCCTCGTCCCGGTCCGCGAAGTGGGGCGGAGGCGTCAGGAGCGGCGGCAGCCCGAGCATCTCGCGGCTGGCTGGATCGGTAATCGTGATGATCGTAGGAAGCTCCACGACGGCGATCGAATCGTTCATGAAGAGGACGCCAGCGCCGCGCTCGCTTGCCGTGCGAACAACCCAGTCCTTGATGATTTTCAGGGCCCGCTCATCCCCAAGGCTGGCTTCGCCGATCAGGTAGACTTCGGCGTCGAGCTTGTGCAGTTCGTAGGTCTCGGTATCGTTCATTGCGCCGTCCCCTTCATGGTGCATTCCTTTTCGCGAGATTGGAAAACCTAGTCAGATCAGACTGGAAGCTAAGCTCGACGATGCCCGTCGGTGCGTGGCGATGCTTGGCAATGATGACCTCGGCCTTGCCGCTGGAGCGGTCCATGCGCTCCTTCCATTTGGCGTGCTCATTGAAGTCGGCCTCGTCGGGCTCCTCACGCGACAGGTAATACTCATCGCGGTAGACAAAGAGGACCACGTCGGCGTCCTGCTCAATGGACCCCGATTCGCGCAGATCCGATAGGTGCGGGCGCTTGTCCTGCCGCTCTTCGACCTTGCGGCTTAGCTGCGACAGGGCGAGAATCGGGACATCAAGCTCCTTCGCCAGCGCCTTGAGGCCGGTGGTTATGGCCGTGATCTCCTGCACCCGGTTGCTGTTGCTGTTCCCGGCGCCCGACATGAGTTGCAGATAGTCCACGACGATCAGGCCGGTGTCATACCGGCGCTTGATGCGCCGCGCCTTCATGGCGAGCGCTGCCAGCGATATGCCGCCAGTCTCGTCGATCGTCATCGGCAGTTGCTTGATCTGCTGCTCCTGCCGCAGGACATCCGTCAATTGCTGCTCGGTGACGTCGCCACGGCGCAATCGATCGGCGGAGACGCTGGTTAGATCGGAGATCACGCGCATTGCGAGTTGCAGAGCCGACATCTCCTGCGAAAAGAAATGCACATGCCGCGCCGGGTAGCTCTCGCCGGACGAAGGATCGACGCCCCGCCCCATGGCCGTGGCCACTGCGATATTGGTGGCCAGCGCCGTCTTGCCGATGGCAGGCCGTCCCGCCAGCACGATCAGATCCGAGGGCTGTAGGCCGCCCATTTTGCGGTCCAGATCGATTAGCCCAGTCGGGAGGCCAGCCAATGCCCCCTTGCGGCTGAAGGCGCTACTGGCTGCCGTCAGCGCGGCAGAGGCTGCCTCGCCGAACGAGACCTCCGCATTGCGCTCGCCCGACCCCAGCATGACGTTGATCCGCGACTCGATGGTCCGGACGAGATGCTGGAATTGCGCGCCGTTGGCTTGGTCGTAGGACAGCGACGCGAGATCCTCGCCGATCACGATCATGGCCCGGCGCATGGACATCTCGATTACCTGCGCCGCATAGGCGCCGATACTCGCGGGAAGGCAGGCATGCTGCGCGGCGAGCGCAACCAGATACTGCGGCGCGCTCATCTTGCCTACGTCGCCCGCGTCGGCGAAGGCCGCGCGCAGCGTCACCGGATCCGCGCGGCCGCCGCCCGAGATCAGGTCAACCATGAGTTGCCATATTTTGGTGTGCAGCGGATCGTAGAAATGTTCCGGCCGCAACGAT
>JAAOEI010000896.1_pt1 | contig 11179 bp, 18 predicted proteins | sample 7059261 | NCBI WGS metagenome assembly JAAOEI01 (sample SAMN14008812, study PRJNA610033) | viral metagenome | isolation source: viral particles filtered from seawater | place: China: Hangzhou Bay, Yangshan Deep Water Harbour | collected 2017-10-31
TGGGTCTGGCCTGATGCGGAATGGATAGGTTTGTGCTGGCTGGGCGGTTAAGGGTTGTCGAGGTCGGGCTGGGTACCCGAGACCAGGTAAGGCTATGCGGTCGAGGTTTGGCGACGTGAGTTGCGACGGGGCATGGTTGGGTCAGGCGGTCAGGGCGTGTTACGGCTGGGGCTGGCCCGATGCGGTATGGTCTGGCGGTCAAAGCTAGGCTGCTCGCGTATTGCCAAAACTGCCGGTTTGTTGGAAAATAGGGGAACCAACAAATAGGGGGTCACGGTCTATTCGTGGCCACGGACGGCAATAGAACGGGTAGCTCCCTATCGAGACGCCGTGAACGTCGATGCCTTTCACGGGGGCACGAGTAAAATCGTGCCCCCGTTTTCTTTTAGGCAGGCATCGTGTCGATCCTCAGTTTCTTCGCACATGCTGGCGAAACGCGTCCCCCACCGTGGAACGATTGGTGGTTCATGTCGGCTGGTCGTCAGACCTACGCCGGCGTTTCCGTCGATGAAAACTACGCGAAGAATTGTTCCGCATGTCTGGCTGCAACGCGGATCATTTCCGGCAGTGCTGCGTGTCTGCCACTGAATCTGATTCGGGAAATCGACCCGGACAATAAAGAGATTCAGCGGACACACCCAACGCACAAGATCATCCACGACCGTCCGAACGACGAACTGGACACTGTGACGTACCGACTGACGGCGATTGATCATCAAGTGAACTGGGGCAATCACTTCGGTGAGATCGAACGCGATCCAGCAACCGGGCGCCCAGCGAAACTTCACATCATTCATCCGTCGCGAATTCCGGAGCAAAACTATTGCCTGGATGAATTCGGATCGAAGGTTTATCTCGTCAACAACGAAGACGGGGCACCACCGACGCGAATTCCCGCCGAGGATATGTTCCATGTCCGATCGGTAATCAGCCATCACTGTAATCCAGTGTTCGGCAAAGGCGTGGTGCAATGTGCTCGGGAAACGATCGGCTATTCGATCGCGATGGAACGGCAAGGTGCGGCGTATTTCAAAAATGGTGCCCGTCCGCTGATCGTTTTAAAGGGTGGCAAATTCAAGAGCCACGAGGACCGGGAATTCTACCGCCGGACATGGATGGAAGTTCACGGCGGCGCCGGCAACAACGCGAAACCGGCGATGCTTCCGGATGGTGCGGATCTTTCAACCGTGCAATTCAATGCTGACGATTCGCAGTTTCTGGAATCGCGGGAATTCGTCGTCGAGGACATCGGCCGTTGGTACGGCGTTCCGAGCACGATGCTGAACGACTTGCGGAAAGCGACGATGAACAACGTCGAGTTTCAGTCGATCGACTTTGTGCGGTTCAGTCTCGTGTTTTGGCTGAACATCTGGGAACAGCAAATCAAGTTGAAACTGCTGAATCAGCAGGAACGCGACCAGGGCTATTTCGCGAAACACACGCTCGAAGGAATCCTCCGCGGCGACACCAAAGCACGAGCCGAATTTTATACGAAGATGTGGCAAATTGGCGTGTTTTCGGTCATTCTGCGTTTCGAGGATCGCAATCCAATCGGTCCAGATGGCGACAAGCATTTCGTTCCGGTTCAGTACACGACACTAACGGCTGCTGGTGCTCTTCCGATAGAAGAAACGGTAGACATGCAAGCGGAATTCGAGCAGGTTTCGCGCGGCATGAAAAAGCACGGCGAAGCAATGGACGCGATGCTGTATTGGATGACCGACATGCAAGGTCGGCAGCAGGCGATTCAAAGCCAGCAGGATTTGCTCACGTTCGAATCGCGTCAGGGCGTTTCCAGGATCGAAAACGTTGTTGAACGTCATTCGCTGAACGGCAAAGCGACGACACTGATTGAACGATTGGAAACGCAGCAGGCGGTGATTGAACATCAGAACGAAGAACTGGCTCGATTGAAGAAGTCACAGGAAGAATCCGCGGGTGCCGAAGTCAATCGAATCTGGAAACAAATGCTGGCGGTCGAGGCGAACGGAATCAAGCGAGCCGGTGAAGATCCAGCACGTTTCATGGACAAGCTGGACAAGCACACGACGTCCTGGAAACGCAAGACAGCCGACGCGTTGTTACCGTCCGTGATTACCTGGTTCGCGGCGAAGGACGACCAGCGAAACCCGTCAGCGGTCGTTGGGCATGTCGTGAATCAGCACGCAGCCCAGAGTTACAACGAAGCACTGGACGCTGCCGATGGTGATGGCGAGGGTTTCCAAGAGCGACTGAAAGCGGTCGTTGAATCCTGGACAGAACGAACACTTAACTTTGCAGAGGAGGGAATCTCATGTTCCTGAACGACCAAAGCGGATTTTTCACGTGCATCGGAAACCGGTGGATGGTGAACCCTGACAGCTACAAGTCCATGAAGGCAGCGGTTTGCAGTCAGAATTGGGCGGAAGACGTGCCGCGTGGAATCATGTGGCCCGAACGTCCAGCGATGGCAGCGGCGAGCACCGTTTCACGGGCGAAGCGAATTGCCGTGTTGCCGCTCACTGGCATGATCGAGCACACGCAGTCGATGATGGGCTATTTCTTCGGTGGCACGTCCACGGTGACGTTTGGGGAAATGTTCGATCGAGTGGTGGCGGATGATTCTGTTTCAGCGGTTGCCATCCGTGCTGATTCTCCCGGTGGCGTTTCGTACGGTGTTCCGGAATTGGCAGACAAGATTTTCGCTGCCCGTGAAGTGAAGCCGATCGTGGGCATTGCCGATCCGGTGGCGTATTCGGCGGCGTACTGGATTCTGTCCGCTGCAAACATGGTCGTGGCGACTCCCAGCGGTGGCGTCGGAAGCGTCGGCGTATTCGCGACGCACATTGACGCGTCCGAATATCTGGCGAATTTGGGCATCAAGGAAACGCACGTCGTGGCAGACGACAGCCCCTACAAGACTCAATTCGCGGACAATGCCCCACTGAGCGAAGACGCTGAGCAGAAGTTGCAAGCGGAAGTGAACGAGTTGATGGATGAATTCGTCGATACGCTCGCCCGCAACTTTGACAAAAAAGCTTCTGAGGTCAAGCAGTCATTTGGTGGTGGCGGAACGGTCACTTCAGCCAACGCCAAACAGGTCGCCATGATTGACCGGGTGGCCACGTTCGAGGACACGATTGCCAGAATGGCCAGTGGTCGAATTCGGATCAACGGCCGGAAGGTGGAAGCGGACTGGGACGAGCAAGTGGCACCTGTTGCCATGTCGCCGTTGCTGTTTGCCGAACCTAAACAGGTGGAAGCGGACGATCCGATTTCCGTTGACACGCGTCGTCGACGATATGCGATGTTGACAGGAAAGCGAATCGACCCTACAAATAATGAAGACGCGGCCTGAGTGCCGCCGAACAATCTGATTTTATGCTAAATCCGCCGTGCGGCTTTAGTCCATTTCGCAAGTAGAAACTTGCCGATGGTCTGAACCCGTGCGGCGTTCTTTTTTTGGCCATCGGCTCAACAAGGAGTGTGGACGATGGCATTCACCAAAAGCGAAACGCTTGACACTTCACAACACCTGTCTGACGAAATTCAGAAGGTGGACGATTATCTGGCTCAGATGATCGCCAAGGCAGACGCGGAATCCAACGGATCGTTCAGCAAGGACGAGGCAAAGGAATTCGACGGTCTGACTGAGTACCTGGAAACGCTTCAGAAAGACCACGCAGCGAAGGTCGAAGAGGAAGAAGCCGACCAATTGCGGCAGAAGAAGGTTTCTGATTTCCGCGAACAGCGGCGGAAAAACGTCAGCACGCGTCGCACGGACATTCGGGTTGGGCAGCAGAAAGACAACATTGAAGACGATCCGAAGTGCGGATTCAAAACCCACCGCGAATTCCTGACGGCGGTAATCAACGCTGGAAACGGCACCAGCCCGAGTCGGGTTGATGATCGGTTGAAGCGACTGGCTGCGGGTGCTGACGAGCAGAGCACAGCCAGTGATCCTTACGGAGGTTTCCTCGTTCCCGAGGGTTTCATCACGGAACCGCTGTCCGTGGCGACCGAAAACGATCCGACTGCCGGACGCACCATGCAGGTGCCGATGGACAATCCTACGGTCAAGATTCCGGCTCGCGTGGACAAAAACCATTCGACCAGCGTCACTGGTGGTTTGACCGTTGCCCGTAAAGCGGAAACGGTTGCCGGCACCAGTTCGCGGATGACGTTTGAACAGGTCACGTTGCATGCCAACAACCTGTTCGGTTTGGCGTACGCGACCGAGGAATTGCTGACCGATTCGCCAACGTCGTTTGCTGCGATCATCGCCCGTGGGTTCGACGATGAAATGCGTTCACATCTGCTGGACGAAAAGATCAACGGTACGGGCGTTGGCGAATACGAAGGCGTTCTCGTTTCGCCTGCGTTGGTTTCGGTGACGAAAGAAACGGGGCAGGCGGCCACCACGATCGTCTACGAAAACGTGATCAAAATGCGTGCTCGTGCTTGGCGATACGGAAACGCTATTTGGTTGGCCAATCACGACACCATGCCGCAACTGATGCTGATGAATCAGGCGGTTGGCACCGGCGGTCAGCCCGTCTGGCAACCTTCGGCTCGTGAGGATCACCCGGACATGCTGCTTGGTCGTCCGCTGTTCTTCACCGAGTACGCGAAGACGCTCGGCACTCAGGGTGACCTGATCTGTGCGAACTGGGCCGAGTACCTCGAGGGCGAATACCAGGGAATGCAATCCGCCTCGTCGGTTCACGTGCGTTTCGTGGAACACGAGCAGACGTTCAAGGTCTGGAAGCGGAACGACGGCCGCGGCTGGTGGCGTACTGCCCTCACGCCGAAGAACGGCACCAATACTCTCAGTCCGTTCGTTGCACTGGCAACGCGGTCCTAATAACCACCAACGGATTCTTCCGTAACAAGGAGTTTTTGCGATGGCAACATCACGAACTGATTCTGACAAACTGACGTCATGTCTCGCCGTGACTCAGTACGACTTCGACCCTAATGGAACGGACGCCGTTGACATCGGTTGGGTCGACATGCGGGACTTCGATTGCTTCATGGCGATGTTCTTCCGCACCGTTGGCACCAGTGCCCTGGACACGTTTTCGATTATCGCGAACAGCGAATCGGACGGTTCCGGAACCGACGCCACGATTCTGGCTCATGCTGTCGGCAGCGAGCCGGACGCGGTGGGTGACACGTTGGTACTGGAAATCAGCCAGGATCAGCTACGCGAAGCAGAAACGACGGCGACTGGACGGTTGCGGTACGTGTCCGTTTCTGCCGAGTTCGCGACGGGTACGGACGAAGGCGTTGTGACCTACATTCGTCACGGCAAACGCAAATACCAGGATCTGACCGCGGATAACGTGGCCTAATCATGGCAAAGCATCGACAAAATCGGATTGCGACGGCAGCCGACGACGATTCATCCTCGGTTGCCGTCGCCGTCGTGGAACCGAAAAAACCTCGGTCGGGCGGTTCGAGCGAGGTCAAGCAGCTTGCGGAGAAGATGTTCGTCGAGGCGATGGCACCATTTATCGCCTCGTCACGTTCGCCGCAAGTTACCGCAGATCACATTGTTGCCAAGGCGTATCAGTACGCTGAAGCATTCCATAACTACACGCCGAATGGTCGTCCTGAGTAATCGGGACGCTGTTCTTACGAAAGGGCAGCGATCATGGCAAATCTCCATGCACGCAGAATTCGCGGCAACCTGGCCTATTACGACACACATCGGAAGCGTTTGATCGACGCTATCGGTCCGGATGTCATCAAATACGACTTGCAACCGGGTTGCCTTGAGGGAAACGGCGAATCGGTTGATCCTCCGGGTTGGACGTTAACCGCCGTTGAAGTTGGCGCTGGTACGTCTGAATTCATCGGCACTACGACCGCCGGTTTCATCGGCGATCTGATCACGGCTGCCAACGAAAACGATGGCGTGAGCGTTCAGCTTTCCGGGGAATCGTTCGAGTTGACCAGTGACCAGGATCTGTACTTTGGTTGCGAATGGCAACTGAACGACGTCACTCAGGCGGACATCTTCATGGGGCTGGCGATTACGGATACGGCCATTCTCGGCGGTGTCACGGATCGAATCGGTTTTGAATCGCTGGATGGTTCAACCGATCTGAAGTTCATGCTGGAAAAAGATTCGACGGAAACGCTGTCGGCGAGTCTCGCGACTTTGGCGGACGCGACCAACGTATTCTGCGAATTCTACTGGGACGGTAGCGGCATCGAGGTGTTCGTGAACGGTGCGAGCGTTGCAACTCCAGCCATTACGAATCTGCCGAACAACGAAGCATTGCGGTTGTCTCTCGAACTTCTGACGGGTGAAGCGGTGGCACAAACGGCGAAGATTCGTCAGCTGCGTTGCATCCAGATCGGACGATAGGCATGGCTAAAAAACGAAAACCTGAACCGGAAATCGTCTCGGACATTCCGGAAAAACCGGAAGTCGTGGAAACCGTCGTATCAAACCCACTTCCGAAGCCGGTTAAGACGAATCGGAAAAAGAAGGGCCACAACATGGGCGGCAAAAAGTAATGGTACGTCAGTACGACAAGCAGACATACGAAGCCGTGACGCTTCAGGCGTCGGCCGCGAAAACAGCAACCGGCAATGGTTCTGAAGTTCGCATGGACGTGGCTTCAGCCTATGCGTTTACGTTGGACGTGACGGTGGACGAGTCGACAGTTGCCGATAAGCTCGACGTGTTTGTGCAAACCAAACTGGACGGAACTAACTGGACGGACGTTGTGCATTTCACGCAACACGATGGAAATGCCGGTGCAAAGCGATACGTGACAAAAATCGCTTCGCAGCTCGGCGAAGCGGAGTTTGAGGTTGGTTCGGCTTTGGCTGAAGCGACGGTTCGTGATTTGATGGGTGACGCGTGGCGTGTCAGGTGGGCTGTAGTTGATGACAGCGGTTCCGCATCGTTCACGTTCAGTGTTACTGGCGTTCCCATGGGAGTGTGATCGTGGGTGTTTTGGAATACGCACTGACTCAATCGACGCGGGCGACAACGCTTGTTGTGCCGGCGTGCGAGGTCAAGGTGCAAGCCAGAATGTCCAGCGACTGTACGCTTCCGGATGACGTGGAAATGTCGTTGCAGAATGACATCCTATCCGCTCAGGAATTGGTGGAGCAGGATGCGGAACTCGTGTTGCAAACGGAAACTTGGGTATTGAAGCTCGACGGGTTTCCGTTGTTTGAAGATTACATCTTTCTGCACAAGCGACCCGTTCAGTCGATTACGAGCGTTGTCTACACGGACGAAAACGGTACGTCTCAAACGTGGGCGGCGAGCAACTACAACCTTGACGCGAACCGGACATGGCCGGTGCTGTTCAAGGCGGACAACGACGTTGACTGGCCGGACACGGACAGTGAACGCAACGTCGTGACGATTACGTTTGTCGCGGGATACACGCCGGCGACGTTGCCGCGAATGGCACGACGGGCGGTCAAGTTGATGGCGGCTCATTCGTTTCAGAATTCCATGCCGGTGACGTTTGGAAACGTTCAGGACATGCCGCTGACTTATCAGCATGCCATCGAACACCTGAAGAGTGAGGTCTATGTCTGATGCCGACCATCGAAGGAATGGAGCACGGAGTTGCCACAAGCTCATTTACTTGGGATGGGCGTCGACTGAAACGCACAAGCGACGACTTCTTTCTCGTGAAGAAATCAGATCAACAAATTTCTGGAATTGAATACACGGACGACATCGGTCAGACCCAACGATTAACGAGCGAGGACAATGACTAATGCCAGGCTTTACGCACGACGTCATTGGCTCACGTTTCAGCAGCACGACGGAACGGTCACCAACGGCGTGCCCACGTATCACGTTGATGGCGACTGGGACACCGTTTCCAACGTCGGGACTGTTGCAGTTGAAAAAAAGGGAGTTACCGGAGGTGAGGTTGTACGAGGCATCCAAATGGACGCCACCACAACGCACCTGTTGATTGGCGATTACTGGAGTTTGAAAAACGTGACACCGAATATGCGAGCAACGGGATGCGGCGACACGTTCAACGTAATACGTGCCTACGATCCGGATGGCATGGGCGAGAGTTTTCACGTTCAGGTGAAACGCGATGACTGATATTGACGTTTCAGTTTCGGGGTTTGACGAGGCTAATCAGCAACTGAAGTTGTTGGAGAAGCGGATTGCCTTGGATGCTCAGAAAGCGGCGTTCGAGAAGGCATCACCGATTGTGGTCGAAGCGGCAAAGAACGAAGTCCCGGAACCAGGATACAAGGGCGACAAGCAAGGCAAGGTGCCGTTGCAAGATACTCTGACGTTCAAGGTGGAACAGTACCGAAACGGAACGACGGTTGCGATTATCGGGGCAGGTTATCCGCGTGGTGCCCATGCTCACCTGGTTGAAGACGGTCACGAGATTTACGCAGGCAAGCCAGCAACCGCTACTGGAAGAAAAACGACGCGGGATGAATTCATGAAGCGTGCGGTAGACAACACAAGTTCGAGCGTTGAGCAAACGATCATGAACACGGTTAAGAGTTTCGCGAAATAGGCGTAACGATGGATGGCGGACAACATTGGATTAACGGTAATCGAGCAATTGAACGCCACTGCCGAAGTTTCGGCGCTGACGTCAACTCGAAATTACCGAGGATTTCTGCCGCAGAGTGCGACACTTGAAGCCACCGTGACACGCGTGATTTCGAACAATTCGATAGAGGATTTATCAAGTTCGTCAGGGATGGCGACGGCTCGGGTGCGAATCGACTGCTACGACAGCATCGACGGCACGGAAGCCAACACCCTGGCCGAAACGATACGGACCAAGGCGTTGCCACCGAACAAGATTGGAAACATCGGCAGTTCGAACTTGTTGTACGTGAGGGAAATTTCCCACGACAACGGACCGGCAGAGGTCTGGGAACAACCGATAGACGGAAGCGATCAGTGGCGAATGGCGTCACGCATTGAGTTCATGATTTCGTACGACCAAACGACCCCATAGCGAGGGCACAGACATGGCAGTCACTAAAGGCACCGGGACAACCGCCGCTCTTACCACGTCCACGTACACGGCCAACCTGATCAACGCGGGCGAGATCCGTGAAGCGGTCGAGGACATCGACATCACGCATCTGGGAATCGCGGCCACGTCGAACGCTCAAAGCGTTTCGGGCGACAATCCGAAGCTTCAGGCAATTCCGCTTGTGACTCAGGCGAAGCACACGGAAGCGACGGTGCGTGCTGGAACGTCCGATACGTTGACGATCACGTACCCGAAACTTGTCAGCGGTTCGGCGTCAGCAAAGAGCATCGTGCTGACCGGTTTCGTGATGGAAAACACAATCGGCGCCAATGCGGCGAGGAACGAAGTCCAGCAAGATACGCTGTCGTTCATGCCGGATGGCATTACAGTCACGATCAACACCGAGGCGTAGCCATGGCAGAACTGGAAATCAAGTTGATTCCGCACACAGGCCAACAGCCCATTTACGATCAGGGCGGGCATCTGCTGCAAACGATCGAAGTGGAAGTGAAGGGAATGCAGCGGATCATGCGAGCCAACGAAAACTGCAACGGCGGATGGGAGCAAATTGGGTTCGTTCATCCGAACAACTACATCCATTTCATTGAGCCGCTGCCCGAAGCGTATCAGGGAATCGTTGTTGCCAAAGTGGAATCACAACTTGGAATCAACGTGCCACGATACGGGGCACCGCCGCCGATTTCCGCGCAATCAGAAAACGAGGAAGAGTAATGCCGCTTAGTTCGATGGAAGACCTGCTGGCGTTGAACAACAAGCGCCACTACTCCGATCTTGATCCGATCAAAACACAGTTCGGGGAATACGGCTTCAGAATTCGCACGCTGTCGGAAGAGGAACATTCGGACATCATTGCCGTTCAATTTGCAAAGGGTGGAAACCGGACACGTAAGGGCGTTAAGGAATCGGACTCACGATTCATTGCAGCGTCGATCGTGAACGAAAATAACGAGTTGATGTTTCCTGGAGACGATGGTTATCAAAACGTGATGACGTGGCCTTCCGCGGTGACGATTCCACTGATTCAGTCCATCCGCGAATTCAACGGTCTAACCAGCGTGGAGGACGAGGAAAAAAACTCCGAAACAACCAGCGGGCAGTCGCCATCGACTCCCTGTGTCGATTCACCGGAACTCTTGACAGAGACGAACTCCGAAGCAGCATAACGCCTCGAATGGTGGATCAGTGGCTTGCGAGTTTCAAACAACGGCCATATGGCGACGATTGTTTGTATCTCGCGTTGATCGCCAGCATGTTTTTCAACGCCAACATCAGAAGCAAAGAAACCGAACCTGTAACAGTCGAAGACATCATTTCGCATGTCGAATGGATCAAGGCTGGCAGCCCCACCGACGACGAGGGGAATCAGGGTCGAAACATTGACGCGTATTTCTCAGCGGGATTGGAGTAATCATGGCGGATCTGGTAATCACAAAAGCAAACGTTATCGCAGGTGCGAATCCGAACATCCGTCGCGGTACTGCGGGTGCCACGGTTACCGCTGGTCAGTCCGTTTATGAAGACGCGACCGATTCCAATTCGTGGAAACTGGCTGACAACGACGATACGGCAGCCAAGGCAGCAGCCATCGGAATCGCGATGAACGACGCGTTAGATGGTCAGCCGTTGCAGATCATCACTGGCGGTACGTTGGGTCTGGGAGCGATTCTGACGACTGGAACCGTGTACGTCGTTTCCAGTACACCTGGTGGAATTGCTCCGTGGGCGGATCTGACTTCCGGCGAGTACATCACTGTGTTGGGTGTCGCTACGAGTACGAGTAACCTGCGCATGCTGTTGTTGGCCACTGGCTCTACAATCGCGTAATGCGATGGGAGGAGTGACGTGCCAACCACCATTGGAGCCTTGACATACAAGTTAGTCGCCCGCACCGACGAATTTACGGCTGGGTTGAATAAGTCACGTCGTGAGTTGCGTGATCAGAAACAACTCTTTCTCAAGACGCGAACGCCAGCGGAAGCCTACCAGACGTCGCTAAAGCATCTGGAAAGGCAATTCAATGCGGGACGCATCAGCCAGCAGGTGTATAACCGTTCACTTCGTCAGACGTCTAAGGAATTCGCAGCAGCCGATGCCAAGGCGGCATTGTTCTCCGGTAACCTGAGAAATCAGGCAGCGGTGCTAAAGCAGTATCGCGGTCATTTAATCGCAGT
>JAAOEI010000897.1_pt1 | contig 11178 bp, 24 predicted proteins | sample 7059261 | NCBI WGS metagenome assembly JAAOEI01 (sample SAMN14008812, study PRJNA610033) | viral metagenome | isolation source: viral particles filtered from seawater | place: China: Hangzhou Bay, Yangshan Deep Water Harbour | collected 2017-10-31
CGCGAGCTGCACGACATCGATGTTCTCTTGCTTGGTGTCGACCTGAGCCTCAACATTCAACCTGTCACCATAACGCTTCGGCGCCAACTTGCTGAGATACCACTTCCGCGTATCAACTCGGAGTCTCGAGCGCGCAATGTGTTCGCCGTTCACTGCGTAACCTGGATTATTCGGATCGTTCTTCGACATCCAGTCATTGGTGCCGTCGTCCGCGATAACGATCGTTTCTTCGGCCATCCGCTCGAGCGCATCATCACGAGCTTTCGCGTAGTGAGCAGAAAAACCTCCAACATTATCAATGGCCCACTGTCGAACTGCCGCAGGCGCTGGCATTCCCTCAGTCTTGCAGATGGAGATGAGACTCTCTCCCTCACCGAGCCGGCGGCAGATTTCTGCTGCCAGTTCAGGCGTGTACTTCGATGGTCTTCCGCGCTTTGCCACCGCTTTTTTCATCAGCCGACCATATCACCAATTGCAAGAATTTGAAATCTTCCGCCAACCGACCTACCAAACGCCTCGATTCACCTCGCTGAGTTTGCCTTCTGGCAATTTCATCGGAAACGGCCACGCCACCTCCAATTCAAACGTTGAGGGAACATCTGCCTGCTTTGTCACTGGTGGCTCCCAACCTTCTACTGCCTTAAACACCAATGCATTGTTATGCAGATTGGCGACATATTCGATTGCGCCATGCTGATGCAGGCTTTTTCGGATATGGCCCACCACCGTGGGTCGAGCGCTCATCGCATTCGATAGTTTAGCGGTGGTATTAGCGCCGGCTTTGATATGGTCCAGAGCAATTAAGCACTCCCTCGATACACCACCTTTCAGGGTTCTGGCCATATGCCACCACCCCCAACAAATACACCTTTTCTAAATTTCATTTCTTTAATCCATGGCTTAAGCGATTGATCTACCATCTGCACGTATTCTTCCGCCGTCCCTCGATTAAAAAAATACCCGCTTATTGGACGCTCTTTTAACACCGTCTCTTTTCCGCCCCTAGGCTTTATAGCAACAGTCCCAATTACAACAAACCCTCTCGAGCGCCCTTCATACCTTACAGGCTTTTCCTTAGGCTTCATCACTCCTCCTGAGATAACAAAGTTTTAATCATCTCCACCGCTTTCCCGCTCCGAATCCAATTCATATCGAACCGCAACAACCGGTATCCAAGCATCGTCGCGTGGTTATACTTCTCCATATCGTTTAAGAATCCGCTACTTGCGACATGCCGTCCACCAGACCAAATGCCGCCTTCACACTCGACCAGCAAGCGAATCGGATACACCCAAGCAAAGTCCGCCCTCCAACGCCGATTCGGACAAAACTTGAACTCTCGAACCGGATCTGGAATCTGCTCGATTCTGAGCTGCAAGGCCAACGCCTCCTCAATCGCGCTAGGCGCCTTCGGAACACCCTTCAAGCTACTTGCAGACCTCTGGCGCATAGAAATCGCTCCTAGACCCGTCTCCGTGGCTCAGAGCGGCCTTTTCTCTTGACTCCTTCCCTCCGCTTTCGGTCATCCGCCAGAATTCCCTCAAATCTGCCTCGATCTTCCCAGGTCTCCGGCGGCAAGAATGCATTATCCGCACGCTGTACCACCTCCCAAAGGCGCTCGGCAGGATATTCGTAATCCTGGGTCACTCCGTTCTTGCGATAAGTCATGCGGAAGGTGCTCATGCCTGATCCACCCATTGCGCTTCTTCGATCACGTCTTCGTCGTCGTCCCCAGGCTCCCGCACGCCCAGCGCCACCCTTTCTCTTACCCTCTCGCGGAAAGCCCGGTACTCCTCGCCTTCCATCCATTCGGCCACCGGCGGAATCTCGGTACGAATCTTCACCGGCGCCCTATTGACCTTCGGCTTTGCAACGACAGGTGGCAAACTATTTCCGCGGACCTCGGTCTTCTCGCCGTTGAGCTCGGACCAGTGCTGGCGGCAGTACCAGTTGCCGGCGCCGTTGGTCGTCGAGGAGATGATCCCTTTGTAGCGGCATCCAACGCCGTGATCGTTCCAGGCGCACAGTTGGCCGACCAGATTGTCCTGCTTTGCAGCCTCGCGGCCTCGGCGCAGATCCTTGAACTGCACACCGCAGGATTCGCATTCAGTGGAACCGTCAGGGTTTGCTTTGAAACATTGAGGACATTTCATCATGCATTCTCCTTCGGAGCCCAGAATGACTGCCAGTTGTGGAAGGCGGCATCCGCAAGGAGACGCCTGACGTTGTGACCCTCTGCCTGCATGCTCTCGAGTTTTGTTACAGCAAGGTGCTTGGCCCAGTCGGTAGGTGGTTTCTTCGACTTGGTTCTGGCCTCGACCCAGGCATCCCATACGTCTTTGTCTTTGACTAGCCATTCAGGCAAAACGAAGGAGACGCGCTTGCGCGTCGTATCGGTTTTGTTTTTGACTTTTGTAGGGGTGGGGGTAGTTGTGGGGGTGGGGGTAAGTGTAGAGGCACTTGCTAAGCTTTTGCTAAGCAATTGCTTAGCTTTTGCCTGATATCCCTTTGCGCCTGCGGACTTACGTTTGTTTGATATGGCTGAAGCACGTTCTATTTCTGCCTGCATTCGTTTGCTATACCACCCGTCGTCCATGCGAATAAAGTATCGATCGAGGATGTATCTGAGCGCATCAACTTCATCTGCGGATCGGCAGTTGGCAATGCCAGCGCACTCTTGCTCGTCGAGCGGTAGTGGACCTTTCTGGTCCCATGAGTGCATCAGGAGTAACAGGTAAACGCCGTGCTTCAGTGGCGTTAGGTGGCGCGTGTCGCGGAGGTAGTCTCCGGTGTAGAGCGGAAGGAAGGCGAATGACATGGAACCTCCATCAAGGTTGAAAAGAAGCCGGTAAGTCCCGTGATGGCAGGACGGCGGAGCGACCGCATGTCCCGGCAGGAAGAGTCTACTTCAAGATGAAACGATTCGGATACCTCCTTTCTAAAGCTCTTGCCAGTAGTTCGATATCGCAAGGCGCGGTCCAAGTCTTTGCTCGAATGCCAGCCTTCACCAGCGCTGCATTCGGCGACATCTTTCCGGTCAACACAGCATCGGCAAACTGCGGCGCCTCGCGCTTCACCCGGTCGATGCTGTAGGCGCGAGTGTTCCCCCTGGCAGGCTTGATAGTTCCATTGTCACCATCAGAATGATGTACATGCTTTCCGCCGACCATCTGCTCCCGATACATCGCCAACGCTTCGGCGTCGTCTTTGATGATGGCCTCGATCTTCCGTGGATCTTGCCCCCATCCGCGAATAGGCTTGAGCGTGATGAGTTCGCGCAGGCTCTTGAGTTCGATAAGCTGGCGATGATCGATGCGCCGCTCCCATGCGCGTTCCTCGATTAAGCGCTTCAGCAGTCCAGGAAAATCGATGAGCCGTCCAGACAAGCCGGAGAAACATTGAATAGTTGACGCTGCTAACTGTCCCTTTTCGATGTCGTTCATTGCTCGAATTCCCTCTTCCAACGACTAATTGTTTCTAGCTTCGATCGAAGATCGCTCTCGCTCATATGTTTCTGTTTCTTGAACTTAAGATGAACTTCACTAACCTCGATTCCGGCCAGCTTCGAGAATTTGTATGCAGCTTTATTGCATTTCGCTCTCAGATCGTCGATTGTCTTTTCCAGGCTAACGGGCTCCGGTTGCCTCTCTGCGGTCCCTCGACTAGCGTTGACAAATGCCGGCATCGCTGCTTGTAATATCTGCCTTACCTTTGCCATCGGCACGCCAAATTGTGCCGCCAAGCCCTCAAACCATTTTGCGTCATCAATAGAGATCCGCTCGTTGCCAAAAAGAACATATGTTGTCCCGTCGTGCCGAGTTGAAAACGTATCTAGTGAGCCGCCGCCACCGTCGCCACCGATTCCGTTTTTGTCTGAGGGAAATTTGAGCGCCCGAATTTGCGCATCCTCTATATTCTTTGCGCACTGAATAAGTCGTGGGTCTGCGGGAAGGTAAACATAGCCCTCCAAATCCTCAGATGACCTTACGCGCGATACTCGGCCTATCAGTTGCCTGAAAAATAAATCCGTCGTGGCGTTCGTGAGGTAACAGAGCACCATAAGTCGCTTAATGTCTGTGCCCTCTGACACCTTGCGCACGCATACGAGCCACTCTTTGGTCGATGATCGGAATTGTTCAACGGTGTCGTTTTCAAGCTCTCGATCACTAATAATTACGCTCGGATCGCATCCGGTAACTTCCTTAATAACCCTGGCGATAGCCATCGCATGAATCTGGTCAATACATGCCGCCATTGCGCCAGCGTCCGGGAATTGTTTTCGCAATTCGATCAGCTTTTGATGCGCGTCGCCAATTTGCTTCCGCACATACTGACCGTGCGCGTCCAGGAGTCTTGAAAGCACGAATGACGCTGATGATTCGGTTGATTCGCTGTCAAGAGTTTGTTCCTCGCCGCTGATGTCATTTGTTATCGTGCCGCTCGCGTAGTCGAACACAAGCCACCGAACAACGTTGTCGTTTATCGCGTCGGGATAATCGTATCGGTAATCAGGTATTGGGAATCCATCGGCGTCATACTGGACAAACGGAATTTGGGCACCATCCGTTTGCCACGGCGTGCCGGACATAGCTAGAACTTCTTTTGCTAACTCGAAGGCAGTCTTAATCGATAGGCCGAAACTTTTCTCATCTCCGCAATGATGAATCTCATCGAATACAACCATCGTGGGCGCGACAGAACAGAGTTTTCTAAAAATCAGTGATTGGCTGGCAACTAGCTGATAGCTGGCGATGCCGCCCTGGAATCCGTCCTTAAAGTTTGTACCGAACTCCTTGGTCTGCAATTGGACGCCGAATTTTGCGGCTTCACATTGCCATTGTGATCGCAAGTTGTCGGTTGGCACAACGACGATTATCCGGCGGTCTGGCCCTGCCTGCATCCATCTGCGGCATACTTCCAGAGAGGCCAACGTTTTGCCGGAACCAGGGATCGCTACCAATAGAAAGGGCGATCCTGGTTTTCTCTTGTCCCATGAAAGGAAAAAACGCAATTGCCATTCGCGCGGCTCAAGTACGAAGTTGGATTTCTTGGCATTCGCTCGTCGCGACAGAATTTGAACGTTTTCTACCTCGGTCGCCCCACCTTTCGACCACGGCACAATATGGTCGGCCTCGCCGTTCTGCGCAGAAAACAATTTAGCAACATTCTTTTCTTTATCAGTGAAATTACGCTTCATTTCTCCCTCTTCACTATCTGGTATACCCGCTGACGCGTCAAATCCATCTGCCGCCCGATATCCGCGAGCGAATGCCCAGCCTTATGCAGCGCCAGAATCATCTTGTTCCGCTTGACCAGAGCGGCAGGGATCTCATGCATCCCGAGTCGGTACGTAATCTTTTTCATCCTGCGAACCTACCACAAGAAAATATTTTCGTAAACTACTTGACAAGGGATTCTGGATAAATTATTTTCGAGTCGTACTACAGTTTTCTGCCGCTGACCAAAGAGCAGACCTCGAGACAGAAGGAGCAAAGATGAAACAAACCTACGAAGCCATTCAAGCAGCAATCCGCGATGCACGCGAGTGCCAGCCCACGGGCGGTCCAGAGAGCGATGTCATCGACGAGATCGTAGACAACCTCGTCTACTACCTCAAGGACAGGGACCATTCCTTCAAAGCAGAACGCTTTCGGCGCGGGTGCGATCCGGTTCAGTGGAAGGAAGACATGGAAGAGGAGGGATGGCTATGATCACCAACGGTGAACGCCTCGAGTGGCTAATTAACCGAGTTGAGTATCTCGAACACAAAAACAAGCACGGTGTCTCTGCTCGGAACCAGAAATTCGGTGGATGGTGGCCGCAGAACGACAGCGACCATTGCCCGCCAGAACAAGGTATGGAAGGCCTAGACCTTCTCGACTACATCGACGCTCAAATTAAGAAAGACTGGAGGCCGCGATGACACCAAGACTTGCGGTTGCGATGATCGACCACTGCGCCGTTGAACTGCGGCGCATTAACGAGGATTTGGACATGAGCTGGACACGCGAAGACGCAGAGATCGAACGAGAACAATACGAGGCACATCGGTTAAAGACCCAGTGCCAGTGCTATGCCGAGATGCCCGGATTCTGCCCTGGACCGCAACGGTGCCCACTGGTGGATAAGGACGAGGATGAACCAGATCAGTATGGAGACGACAATGAACTGGACCCAACTCAAGGAGCAATGGAATGAACAAGAGCGATTCGATTCAAGCACTGGCCGGAGCACTGGCGAAGGCCCAGGCCGACCTGAAGAACCCAGCGTTCGACTCCCAGAACCCGCACTTCAGAAGCAAGTACGCCTCACTAGCGGCAGTGCGGGACTCGGTGATACCGATCCTTTCTAAACACGGCCTTTCGATCTCTCAACTGCCGATCTGCGAAGATGGCAAAGCTGGATGCGAGACCATCCTTTTGCACACTAGCGGAGAATACCTCTCCAGCACGCTCCTGCTGCCCGTAGAGAAGCCCACGGCACATGGTGTTGGTTCTGCCCTCACCTACGCTCGGCGCTACGCCATGATGGCCCTGACGGGCGTTGTGGGTGACGACGATGACGACGGGAATGCCGCGGTCGGTAAACAGCCTGCGGCGCTCTCAACGCCGATTACGCCGACCGATGGCGCCTGGAACGAGGTGCCGAAAGAACGGCATGAACCAATCCGGCGGATTGCCTCTGGCGTGATCGACTACTTCGCAGATGGCAATCAGGACGGTGCCTTCCATTATCTGGAAGAGTGCAAACTTACCAACCCTGAAAAGGTTGCGCTCTGGACGTTGCTTGGAAGCAAAGAACGCGCAACATTGAAGAAGATCGGCGCGGCTAGGAAGGCCAAACCTAAGGAGACAGAAAATGACGTATGAAAAACGCGAGGGTCAAGGCAGTCTGTTCAAGAACGACAAGAAGGAAACCGAGAACCATCCTGACTACCGCGGCGATATCCTGATCGATGGTCAGGAGTACTGGTTGTCCGCATGGATCAAGGAAGGCAAGAACGGGAAATTCATGTCCTTGTCGGCAAAGCTTAAGGACGCCAAACCGGCAAAGACTACGAAGGCACCGCCGATCCCTGGCATTCCTGGCGACATCCCATTCTGATGACCTCTCAAACGATTCTAGTCGACACGCATGGTGTGAACATGACAAAACGATTATCAGATAACGAATGGCGCCAACGCGAACTTATGCGCCAAATGCTACGCAAAAGAGCTATAGGAATGCGGAAAGAAGGCGTGCGAATAGTTGATGTGTGTGCCGAGCTACGAGTGTCGGATAAGACCGTAAAAGAGTGGGAAAGAGAAGAGCAAAATAAACAATTGACTCCACCACCGTATGCTAGAGGATACCTATGGCTATGAAATACTACGGAGTCATCGGGAATCGTGACTACATCAAAATCGCTGGAGAAAAGAAACCCTATTGGGAGTTTCTTGACCGTCAACCGGACGGGTGGCTTACTTCATTGGTTTATTCGCGCAAAGACTTGCCGCGATCCCATATGATTTTTGATTGTGGAGCGTGGAGTTACAAACACGCAGAAGAACCAACATATTCACCGTCAGTGGCTCTTGCTAAATATCGAGAAGTCTCAAGGCCGGGTGATTTTTTGATTGCTCCTGATCATATGATTTTGCGTGATATGGATGTTCGTTCTAGAAGTACTTTGAACCTTCGCAACGCACGCGAATTTATTAAATTATGCGAACCATCAGAAGTGCCACTTGCCGTTATACATGGCATGACAATCGACCACCGGCTAGAAAATGCGGTCGAATTAATGAAGGCTGGCTACACCCATCTAGCGGTCGGTGGTGTTGCTGCGCGCGCCGCCAGCAAAAAAACCGTTGTTGCAATGATTGCTAGTCTCAGAGAAATCACACGAGGCACATGGTTGCATGTCCTCGGATTAAGTTCGCCTGACTATTGCAAGGAGTGGCAAAGGATCGGCGTTGATTCGTGTGATGGATCTAGCCACTTTAAACAAGCATTTACGGCTGGTGCTTTTTTCATGGTCGAAAATGGGAAACTGAAAAAGCATCAAGCAGCGCGCCCAGGCGAAACAATTTCTGCGCCGATATGTGATTGCACTGCATGTCGACGTCTGCAAAATGAAGGTATCGACACACGTCAATATGGATCAAATGAAAACAATATGGGACGAGCCGCACACAATCAGAACATGTTGATGCGCGCCCAGCAAATATTCATGCGGCGAACCCTTGTTCTTATTGCGTGCTGTAAAGAAAAGCTCAAGCATTCCGCACCGGCAAAAGACTTGTATGTTAGCGCGCTATTTCAAAAGTCTCGTGCTTGGGCAGAAAACAATGGGTATCCGTTTGCTATTCTCAGCGCTAAACACGGAGTGATTGATCCAGACGCAATTATTGATCCATACGACCTTTCGTTGAATGGCATGAGCAACGTTGGCCGGACGCGTTGGAATTACAAAGTGGAAAATCAATTGATGTCTCGCGCCGACTTGCGCTCCACCGATCGATTAATTGTTCTTGCTGGCAAACATTACTTGGGATTTTCTGCTCTTGTGCCATTCGCCATAGAAACTCCATTAGAGGGTCTTGGCATCGGGAAACGATTATCCTGGCTAAAACAGCGCATTACCAGTCAACTCGACTTGAATCTATTTAACCAATGACTCCCCAAACCTTCCTTATCGACTCACCAGAGAAGCGGGACCTGGCAGTCCAGTGGTTGTCCCGAATCCCGATCGAGGATGTGATCGAGGTATCGGTTCGGCCTTACAAGCCTACACGCAGCCAACTTCAGAACCGTAGATACTGGCTGATCCTGCAAAAAATTAAGGAGGTCACTGGCCATGAAACGGATGAGCTGCACGAGATCTTCAAGTCGAAATTTCTTGGTGTGCAAACGTCGGAAATCGCTGGGCGGGAGGTCACACACCAGCGCTCATCGGCGCGCCTCAAAACTTCGGAGTTTGCCGAGTACATGGAACGCGTGGAGTCGTGGGCCATTGAACATCTAGGAGTGTGGCTTGAATAAGAGCGAATGGTTAGACCGGGTCTCGGCGGTCTCATGCGTAGTTTGCGGCGCCAGACCGGTTGAGATCCATCACCCGGAAACACGCAGAGACGCGCTCTCACACTACTACGTGGCCGCGCTTTGCCATGAATGCCACCAGGGCTCCATCGGCGTCCACGGATTGCACAGGATGGGCTTTGAGCGGCGCACAAAACTATCTGAAGTCGACCTCGTGAAACGAACAATCGCAGCAGTCATCAAGGAACTCTAATGGACTCTAAATCACATGACGGCCAATTCCCTAGAACCCTCCAAGAAGCCGGTTGGCGCAACGATAGGGAGTGGGAAGACAAGATGGACGGCACCGGTTGGCCGGCAGCAATCGTCTGGGCAGTGATCGGCGCGTTCGTTCTATGGGTGTTCTTTACGCTCGTGTTGGGTGCCGCATGAACGATTGGATGCCGCAGGAACCAGACTGGCGGACTATCATTATTGAGATTGGCAACCGTGGGAAGCTTAGTCGAGCGGAAATAGCTGAATTGGTCGGCGCGAGTGTAAGCAACATCGACCACTATTGCAGCGCCAGCGCTGCGCGAAACCCGAGTTATACGCTTGGATCACGGCTGTTGGCGTTGCATGAGTATGTAATGAGAGAGGAACGATGAGCACCTTATCGTCATGTCCACACATGAACATTACTCGCTGGCGATCAACCGAGACGAATGAATTCGTCAATTTATTTGCTTGCGTAGAATGTGACCTACGGTTCGTTCCAATAAGCGAGCTCGCCGCCTCGCAGGAGCGCATTTCAGACTTAGAACGCGAGCTTGAGCGTCTACGCGATGAGCTAAGTTTAGCGACTCGTCAGCAAGTACAGGAGCGTGAAGCGTGGCGCGCCTTGTGTGACGCGCTGCGAACAGAACTCGCCGCCCACGCATTCGGCGTCAAAGTAGGCCTGGAGAGGGCGCGGGAGATATGCGAGGACCGCGCCACTCGCCTGATGCAAACGGCAGTTCACGCAGCGTCATACGGTGCAACACAATGCACCGATGCAATCCAGCGGGAGATCGACAAACATGCCTGAGAAATGCATATGGACGCAAAACGTAGACGGCGTTTGGGAGACTGGGTGCGGCGGAATGTTCGAGGTTAGCGATGGTCTGCCGTCTGAGAACCAGATGCGTTTTTGTCCTTACTGCGGTCACGCATTGGCAGAACAGCTGTACGCAGATGACACAGTAGGAGATTGAGCGATGAACCTGATCGAAGAGATTGAAGCCTACCGAAACTACGGCCCTTGGCATTCGCCTATTGAGGCGTTCAGGATGACTAAGTATTGGGAACGCACCCGCGCCGCCCTGCTCGCGGCGCAGGAGATGGATAAGCAACTGGTTAAGTCAGGATCTCATGACGCAAACAGCTCAGAGTGTCTATCCTGTACTGCTCAACGCAAATTCCGCGAGGCGATGAATGGCAAATGACCACGAGCGGCGCGGCGCGTAGGATGCGTACCCGACTAGCTAGCGGGTTGGCAATAAAATTGCGGACCACTGCGGGGCCGTGGTTAACTCCCACCCGCACCGCTGAGCCACAAGTCGCCGCTCACCCCTTCCTAGACCCCCAAGCCTGAGCAAACTTATCGCCAGTGCGGAACCCGAGATACGCCGCAGCCGGGAGCATTAACCCGAGCGCGAGCTCTAAGCTCGCTCCCGTCCCGCGATCGAACAGTTTCGCGCCCTCGAAGATGACGACGTACAGCGCCGCGACCGCCCAACTCTGACGCGCCATTTTCGGCCTCGTGCGGCGCACATATTCATCCTCTGCGGTGTCGCCGGTCCTGATCGTGGTCTGCTGCTGTTCACGCGCGTGTTGCTGGTCTTCAAGCTCCATCTTTCGGAACTGAAGGCGCTCGGCACTAAGCATCTGTTGGTATTGCAACTGAAGCGCTGGATCGGCAATGATTCGGTTGACCGCCTCCTCTGGATCGTCAACACCAGCAACCCGCTTGGCAACACCTAGAACGGCCTCTGCTGCGTCCGCGCTTCTGTTTGAACCAAAGGCCCGCATGACTTCTGGGATCGCGCTAGCGAACGGCAGGAGCTTTGCAGCAAGGGCCAGCAATGGAATCATGCGACCTCCATCGCGATCAGATATGTTCGCTTGAGCCAACCCCTA
>JAAOEI010000898.1_pt1 | contig 11164 bp, 13 predicted proteins | sample 7059261 | NCBI WGS metagenome assembly JAAOEI01 (sample SAMN14008812, study PRJNA610033) | viral metagenome | isolation source: viral particles filtered from seawater | place: China: Hangzhou Bay, Yangshan Deep Water Harbour | collected 2017-10-31
ACCACCACCACCCATACCGCCGACGTGTTCGTCTCGCTCGACGACTACTAGCCCCAGGAGGCTCGCATGTTCACTGCCGTGCAGCTCGTCGGGCTCGCCCTTGTCGTCACCGGGGCCGCCCTCACCGCCGGCATCGCCGGCGCCTTGATCGGTGTCGGCGCCGCAGCGATCTACGTCGGTCTGGCGGGTGAGCGCTGATGTTGTCGCGACTGTTCGCCCGCGAGGAGCGTGGCGTTGGTCAGGCAACGGCGTGGGGCTCGTGGTCGGGCGAAGCGCCGCAGGTCTACGCCGGTGTCGTCGTCGACGACCGGGCATCGCTGCAACTGCTGACCGTCTACGGCTGCGTGCGGCTCATCACCGACTCGATCGCCACGTTACCCGTCGACGTCTACCGCAAGGTCGGCAACGCCAAGATCGAAGTCGCCCGCCCGGTGTGGTTGGACAACCCGACAACGTCGCTGGACTTCACGGCCTGGTGCACGCAGGTTCTGTCGTCGCTGCTACTGCACGGCAACGCCTACATCCTCGTGACCCGCAATGCGTCGGGCGCCATCGTGGAGCTGGTCCCGTTGGACCCGGCGAAGGTGACGGTCCGTCGCGACAACGGCCGCCTGGTTTACCTCGTGCACGGCCTGCCGATCCCCGGCGAGATCGTGCACATCCCCGGCCTCATGCTGGCCGGGATGGACGTCGGCCTGTCTCCGGTCGAGTACGCCCGCCAGTCGATCGGGCTCGGCTTGGCAACGACCCGCTATGGCGCCGAGTTCTTCACCGGTGAGGGCAACATGCCGGGCGTCATCGAGATGCCGGGCCGTGCCCAACCCGAAACGCTCAAAGGCATCGCGGACCAGTGGCGCAAGCGTCGCCGTGAGGGCGGCCGTGGCCTGCCTGGCGTGTTGCAGGAAGGCGCCACGTGGAAGCCGACGGGCGTCACCAACGAGCAGATGCAGTTCTTGCAGACCCGCAAGTACACGTCGGCCGAGATCGCTGCGCAGATGTTCATGATCGACCCGTCCGAGCTCGGCATCGGCGTCGACGGCACGTCGCTGACCTACGCCAACCTCGAGCAACGCAACACCCGGTTCGTTCGGGTGTCGCTGTTGCCGTGGATCATCCGCATCGAGAAAGCGTTGAGCGATCTGATGATGCGCCCCCGCTACGCCAAGTTCAACGTCGACGGACTGCTGCGCAGCGACCTGCCAACCCGCTACGCCGCCTACTCGACGGGCATCGCCAGCGGGTTCATGACACCGAACGAAGCCCGAGCGCTGGAGGACATGCAGCCGCTACCGGACGACGACGCCGATGACGTCGACGACCCGGACGACGACGACGCCGATGACGTCGTCCCGACAAGCACCCCGGAGGTGCCAGCATGACCGCAACCATCGCCGATCGTGGCGCCGGCCGTCAGGTCCGCCATTACGACATCGTCGACTTCGAGTTCCGTGACGACTCCGAGTCCGGGTTCACGTTCGAGGGTGTCGCCTCTGTCGTCGACACGCCCTACACCGTCCGTGACGCGTTCGGCGAGTACACCGAAACCATCGCCAGCGGAGCGTTCAACAAGACGTTGCGCGACCGCAAGGCCGACGTCGCCTTGTTCGTCAATCATCAACACCAGGGCATCCCGCTCGCGACCCGGTCCGCCGGCACGCTGTCGCTGACGGTCGACCCGCACCTTCGCGTTGTCGGCAACCTCGACCCGGCCCGGCCGGACGTGCAGAACGTCCGCTCGGCGGTCACCCGCGGCGAGATGCGCCAGATGTCGATCGGGTTCACGACGCCTCGCGACGCCCGCAAGGACCGCTGGAACGACGACATGACCGAGCGCACGATCACCGAGCTCAACTTGCTCGAAACGTCGATCGTGTGGCGTGGCGCCAACCCGCACACGTCAGGCGCGATGCGCAGCTTCGATGAGTTCGTCGAGTCGTTCACCGACGTCGACATGAGCGACGACGAGCTCCGGCGTGCCATCGCAGCGTTGGAGTCACGCCTGTCCGCACCGGCCCCGGTGGCGGACCCCGAACCGCAGCGGATCGTCACCGCCGATCTGCTCACCCTCTGGAATCAGCGCAAGGCCACACCGGCCTACTGACCCAGCTCAGCCTCGCACGAAAGCCGCCAAGCCGCCCCCGTGGGCACTTGCGCACTTAGACGACGACGCACACCCCCACCCCATTCGCAACCCCCCGTTGCACCCACCTGAAAGGAAACGCACATGGACATCCGTGCACGCGTCATCGAGCTGAACGAAGTTCGCGCTCGCGTCTGGGAGGAAGGCAAGCGCCTCCTCGAGGACACCACCGGCCGTGAGATGAGCGCCGAAGAGCGCCAGACCTGGGACCGGATCAACACCCACATCGACGAGATCGACGCCCAGGTGCGCTCGTTCGTCGCCGCCGAAACCCGCGAGCGGGAAGCGGCCCAGATCCGCAGCATCAACGAGACCATCTTCGGCGAGGCCCCCCGCCCGTCGGCAGCGCCGGTCGATGCCAACGCCGAGCTGCGCTCGTTCCTCCAGTCCGGCAAGGGCAGCTACGAGGTCGACCTGCGCGGCGTGCACGCCGAGCGCGAGCTGCTCCGCCAGGGCGGCGGCGTCGCCGAGTTCCGTGCGCTCTACGGCGACACCGGCTCGTCCGGGTCGCTCGTGCCGACCACGCTGGCCCGTTCGCTGTACGAGTACCTCGAGGCGACCATCGCCTTGTTCCGTGCTCCGACCACGAAGATCAACACGGCCGCCGGCGAGGCGATGCAGTTCCCGTACCTGTCGGCGCACGCCATCGGCACCCAGGTCATCGCGCAGGGCACCGCCATCGGCGGCACCGACCCGACGTTCAACAAGATGACCCTCGACGCCTACAAGTACGGCTCGCTCGTCGCAGTCGCGAACGAGGTGCTGGCCGACTCGGTCATCGACCTCGGATCGTTCCTCGGTCGTGACATGGGCCGGGCAGTCGGCCGTATCGTCGACGCCGACCTGACGACGGGCACCGGCACCGGCGAGCCGAAGGGCCTGATGGCAGCCGGTTCCGTCCGGGTGACCACCGGCGGCTCGCTGATCACCCCGACCTACGACAAGCTCGTCGACGTCGTCTACTCGATCGCCGACGCCTACCGCACGACCGGCACCGCCGGGTGGCTCATGGGCGACTCGACCGCCGGCACGCTGCGCAAGCTCCGTGACGGTGCGGGCGGCACGATCGGTGCGGTCCTGTGGGAGCCGTCGCTCACCAACGGCATCCAGGGCGGTCAGCCCGACCGGCTGCTCGGCTACCCCGTGTTCGTCTCGGCGAACGTGGCGTCGGCCGGTTCGGCCGCCAAGACGATCGCCTTCGGCGACATGGCCGCCTACTACATCCGCACCGTCGGCAACCCCGTCATCGAGGCCGACTCGTCGTACGGCTTCAACACCGACACCACGTACTTCCGTGCGAAGTGGCGGGTCGACGGCGACCTGATCGACACGGGCGCCATCACGGTCCTCCAGCAGGCCGTCTGACCTACCGGCCCCGAGCGGGCCGACGATCCCCCAGACAGGGCAGAGGCGGCGGGCTACGGCCCGCCGTCCCTGTCTGGGTGCACATGCAACACCCCTCACCCTGTCTGGGAGGCAATCGAATGACCACGCACGTCGTCGCCTACGGCGACCTGGACGCCACGCTGCGCGACCTCGTCCGCAGCGGCCACCGCATCGACGCAGTGCTGTATCGGGCCGATGGCGAACATTGGCACGTCATCACCGAGGACCGCATCGAAACCCGTGGCGGTGCGGCATGAAGTTCCTGATCTACGGCAACGCCCCGACCGCCGGCACCGGCTACGGCGTGCAGGTCGCCAACCTTGCTGTCAGGCTCAAGCGTGACGGCCACGACGTCGCCGTGGCGTGCACCTACGGCCATCAGATCGGCGTGAAGACATGGCCGACCGAGCACGGCCCGGTCACCCTGTACCCGTCGGGATACACCGACTCGTCGCTCGACGTGTTCTTCGGGCACGCCTTGCACTTCTTCGAGGGCGACCCGAAGGCCGGGTGGATCATCCCGCTCACGGACATGTGGGTGATGAACTCGGCCGCCAAGCAACTCGCCGAGTACCAAGTCCTCGCCTGGACGCCGGTGGATCACCTGCCGGTCCCGACCGAGGTGCTGGCGTTCTTCCACATGTCGGGCGCCACGCCGGTCGCGATGTCGAAGTTCGGCCGCCAGCAGTTCTACGAGTTCGGCTTGGCACCCGAGTACGTCCCGCTCAGCGTCGACCTCGCCAAGATCAAGCCGACCCGGACCCTGACCATCGGCGGCGTCGACACCGACGCCCGAACTCTGTTCGGCGTCCCGGCCGACGCGTTCGTCGTCGGGTCGGTCGCCATGAACAAAGACCCGCAGGACCGCAAGAACTTCAACGGCATCCTGCGTGCCTTCGGGGCGTTCTGGAAACGGCACAACCACGCCGTGCTACTGATGCACACCGACCGATTCGGCGCCGCCGGTTCACGCATCAACCTGCCCGAGCTGGCGATCCACGCCGGCGTGCCGGTCCATGCGCTCGTGTTCACCGACGCCTACGCCCAACGGATCGGGTTCAGCGACGAGATGATGTCGGCGTTCTACACCGCCTGCGACGTCCTGCTCTGCCCGTCGAAGGGCGAAGGGTTCGGCGTTCCGATGATCGAGGCGCAAGCCTGCGGGACGCCGGTCATCGCCTCCGACTTCACCGCTCAGACCGAACTTGTCGGCCCCGGCTGGCTCGTCGCTGGACAGCTCGACTGGGACCAGGCGCAGCACTCGTCGTACTTCACGGCCTACACCGCCGACATCGTCGACAAGCTCGAACAGTGCTACGCCGCTGACCTGGCAGCGATCGCCGACGAGTGCAAGGCATTCGCTGCGGACTACGACGCCGACGCCGTCTACGACCGCTACTGGCGGCCGCTGTTGGCGTCGCTGGAACCGTACGTGCCACCGGCCGACAAGGTGCCGATGGTGGCCGTCGACGTCATCGTGCCGTTGGTCCGTGACGCCAACCGTGCCCGCCTCGAGCAGTCCTTCGCGATGACCGCCCCGCTCGGCGCCCGCCTCATCGAAGGCAAGCCGGGACGGACCTACGCCGAGAACGTGAACGACTGTTACGCCCAGGTCACCGCCGACTGGGTGCTCGTCGTCGGCGACGACGTGCAGTTCACGCCCGGATGGTTCGACGCCGCCAAAGCGCTCAGCGACCGCTACGACGTCATCGGCACCAACGACAGCGAACCCGGCCGGGTTCGTAACCCGCTCGTCGCTGCCGGCGAACACGCCGACCACTTCTTCATCCGGTGCGACTACATCGACGACGAAGGCGCCTCGCTCGACGGGCCCGGCGTCGTCATGCCCGAGTGCTACCGGCACTGGTGGACCGACAAGGAAGTCATCGAACTCGCCAAGGCCCGCGGCGTGTACGGCCACGCTCACGACTGCCGGATCATCCACCACCACCCCGGCTACGACGGCGACGAAACGTCACGCATGACCGACCCGGTCTACGCCGCCGCCGTCGACTCGTCGGCCGCCGACCGGTCGACGTTCTTTGAGCGGCAACCGTGGATCGAAGCGCAACGGGTCAAGCGAGGCCGCACATGACCCGCCCGAAGATCATCGACACGTTCATGTTCAATGACGAACTGGACATGCTCGAATGTCGCCTGACCGAGATCGGTGACATCGTCGATCACGTCGTTCTCGTCGAGGCCGACACGACCCATCAGGACACGCCGAAGCCGTACCACTACTCCGAGAACGCCGACCGGTTCGCTGCGTGGGCCGACAAGATCACCGTCGTCCATGCCACCGGCCTGCCTGCCAAGGGTGAGGACTCGGACCCGTGGAACCGCGAGAACGCTCAGCGGGAATGGATCGGCGTCGGCCTCGACGCCATCGGCGTTGCCTCCACCGACCTCATCTTCCAATCCGACGTCGACGAGATCCCCCGCCGCATCGCCATGCGCAACGTCCGACCCGACGGCATGTTGGCGTTCGGCATGCGCTTCCACCCGTTCGCTGTCGACTGGCGGCACCCCGAAGACTGGCGGGGCACCGTCGTGGCGCCGGCCCGAGCGATCAAAGACCTCGGCGACCGCCGATTCTCGCGGATGCGGGACTGTCGCAACATCGCACCGTGCCCGCCGTACCTGCGCGACGCCGGCTGGCACTTCACGTGGGTCGGCGGCAACGCCTACGCCCAACGCAAGCTGCACGCTTTCTGCCATCCCGAGATCATCGGCCGCACGCAAGGCCCGCTCGACGACGACCTGTACTACGTCGACGGCTGGCACGTCGACGGCACCAAGCTCCACCCGGTCGACGTCGACGGCACCTGGCCCGAATGGATCACGTCCCGGCGATGCCCGAGTCATTGGTTCCGGCCCCGATGATCGCCGGGTTCACCGAGGCATGGTTCGACCAGCAGTCGCAAGACGTCCTTGCCGGGCTCGCTCGCTCTGTCGACGACGTGCCCGGCCTCATCGTCGAGATCGGCGCCTGGGAAGGCCGCAGCACGTGCGCACTGGCGAACGCCGTGCACCCGAGGCCGATCCATTCGGTCGACACGTGGCAGGGTTCGCCCAACGAGATCAGTGCCGACCTGGCAGCCCACCGGGACGTGTTCGCCCGCTGGCAGGCCAACGTCACCACGTTCACTCGCGGCAACGTCCACGCCCACCGGATGGGCTGGCGTGACTACCTGCCAACCGTCACCGACCCCGTCGCTCTGTGTTTCATCGACGCCGAACACACCTTCGTCGAGGTGCGCGACAACATCCTGGCCGTCCTCCCGCTCATGTCGCCCGGCGGCGTGATCTGCGGCGACGACGCCCATCACCCCCCGGTCCTGACCGCAGCGCTCGAGGTGCTCGGCGAAGTGACCCGATCCGCAGCGCTGTGGATCTTCCGAATGCCCTGAGGAGGCCGCCGTGGCAATCACGAACGGGTACTGCACGCTCGCGCAGCTCAAGGCCGACATGCACGTTTACGACTCCGTCGACGACTCGCGGTTCGAGCTGGCGATCGCTGCGGCATCTCGACAGATCGACGCCCACACCGGCCGCCGGTTCTGGCAGGACTCCACGGTGCAGGCCCGCACCTACTTCGCCTCGTCACCGGTCGAAGTTGACGTCGACGACATCTCGACCACCACCGGACTGCTCGTCAAGATCGACACCGACGACGACGGCGTGTACGAAACCACCGTCGCCGCAACCGACTACGTCCTGTTCCCGACCAACGCCGGGCTCCGTGTCCCGGTCTGGCCGTACACCCGCATCCGCCTCGTCGGCGACGACTACTTCTACGCCGGTGACCGGCCGACGGTGCAGATCACGGCGAAGTTCGGGTGGCCCGCGATCCCTGACGACGTGACCAAGGCGTGCCTGGTGCAGTCGGCGCAACTGTTCAAGGCGTCCGACGCCGTGTTCGGTGTCGCTCAGTTCGCCGAAGCGGGCCTGGCGCTGCGGGTGCAGAACCGCTTGAACCCAATGGCCGAGGCGCTGCTCGAGGCGTACATCACGGCCAAGGTGGCGTGATGCCGACCGTCACCGAAGTTCGTAACGGCCTGGCCGGTGCCATCAACGTCGGCATGGACTTGCGCACCAGTCCGCTCGTGTTGGACTCGATGGTTCCCCCGATTGCCGTGGTCGCACGCGCACCGTTCGACCCTCGCTACGTGTTCACCCAGTCCAAGGCCGCCTACCCGTTCTACGTGCGGCTGTACGCCGGGCGTGCCGACGAACGCTCCGCCCAAGAGAAGCTCGACGCATGGACCGACCTGACCGGTGACGACTCGGTCATCGCCGCCATTCAGGACAGCGCCAACTGGACCGCCGTCGACGTCGACTACGCCGTCGTCACCAACATCAGCGAAGTGCAGACCGCAGCGATCGGCGAGTCGGTCTATCTCACCGTCGAGCTTTCCGTGGAGGTCGTGTTCTAATGCCGTTCGTCTCATCGCAACAGTCCCGAGTGTTCGCCGGGTCGTTCGCCTACTCGGCCTACTCCCGTGGCTACAACTCGGCGTCGACATCAACCATGCTCGACGTGGCGACACTCGTCGACACCGCCGCAGCGTTCATTCCCGGCCAGACGTCGTCGACGTCAGCCATAACGGTGCTGTACGACACCGCCTCGTTCGCCCACGGCGCCACCTGGCGCTCTGTCGACAGTCTGCCCGTCACGTTCCTCCCCGCCGGCACGGCGCTCAGCGCCGAGTGCATCATGGTCGACTCGATCCTGACCGAGTTCGCGACGACGGCACCCCTGACCGATGTGGTGGCCGGGTCGTTGTCGACGACCAACACCGGCCCCGACGACGTCGGCGAAGTCATCGCAGCGTTCGCCGCGATCACCGCCACGACGACCGGCACCAGCGTCGACGACGGCGCCTCGTCTGCCAACGGCGGCGTCGCACACCTGCACGTGTCGGCCTTCTCCGGCCTGACGTCGAACACGGTCCGCATCGAACATTCGACGAACAACTCGACCTGGTCGACGCTGACGACGTTCACGGCAGCGACCGGCACCACGTCGCAACGGCTCACCATCGCCGCCGGCACCACCGTCAACCGCTACCTCCGTGTCGTCGACACCGTCGTCGGCAGCGGTAGTTGCAGCCGCATCGTCACCTTCGCCCGCCGCTAGTCGGCACCGACCTCCAACACCCCCAAGGAGACTCCCATGGCCTTCCGCGCCGGTACCACCACATTCGTCATGATCGACGGCGTCAACGGCGCCGGAACGAACGTGTCGCCCTACCTCGACAACATGTCGTGGTCGCAGACCTCGAGCACCAACGAAGTGTCGGTGTTCGGCACCTCCGCCAAGGCCATGATCCTCGGCCTCACCGACGGCGACACCGTCAGCATGGCCGGACCGTACGACAAGGTGCTGTACCAAATCCTGACCGGCGTCAAGGCCGCCCAGTCGGCCGGTTCGTCGACGTCCACGATCATGTGGGGCCCCGGCGGGTCGGTGGCCGGTGAGGCCAAGGTGTCGTCGGAGACGTGGGTGACCGAGGTCGGCCTCAGCACCAGCGTCGGCGGCCGGGTCGAAATGACCGCCTCGTTGCAGGTCACCGGCGCCGTCACCAACTCCACGTGGTGAGCTAGTGCCGGTCGACACCTTCGCCACCTTCGCCGCTCGCGTCGAACGGTTCGAGAAGTCGGTAGCCGACGACACGCTGGCCCACAAGGTCGGCAAGATGGCGAAGGACAAGGCGAAGGAAGCGGCCAGCGCCGACTTGGGCGGCGACGCTGCGTTCTCCGGCTGGCGTCGTGGCCGCCCCGTCGAGCTGCGCACCCGCTACGACATCCTCGGCCCCGGCAAGATCGGGTTCAAGCCGGGAAACAAGGGTGCCGCTGGACCGTGGACGGTGGCCGAGTTCGGGCGCAACTCGACCGCCGGGCCTCGCATGGTCGGACCACGCCTGACCAAGACCGGCAAGGTGTCCAAGGCTCGCACGAAGCGGTACAACGGCCGCACCGAAGGCAAGCAGACCGCGACGAAGGCGCTTGACGCCATCGACAAAGAACTGCCCAAGGTCGCCGAGCGGCAGATCAACGACGCAGTCCGACGATTCTTTAGCTGATGACGAGGTGACGTGATGGCGAACAAGATCAGCGTCATCATCGACGTCGCCGTCGACAAGGCATCGGCGTCGCTCAAGAACTTCCGTCAGGACATCGCCAAGGCCGAAGGCGCCACCGGCAAGATGAAGGTCGGCTGGAACGCCGCCTCGACGGCCATCTCGGCCAACGCCGGCGCCCTCGCCGCCTCGGCCGGGGCGGCACTCGTGTCGTTCGGCGTCAAGTCGGTGCAAGCGTTCCAAGAGACAGCGCTGGCGGCCGGGAAGTTCGCCGACGCCGCCGGTATCGCCGTCGAAGACGCCTCGCGATGGATGGAGGTGTCGGGCGACCTCGGCATCGAAGCCGCCGCCGTTGAGGGCGCCATCATGAAGATGAACAAGGCGGCCGCCGACGGCAAGCCAGCGTTCGAGCAGTACGGCGTCGAGATCGTCAAGACCAAAGACGGCGTCGTCGACGCCAACGCCACGTTCGTCAACGCCATCACCACCATCGGCGCCATCGAAGACCCGACGCTGCGCGCCAAGGCCGCACAAGAGCTGTTCGGCAAGAGCTACGGCAACATCGCTGAGCTCATGGAGATGTCTGCGGGCGACGTGCAGGCGGCGCTTGAAGGTGTCTCGTCGGCAAAGGTCATCGACGACCGGGAACTGCGCAAGGCGCGCGAGTTCCGTGCGTCGATGGACACGCTCAAGGACCGGCTCGAAGACGTGCAGCTCGAGGTCGGCGGCAATCTTGTCCCGGCGCTGACCGACATGGCGATCGCCATCGACACGATCGCTACCAACGGTTCCAAGCTCAACGAGTTCGTGGCCGGGCTGACGGGTCGAGGTATTGCCGACTGGGCGACGTCGGGCGCCGAAACAGTCGACGGGTTGAGCCGTGCAATGGACGGCAACAACAACACCGCCGAACGTGCGATCGGCCTGTTCGACGGGCTCATTTCGCAAGTGCCGGTGTTCGGCCAGATGATCGCCGATGCCACGCCCGACATGGTGCTGCTCGACGGCGAAACCCGCGAGGCCGCCGAAGCGTCCGACGAACTGCGCGCCGCTGCCGAAGGGGCCGGCATCTCGGTCGAACACGCCGGCGACATGGCCGAGTACTACGAGTCGCGTGTCGAGGGCGCCAAGCTGGAAACGCAGCGGGCCGAGCGTGCGATCAAAGACTTAGACACGGCCTTGCAAATCTTGCAGGGCAGGCTCGACGATCGGGCCGCCTGGCGCAACATGAAAGAGTCGCTCGACGAACTGCAAGAGGCAGTTGCCGACGGCGAATCCACGTGGATGGAGTTGGGCGAAGCGACCGACGAAGCCGTGTCGGCGACGGCGAGATACATCCAGGCCGCTGACCATATCCCGACCGAGAAGAAGACCGAGCTCATCACGATGCTCGACCAGGGTGCCTTGGATTGGGTGTTATTGATCCTTGACGACCTGGAGAAAGGCGTCAACGTCCCGGTCCGGTTGTTGCAGCCGACATTGACCAACATTCAGAAGCGCGCCGCCGGTGGCCCGGTCCGTGCCGGCGAACCGTACCTCGTCGGCGAAGAAG
>JAAOEI010000899.1_pt1 | contig 11164 bp, 12 predicted proteins | sample 7059261 | NCBI WGS metagenome assembly JAAOEI01 (sample SAMN14008812, study PRJNA610033) | viral metagenome | isolation source: viral particles filtered from seawater | place: China: Hangzhou Bay, Yangshan Deep Water Harbour | collected 2017-10-31
ATGGATAAAAAACTGTTAGAGGACTACCAGTACCATCGCAAGTTTAACAAGCTGGCGTTCTATCGTCCGTATCCTTACCAGTTGGATTTCCATAATAGCCAGGCGTCCCAGAAGGCGTTGATGGCGGCTAACCGGGTTGGGAAGTCGTTTAGTGCGGCGCAGGAGGCGGCCATCTATTTGACGGGTCGGTATCCGGATTGGTGGGAGGGTCACCGATATGGGCCGGTGGTGATGATCTGTGCGGGGGTGACCAACGACACCACCAAGAACATTATCCAGAAGGAGTTGCTGGGAGACCCTGATGACCCGCGAGCCTTGGGAACGGGTGCTATCCCGAAGGAATGTATTGGCGAGACAGTACGCAAGCCGGGTGTACCGAACGCCTACCAGGCTTTTACCGTCAAGCATGACAAGGGGACGAGCAAGTGTCTGCTCATGGCCTACGAGCAGGATTGGAAGAAGTTCATGGGAACGTCTGCTGACGTGGTTTGGGCAGATGAAGAACCGCCACTGGAGGTCTGGAGTCAGTTTTTGCGGGCGACCACCGACAAGCCCCATTCGATGATCATGCTGACGTTCACCCCGGAAGAAGGTGTGACCCAGGTGGTGGATGGGTTCATGAACCACCTGAAAGACGGCCAGTACCTGGTGAACGCGACATGGGATGATGCGCCCCATCTGACCGAGGCGAAGAAACAGCAGATTCTTGACGCACTCCCCCCGTATCAGCGTGAGATGCGCAGTAAAGGGGTGCCGTTGATGGGATCGGGGTTGATCTGGCCGACCTCCAGTGATGACATCAGTTGTGATCCTGTTGACATACAACCCTATTGGCCGCGTATCTGTGCGGTGGACTTTGGTGTAGACCATCCCTTTGCGGCGGTGTGGATGGCGTGGGATCGTGATCTGGACATTGTGTATGTGTATGATTGCTACCGTGCCTCACGCCGTACCATTGACGAGAACGCCATTGAAATCCGCAAGCGTGACAACTGGATTCCGGTGATATGGCCGCATGACGGCAACCAGGAAGACCCCAAATCGGCGAAATCGCTGGCTGATCTGTACCGGCAGCAGGGCGTCAACATGTGGTATGAGAGTTTCACCAACCCGCCATCCCCCGGCCAGAAGAAAGGCGATCTGGGCGTGGAAGCGGGACTACAGGCGATCTGGGAGCGCATGAAGACGGGTCGGTTCAAGGTCTATTCCCATCTGAACGACTGGTTCGAGGAATTCCGCATGTACCACCGCAAGGACGGCAAGGTTGTCCCTTTGAAGGACGATCTGATGTCGGCTACCCGCTATGCCCACCAATCGCTCAGGAATGCCCGTACACAGTCCATGAATTTTTCGGGTGACCTGAAATACCATGACAAGGGATTTATATGAAATTCATCAACGAAACCGTCCTCAAAGACATGAACGCCACCCTGTTCAATGCCTATGGCAAGCAGGGGCTTGTGGACAAGATCAATGAACTTGAAAAACGCCTTCAGGCATTGGAAACAAAGAAACGTCCACGAAAGGTGCCGGTAGATGCCTAGAATGAAGCGGGACGAGTTAAAAGCCCTTGTCCGTACCGAGATCGAGGCGGCCTTCGGGGCGACCTCCGGTGACATCTCAAAGGAAATCGCTGCCGGTCTTGACCGCTATTACGGCGAACCGCTGGGGAACGAGGAAGACGGCCAGTCCAAGGTCGTTGCCACCACCACCCGTGATGCCATTGGCTGGCAGATGCCCAGCCTCATGCGTATCTTTACCTCCACGGACAAGGCGGTGGTATTTGACCCGGTAGACCCGAATGACGAAAAAGCCGCCGAACAGGAGACCGATATCGTCAATCACGTCTTCTACAAGGAGAATGACGGCTACCTGATCCTGCATGACTCCCTGAAAGACGGTTTATTGAGCAAAAACGCCATCGCCAAGGTCTGGTGGGACGATACCCCCGACCTTGAACGCGAAGAATACGAGGGTTTGAGCGATATCGAGCTTCAGACCCTGTTAATGGACGATGTAGACCCCATCGAACACACGCAAAACGGTGAATTCCACGATATTACCGTCCAGCGCATGAAATCACGCGGTTCTGCCCGCATCGAAGTCCTCCCCATCGAGGAATTCCTGATTTCCAAGGATGCGACCTCCATTTGCCCGTCCAAAGCACGGTTTACCTGCCACAAGACCCGCAAAACCCGCTCCGACCTGATCCAGATGGGTTTCAGCAAGAAAAAGGTCAATGCACTGGCTGCCTGGCACGGACAGGACGATACCGAGGTCGGTATTGCCCGCCACAACAAGGACGACGAGTGGAACATCGACGATGCCGCCCATGAGAGTATGCGCGAGATCGAAGTCCACGAATGCTACTACCGGGTTGATTTTGACGGTGACGGCATTGCCGAACTGCGCCAGATCACGCTGGCAGGCAACGAGGTACTGGTCAACGAGGCGGTAGACCGGGTGCCGTTCGTCAGTTGGACACCCAACATGCTGCCGCACAAGTTCTTCGGCATGAGTACCGCCGATGAGACCATCGAACTCGATGAAATCAACACCGCCCTGTTACGCGGGGTCTTGAATAACACCTACCAGGCCAATACCGGGCGTACCGCCGTACAGGAAGGCATGGTTAACCTTGATGACCTTGTGACCAATCGTCCCAACGGTGTAGTGAGAACCCTCGGCCCACCCGGCCAGACCATCGTCCCGCTGCCCTACAACCCGCTCCCGCAGCAGACCTTCCAGGTCATGGAGATGATGGATCAGGTCAGGAAGGAGCGCACCGGCGTATCACAGGAAACGATGGGGCTGGAAGCCAATGTGCTTGCCCACGGACGCACCGGCGTTATCAACCAGTCGTTCGATGCCTCGCAGATGAAGCTGGAACTGATCGCCCGCAACTACGCCGAGGTCTTCCTGAAGACGCTGTTCCTCGAACTGCACGGCATCCTGCAAAAGCACCAGGACAAGGCCAAGTGGATCAAGCTGCGCGGTGAATGGATTGAAGTCGATCCCAGCGAGTGGAAGACCCGCCGTAACATGACCGTCACCGTGGGTCTGGGTACGGGCAACAAGGACAAGCAACTGGCGGGTATCGGTCAGATCATGGCCGCCCAGAAGACAATGGCCGAAAGCGGCTACCGGGGTGTACAGGATGCCAACATCCACAACGCGGCAACCAAGCTGGTCGAGTTCGCCGGGCTGAAGAACGCCGAGATGTACTTCACGGATACCTCGACGTTACCGCCACCGGAACCGCAGCCCGACCCGCAGATGGAACTGGCAAAGGCACAACTGCAACTCACGCAAGCCCAGATACAGGTCGCCAATACCGAGGCCGAGACCAACCGCCAGGAGGCCATCTGGCGGCATCAGGAGAAGATGAAGGAACTGGCTGACAAGGATACGCGTGAGCGCATCAAGCTGGAACTTGAATACAACCGTGACGTATCGAGAGCCATCTGATGTACGACATCGACAAGTTCAGATCGTCGAACTACCAGATCAGTTCAGTAGAAATGTGTGATGCAGCAGACCGGGTAAGAAGAAAGTTACATGACCAGTGGGAGAATGAACAAGATGCAGAGGGTCGCGAACTCTGCTACCACCGCGTTCAGGCTCTCCACTATATTTTAATCGAAATGATTCGCGAATTAGGAGTTTAGTATGGAACCCACCACCGAGGCGGTTCAGAATTTCAATTCAGTAGAAGCAGACCAGACGACTGTCAACGCAGCCGCTCTGAAATTACAGTCAATGATGGACAGCCCTCCACCTGAAGACGAGGACTCACCTGTTATTGAGGAACCCACTGAAGAAGTTGTTGAAGAAGCAACTGATGAAGCAACAACTGATGAAGTGGATACATCCGAGGAGCCTGTCGAATCCGAAGATGTCGTGACCCATTTCAACGAACTCGCGGAACACCTGGGCGTCGAGGAGGAATTTCTCGATAATCTCATCGTTCCTACGAAAGTGAATGGGGTGGAAGGCAAGGCCACCATCAAGGACTTGATCTCAAGTTACCAGAAGGGTGAATCTGCTGACCAGAAATTCATGGAACTTGCGGAAAAACGCAAGGCTCAAGACGCGGAACTGGAGCAGGCCAAGACCGCATTACAACAGGAATGGCAGACCATTCAGACAATGAATGCAGAACTGCAAAGCCTGATGGGAACGGATGACGATGCAACCTTACAGGAACTTCGTTATTCAGACCCGGCAGAGTATGCCGCAAGAATGGCAGAACGTGGTGCCAAGGCAGAGAAATTACGGGCAGTCCAGAGCAGGCTCCAGCAGGAGCAGCAACAGAAGGCCAACGAGCAGTACCAGCGTTTACTCACCGTTGAAAAACAGAAGTTACTTCAAGCCATACCCGAATGGGCTGACGAGAAGACTGCTGAACGTGAGACCGTTGAACTGCGTAATTATCTCAAGAGCCAGGGTGTCGCTGACAACGAGATAGACGGTCAATTCGACTCACGGGGCAACCTTATAGCACCGGGAATCGTTGACCACCGTCTGTTCGTGCTTGCCAAGAAAGCCATGCTCTTTGACCAATCGCGTAAAGCCACGGAGCCTAAAATGAAGAAGATGAAAACACTTCCGAAAGTCGGTTCCGGTAAACCTCGCTCCAAGGGCGAGATTGACCAGGTTAAAGCGCAAAAGATGCGTCAACAGGCCAAGCAGTCCGGTTCAGTGGCTGATGCTGCCAGAATCATCCAACAGATAATGGAGAGTTAAATCATGGCACTTTTGACTAATGCGCTGTCTACTTACACAGCAAAGGGTCTCCGTGAAGATTTGACTGATGTCATCTACAACATCAGTCCGACCGAAACACCGTTCATGTCCAACACCGCCCGCGTTAGCGCAAAGGCCAAAATACATGAATGGCAGACGGATACACTTGCTGCCGCAGCAGCCAATGCAAAACTGGAAGGTAACATCATTTCAGCGGCTGCTATTTCTGCAACAGTACGCCTCAAGAACCCGACCCAGATTGCCTACAAGGCATTCGCGGTAACGGGTACTACCGAGGCCGTTGACAAGGCTGGACGCAATTCGGAGCTTTCATACCAGATTGCCAAGCACGGTCAGGAACTCAAGCGCGACATGGAGAAGGATTTGACGGGTGAACTCGGCACCGATTTCGGTGGTACGGGTTCTGCGCGTACCTTCGCCGGGGTCGAGTCGTGGATTGCATCGAACGGTACCGAACTGGGTACGGGTGCAACCACACCGGGTTTCGTCACGGCAACGGGCGTTGTTACTGCCTGTACAGACGGTTCAAAAACGTCTGCCATCACTGAAGGCCATCTCAAGCTGGCTATTCAGGAAGCATGGTCTGCGGGTGGTAATCCCAACGTGGTGATGGTCGGCCCGACAACCAAGCAGGACATTTCAGGGTTCAGTGGTATTGCCACGATGTACAAGAATGTCCCTGCGGGTCAGGCAACCATCGTCGGCGCGGCTGACATCTATGTATCTGACTTCGGTCAGCATTCGATTGTACCTAACAGGTTCAGTCGTGACAGAACCGCACTGGTTCTGGATATGTCGATGTGGGCAGTTGCCTTCCTTCGTCCGATGCACAATTTCGATCTGGCAAAGCGTGGTGACGCTGATGAAAAGGTGGTACTCACCGAGTACACCCTTGAGTCTCGTAACCAGGCAGCGAGTGCGAAAATTTCAGGCATCGCGTAAACAAGTCAGCCCCCTTCGGGGGGCTTTCTTCAAGGAGTCACGAATGATTACACGTTCTCTTGGAAAGGACGAATTAACCGGTCTTGAGACCATCCACCACTACGATGAAGTGACGGGCGAGACCCACATTGAGCATCGGCAGGATGTCAGTGCAATCATCGAGCGTAACAAGGAACTCCAGAAGACCGACTACCAGAAGGTCGGCATCAAGAATGAATGGATGCATGCTGCCAGCATTCCAGAGATCGTCCAGATTCAGTGGATGCAGAAATACGGCATCAAGGATATTTATAGTGAGGAATATTGGCCGCTCATCAAGAAACTGCTGAATTCTGCTGACTACAGGTATCTGCGTGTCGGAAACGCACGGATATGATTCTCTACTCCGACATCCGTGACAAGACCATCGAGGAACGCATCTCGATGGCGGCTACGTTCTACGAGCGCGAGGAATACGCCGATGCAGAGCGTGTTGTCTCGATGATCCTCGACACCGACCCGCACAACGCGGGCGCACTGGCGATACTGGGTGCGGTGTATGTCTGCCAGGATCGTTATGGCATGGCCGAGATGGTCTACCGCTACGGGGCTGCGCTATATCCCGACCTCAAGTCCATGTGGACAGGTCTGGGAACGGCCATCCGTAACCCGGAACGGGCAGATGAATGTATCGCCACGCTGAACCTTGCACTGGAAAAAGACCCGGACAACACGGTTGCCATCACCAACATCGCCTCGATGTACACCGAGATCGGTGAATACGAAAAGGCCATTGAAACGGCCAACAAGACACTGGCACTCAAGCCCGACCCGAAGGACTCGTATGCCGCACGGGACACCATCGCCCTTGCCTCGCTGGGTCTGGAAGACTTCGGGAAGGGCTTTAGCATGAATGCCGAGTCACTGGGCATCAAGTTCCGCAAGGAGATTGTTTACGGTGATGAAGAACGCTGGGACGGCACCCCCGGCAAGACGGTTATCGTCTATGGCGAACAGGGGCTGGGTGATGAAATCTTCTATGGTTCCTGCATACCGGATGCTATTCGTGACAGCAAGCATGTTATTGTTGATTGCGACAAGCGTCTGGAAGGCTTATTCAGACGATCATTCCCCGATGCAACTGTCTACGGAACACGCAGAAAGGCTGCCCCGTGGCTCCATTCCCACAAGTGGGATGCTCGTTGTGCAATGGCCGACCTCGCCCAGTTCTACCGCCACACGAAAGACGACTTCCCCGGCACCCCGTTCCTGGTAGCAGACCCGGTAAGGTCAAAGCAATGGGAAGATACCCTGAAGGGCAACAAGATCGGTATCGCGTTCCGTGGGGGTAACAAGTACACCAACCGTGCCGGACGCACTATCCCGCTGGAGACATTCGACCCGCTGCTGCAATACGGTGATCTGGTCAGCCTTGAATATTCGCCATTCGACTACGGCGATTACCCCATCGAGGTCTACGAGTGGGCAACGATGAGTGACGACTACGACAACGTGGCCGCACTGATCTCCCAGCTTGACTACGTGGTGACGACCTGTACTTCGGTTGTTCACCTTGCCGGTGGACTGGGTATCCCATGCTACGTACTGAGAAACAAGTTCTACTCATGGCGGTATGCCCACGACATGCCGTGGTACGACAGCGTTGAAGTCATCCACTGTGACGGCGACTGGGAAGCCGGTATCAGCGAGGTCATCGAGCGCATCGAGAAAAGGAAAGCGGCATGATAAAGTTGTTCATCGGTTATGACGATGCCGAGTCAGTGGCCTACCACACGCTGGTTCAGAGTGTCATCGAACGCACCACGGTTCCCGTATCCATCACCCCGGTCAAGATGACCATGCTGCCGGAATACAAACGGCCACGGAACCCGAAGCAGTCCAACGAGTTCAGCTTTACCCGCTTCCTTGTTCCCTACCTGTCGGGTTACGAGGGGTTCGCGATCTTCATGGACTGCGACATGATGCTGACGGTCGATCTTGACGAACTCTGGCAACTCAGGGACGAGACAAAATCGGTACAGGTGGTGAAGCACGACTACACCCCCAAGAACCAGACCAAGTACCTCGGTGCCATCCAGTACCCGTACCCGCGCAAGAACTGGTCATCCGTGATGCTGTTCAACTGCGGTCACGACCATTGCAAGCGGCTAACCCCCAATTACGTCAACACGGCAGAACCGATGGCACTCCACCGCTTCTACTGGACGCATGAGGATTGCATTGGCGAACTGCCGGTAGAGTGGAACCATTTGGTCGGCGAATATGAGCCAAACCCCGCTGCCAGGAACATTCACTGGACGGTGGGTGGCCCGTGGTTCAACGAGTATTACGAGGTCGAATGGTCGAATGAATGGCGCGACATGCGCAAGAAAATGATGCGTTGCTACCAGTTGGAAGCAAAACAGGTCAGTGCATAAAGACCTGCTGGCGTTTGCCTCGACATTCAGTGTCGATGGTGAAGTGCTGGAAATAGGTTCACTGAACGTCAAGGGTACTGTCAGGGATGTTGTACCTGTCGATATTGGCATAGACATCAGGAAGGGCAAGGGTGTCGATGTTGTGCTGGATGCGTGTGATGCAGTTGACTACTTTGGTGAAGACAGGTTTGATGGGGTGGTATCGACAGATGCACTGGAACACTCAAAGGAGTGGAAATGCTTTCTGCAAAACGCCCTGTCTGTATTGAAGAAGGACGGCCTGTTGCTTGTTACTGCCGCTGCACCAAGGAAGGGTCGCCATGACTACCCAAACGATTACTGGCGGTTCTCGATGGAGATGTGGCGACATATTTTCAAGGAGCAGGACATAATTTCCGAGTTCGATCATTCCATAAGTAACGGGGTTATCATCAGGAAGCGCACTGACATGCTATTGACCGATTTTGATCCATTGCCTGTTCTGGAAGAAGATGCGGATTAATTACGTTACTTTATGTGACGAGCGGATGCCTGCTTACCGCTACAGGATGCGGATGCCGGGCGAGTACATCGGTGATTATGCAATCACAAATATGCCGGTAGAGGCTGACATCCACGTTTACTCCAAGCCCTACCACGACAATGCCGGTCTGTTGGCGGCTACGCTTGAGATTGCTTCAAGACAGCCGTTTGTCTTTGACATCTGCGATGACCTGTTCTCTCGGCAACCCAATGTTGTTTCCTACATCCGGCAGATGATGGACATGGCGGCAGTCGTAACGACCTCGACCCATGCCATGCAAGACCTCATCCGTGAGGAAACCGGCATTGAGGCAGTCGTGATATCCGACCCCTGCGAGTTCGGGCAACGTCCGATAAAGGACATATCCGAACCACGGGTTATGTGGTTTGGCACGGCCACCAACATCGGTCTGCTGAAAGGCACCTATATCAATTACCCGTTTGAGATTGTCTGCCAGTTAAACGAACTGACCGAGCCATTCCTGAAGAAGATACCGTTCGATTTCACCTTTACCGAATGGTCGCTGGAGTCGATGCAGGCCGCTTTTGACAGGAACAACGTGGTGTTCATACCCACATCACCCCTGCGGAAGAAGCAGGTCAAGAGTCCCAACCGGGTAGCCGAGTCTATTCGCCAGGGTCTCTCGGTTGTGGCAGGGCAGCTACCGGCCTACCAGCAGTTTGATCGGTGGATAACGGACAGTCTCGATGATATCCGTCAGATAACCCCGGAAGCACAGCAATACGTCAACGATAACTTCGATATCTCGGTCATAGGTGAACAATGGAAACAGCTATTCAGGCAAGTCCTGTCCGACTCAACCTCGGCTGTGGCAACAAGCACCTCGATGGCTGGATAAACGTCGATGTCGCCTCGCGCAATGGCAAGCCGGATGTCGAGTCAGATATCCGCAAACTGCCGTTCGAGGACAACTATGCCGATGAGGTCATGGCAATCCATGTGGTCGAACACTTCTATGTCTGGGAGGTGCCTGAAGTCCTGAGTGAGTGGATACGGGTACTGAAGCCGGGCGGTGTATTGATCATCGAGGTTCCAGACTTGCAGAAGACGATAGATTACCTTGCAGCCGGGGTTACAGAGCCTGCCCTGACGATGTGGCCGCTATATGGAGACCCATCCCACTGTGACCCGCTGATGTGCCACAAGTGGGCATATACACCCGGTACACTGGGCAAGATGATGGCCTATGTCGGACTTGTCGGCCTTGAGCAGCATCCGGCACAATTCCACCTGAAGGACAAACGCGATATGCGGATCATAGGATACAAGAATGGCGATTAGCACTTACAGCGAACTCAAGACAGCCGTTGAGAACTGGCTGGACAGAACCGACCTGACGAGCCGCATCCCTGAGTTCATCACGCTGGCCGAGGCACGTATTGGCAGGCGGTTACGCTCACGCGGTGTGGAGGATCGCTCAACGACAGCGATGGTCAGCGGTCAGGAATACTACTCCCTGCCGACAGACTTCCTTGAGGCAAGGAACGTGCAGATCAACACCAACCCGGTCAATGTCCTGAAGTACCGCTCACCCCAGCAGATGGACAGGGAATATCCTTCAACGTCCACGGGTGTACCAAAAGTCTTTACCATCATCGGCGAGGAAATCCAGTTAAAACCCATTCCCAACAGCACGGACACCCTTGAGATCGCCTACTTCAAGCGACTGTCTGCACTGTCTGATTCCAACACCACCAACTGGCTGACCACCAATGCGCCCGACCTGCTGCTGTACGGGTCGCTGATCGAGGCAGAAGCCTACCTGGTGGACGATCCACGGATCGCAATATGGAAAGCGGCATTCGATGAAAGCATCATTGAATGGAACAGACAGGATGACAAGGGACGCCATAGCGGCTCTGTTCTCCAGATTATGGGAACGTCTTGAGATGGCGTGGTCTTCTATTGCTGACAAGGCAACAAGCTGGGCGCAAGGGGTTGTATCAAGTGTTTGGACGCGACTTGGGCGACCCGTGTCGGAATGGCCGTCGCAGAAGACGGACACCCTGGATGATCCAGGGTTTAATGATCCGTCTGCATGGAGTATATGGGGGTCGAAGGTTGAGATAACGGGTGGTCAGCATGTATGCACGTCTGCCAAGTCAATAGTAACTGTAGAGGTAAACCCGACAGTCGCAGTTGTTGGTGCAAAATACTCTGTCACAGTGAAGTGTGCGTCAACCGAGATAACACCGGTTTCCAGCAAGGTAAGCTATGGGGCTGCTGTTGCATGGGACTCAAAAATAGACGGAGTTGGTACGCACACAAAGGTGGTTACGGCCACAGTAGCGCAAGGACTGGTAATAAGGGCGGGGAATGGCCCATCAGGTTATAGTGGTGCGCTTGATAGTGTGAATGTTATAGCGGCATGGCCTTCCGTTGCGGGTCAATCTACCGCTTGGGCTTAATGCAAATTATGGGAGCGAACTGATGGCGTTGGAAGACCTGACTGGAACTAAATACCTTGACTCGCTGGTTTCCTCTAACCCGACAT
>JAAOEI010000900.1_pt1 | contig 11164 bp, 21 predicted proteins | sample 7059261 | NCBI WGS metagenome assembly JAAOEI01 (sample SAMN14008812, study PRJNA610033) | viral metagenome | isolation source: viral particles filtered from seawater | place: China: Hangzhou Bay, Yangshan Deep Water Harbour | collected 2017-10-31
AGTGTGTACCGTACCCTGCTAGAGTTTTACATAGCTCCTTACCCCGTTATTTATAAACAAAAGAGGTTAATAGAAGCTCTTTTCGTTGTATTTTTTAGCTGTTTTTTGTCCTCTTCGACTATTACAAGATCTGCATAGTACCCGGAGTGGTCCAAAAGGATTTCCTCCTGCATGTTTGGGAACGATGTGATCAGCAGTTAAAGGATTATTATCTGTGGCATTATGAGGAACTCGTTCATACCCTGGGCATAGGTTCCCGTATTGCTTTATATAATTCTCTACTGTTTTCTTCTTGTATTGTCTCTCTTGCCAAGATTGATTCTGTTGATATTTAGATCCCGAAGTTTTTCTTCTGTTTGATCTATAAGCATTATTATTCCACGGAGGTTTCCTTGGAGGTTTGTAATGATTTGCACAACGTCTTGAGTTTGGTTCGGCAAGTTGTGGACATTCCAAGCAGAGATAGTTTCTGCTCATGATAGGTAAACCTTAACACATGGTCTGAGTGCTATTGACAAAAACCCCTATATTTCTTAAATATTTCTACGGTCAGTTTTCAAAGAACTGTGCAAACTCTCCATTAAGAACTTTGATCACATTCTGACTATCAAGTACGTATATGGCCTGGGATATTATTGTTTCAGCAATATCTTTGATTAATGTTTCATCAGTACCGAGTAGATCCATAACTAATGCATGGTAATCATAAACAGCAACAGCTCTCGTCATATCCATGAAGATATACCCCCTATATGAATTTGAAAACTCAGGAAGTATTATTGCTCCAGGATTAGTTAATGCTAACTCCGGATAAGTTCCAGGATGTTCTCCTGCTAGATCAGTCTTTAAGTGCATTACCACAACTCCTGCAAAACTTAGCATCTCTCTGCCTACGATCCTTTAGATCACAATCTTTTAATCTACAACGTTTACTTACTGGAGGTACATATTCCGAATCTATTCTGTTTAAAGCTCCAGTAGTTTCGTCTTTAACACGATCTAGTAATCGTCTTTTAATATTTCTATACTTCTTTGTTTTGATGCCAGGCATTGGTGGATGATAGGCCTTATGCTTTACACCATCGATATTCATTCCGGATATTCCAGGTTTACCTACTTCATCCAGGAACTTTACAGACATAAACAGCTCATAAATAACTGATCCTGCCTCTTTACCTATTTCATTTAAGTTAATCTGCTTTGGTATTTTCATTACGAATCTCCTTAAGTCTTGATACATACCCTGCACGATTATTCTCCATGAGCCGTTGATGTTCGGCCTTATAATCGTATATGTTGTCGTTTATAGCCTTGATCAGGACGTTGAATGTAGAAAAACCATGGATCTGTGCATGTTCAGTCTGAGTGTGATTAGGTAGATCATCAGGTTCTTCTTCTTTACCAATATCCGGATCTCTTTGTATTATCTTTGCATAAGCCTCCTTACAAGCAGTAACGAACTGAGATGGAGACGGAGCAAACTTTAAATTACTGTTAAGCAATATATATAATGCTTCAGTTTGAACTTCTATTGGATATTTAGATATCTGAGGATAAATATTCTGCCAAGTACCTACAGTCCATTTATGACCAGGGAACATGGTATCAAACTTTAATTTAACTTCATAAGTTTCATTCTTGTTAAACCTAGGTTCTTTGGCAGGATGACTAAGCATCGTTACCCCAATCCCTTAATTGTTTTTCTTCTAAACGTTCTTTGTTTATCTTTGCAATATCTTCAGGAGTAGCAGTTCTTGGTCCATTAACTAATTGAACATTGTTAGCTATACCTTGAGGAGTAATAGCTTTAGCACCATAAGTAATACCTAAGTTTTGAGCAATAGTCTCTACATCAGATGCATCATATCCTGCATCTTGTATTTCTTTACCGGCTTTATGTATTCGTCCCCATTGTGATTCAGTAGGTTTATCCCATCCACAGACTTCTGCAATCTTATAATTTATAGAACTTCTTTTATCCCTATCAAAAAATTCTTCATTATTGACCTCGTCCTGGACTAATACTTCTATATCTACCTCTTCATATACCTCTTCCTCTATATCTTCCTCTTCCTCTGGGGGATCCACAAGACGTCTTAATTCGGGATTCAGTTCACTTTCAGACGTCTTAATATCAGTTTCAGACGTCTTATCTTTATTCTTCTCGTAATATTTTCTATTTCGTTCAGCTCTCTTAATGGATTTAGCTAGATCTTTGCCCTCATATAGATGCCATTCGTTAACTTTTAGTAGATCCTGGTCAACAATTAATAATTTATATTTGATCCAGGCATCAATCAGATCTTTTGGATCTAACTTTGTTTGGCACCAAACAGGCAACATAGCTTCTAATTCTGATCGTTCAATCTCTCCATTAACATGATGGATCTTCATGTTGGCCTTAAACATAGCCCATAACCCAATTACCTGGGATACCTCTACTCCTAAAAGTAGAGATGATCCCAAGAATTTAGGGGAAGTAAATGAAGTATCGTAGATTTTTACGAAATAACTTGCACTTTTACTCATTAGAACGGCATTCCATGATTTATTTCTTCTTTTGCTATGTTCTTGAACCATTCCACGAATCGTTCTCCATAAACAAAAGTAGGAACCTCGGATCCACCGAACTCTACTGGGACAACGTTGCCCAGGACTTGACCATTAGCCATAAAGTATGGACTAGCAATATATGGCATGGAATCTAATTTTTCCGATGTATATATTGAATATCCATGTTCCCACATGGCTTGATAGAATCGTCCTGCAAGTAACTGATCACTAAAACACTTAAAAGTTATGTAGTGATAGCTGTTGCCATCTTTAGGATCAGCAAAATTATCTGTTATTAATTCAGAAGTCCAATCGATACTAGGTACAAAACCTGATTCTCTTACAGATTCACAAATACTACTAGCTACCAATGATGGATCTTCGTTGATATCTAACTTCATTTCAAAGATCTGAAGATCAGGTTCTTTTGTCATCTCATCTTCTCTTACTAAAGAGTTCCTATGGGTATAGGACTGATATAAAAGATGAGGTCCTTGATACCATTCATCATTTACCTTGAGCTTATTTACGACCATACATGCATTCTCGAAATGCAATAACTCTTCTGATGCAGAACTAAATGCCATACATTCTTTACCCAACTCAGGATCTATTTGTAGTGCTAGTTCCAGGAGAGCTGTACAGAATAATGCAGGTTGATTCTTCCATTTAGTATCGAATCTAAATAAAAGTTTTACTGTATCTTCTTCTTCAGGCCATTCATAAACATTCTTGCCATCTTCTGATCGATGTAGATCAGGACTAGGAGTCATCATCTCTGTATCAAAATCAACTAGAACTTCGTCAATAATTTCATTAAATTCTTCGTATTCTTTTGATCCAAAGACAATATCTCTTAACGTTCCATAAGCTAGGGGATGAGATTGGTATCTCTTCTCAAACTTTGGAGCTATACGTCTAGAAGTAGGACCTCTTTGTTGATCCTCTTCATCTATAGCAACCGATTTATCTACTATGTATTCGGCCATTCCAAAAATTACTTTGGCAGGACCTTTTACTGTTACTCCGTTATGAACCCAATTAGGCATTATATTCCTCCAGTCTCTTCTCTTTCCATAACTCACTCCCAAGTGGTGGATCAGTATCTAGATTCCAAGTTGCCCAACCGGAACACGGATTATCGTTTTGCCATGTAGAACATGTCATATCAGGCATTCTTGAAGATTTTTCAAGTCGATCAATCTGTTCTTGATCTAGATCTGCAGTTCCTTGTGATAACTTACGATTGATTTCTATTTTTTTATCACGGTTATCAACCAGGTATTTATTGCTGAGACAATTAGGACAAAAGGTATAAAAACCCTCAACTCCCATCTCATCAGCTTTATCTGTTATTTCATCAACTATGTTTGGATTACCGTCAGGAATAGTAAATGAATCTCCAACCTGATTAGTTTGTACTTCCTCATCAGGGAATGGATTAAGAGCTGTTGGTTCCGGTGGAACTTTGGCTCCCTCTTCTACTAATTCCAATTCGGTAGGCCGGGTTTCATTGATGGCAGTATCAAGATCGACTGCTATTTTATAGAGCTGATCTGATATTGACTTCAGTTTGTCATCCATTTTTACCTCCTGGATCTCCTAAGACGGCATAAGACATTAACTCAGTAAATGGCACTCTATAAAAAGGCTCTTGAGTATATAGTTCTCTACCGTCATGCTTCTCTTTTAATCGAACTGACTTAAGTCCGAAACCTTTACGGATCGAGTCATGATATGGCACTAACTTGATGACTGAGTGATGTACTACATGTACATGAGTCATACTTTTATTGAACTGCCAAAATTCAGCTCGTTCCTTTTGAACTTGTATTGCTTTTGAATATGGAATGTCTATATATGATCTATTCCACTTGTTATCCCATACCTGGCTAACTTCTACCTCTACAGGTATCTTTCTAAATGATTCGATATCAAGTCCGTAATCTTCTAGATCAGAAGTCGAACTAACAACAAAACCTATTTCATTACATATTCGTTCTGCTAGATCTACTCCTGGTTCTGTTAATTCACGAAGCCATGGATCGAAATTTTTACGATAATTTGCCTGGAGACTACTCATCTAGTTGCTCCAAGTTGTTTAAAGCACGATCTAATTTGCCGAACATCTCTTTTAATGTTCTTTTATGTTGTGCTTTGACTACACGTTTTTTTCTGTGCTTTGGGTGGACTGCAAAAACACCGTCATAACATTTACTTTTTACGGCATATAAATAACATTGACCTCTTACTGGGCAGTTCTGACAATATTTAGATATTAAATACTTGTAATGCTTTAAAGCTCCTGGACCAATATGTCCAGTTCCAATCCAGTCCTCATCTTTACCAGGATTGTTTTCAGATACAGGGGAGCAAAGCCCATAATCTAAGATGTCATCTTTTAAATCAAGATTTGAAAATTGTAATGCATCTTCTACCTTTATATCTAATATGTACGGAACTTGAGGCTCGGTCATTTAAGCATGTCCTCAATTCGTTCTAGTGATTTATCTTTTACTAAGTGTTCGTTGTTGACTACATTATCAACAGCTTCAGTAATCATCTTGATGAAATCCTCAGGGAATCGTATAGCTGTTTCAAATAAACAAACTTGAGTTAATATCCCTAAGGCATAGTCATCCATACCCTGGACACGTTTAGCTAATACTTTTACTTCTGATTCCGACTGAGGTTTCATTAACTGATACCTAGTAATGCATTGACACTTGATCTAGGTATTCTTATGATCCGTTGACCTAGTGGGAGCTTTGTAAGTTCTCCAGTCTTAATCATTCTGCAGACATGTGATTCTGAAACCCTAAGTATGTCGGCTACCTCTGAGGTAGTGAGTACTTCACGAGATTTCAGGTCATGTTCTGCTGTTTGTACATCATCTGACATGTATTTCTCCTTAAATCGTCCTATTTAATAGAAATAACTTTATCATGTATAAAACTATGCATGACCAAAAAACGTGTATATAATGAAGAAATAGATATCCACTAAAACGGTGGTAGAACGAGTAGGAGGCTCGACATGGGTAAAACCAAAGCAGTTGACCATACCGATCTGGATTGGTTAACTAGTCCGTTTAGTAAACGGCCTGACCAGTTTGATAACAATGACTGGCAGAATCTTCATCACAGTGTGGACTGGACTAGCAAAGTCTGTGAATCACATGATGAGTACATGACTAAAGCTGAATTGTACGATGGAGCAATTAAGTGGAATCAACCTGTATTCGATATAGTAAGATTCCGAACTCCACAACGATTCAGAGCATTACGAGTATATTGTAGGGTATCACTCGATGACCTGGCAGATATTCTAGGAGTAACTAGAGCAACTGCTACCAAATATGAACGTGATGGATTTAAAGATGGATTAAGGCAAAATCAGATAGATGCTATCGTAGATCACTTTGCTGATGTTCTATATCATAACAACATAACTCCAACTTATGCTGAGAGTGTACGTTTTATGATCAGAGCTAATGATCCAACAAAAGAAGAACGTGCTGAATGGAACAATGAAGTACTAGAGGCTTTATTTGATAAAGAACCTATAGACTCTAATGTTGCAGATCTAACATCAGGAGACCGTAAAGTCTTTTTAAAGACTCCAAAAGATACTGATCATTCAAAGATGGATGCTGAAGTTCTTATTGATCGATCTAATATGTTAAAGAATGTTGGTAATGATCTAGCCATGATGTTGGCAGAAAACGTTGAAGAAATAAACAAGATCCATTATGAGTTACTTGGTCGATACTTAGGAGAAAATCTTAGAGATAAGTACATGTCTCCTAATGCAAGTGCATCAATTAATGAAGCATCTAAAGAAATATTGGAGTCCGAGGGTTTTACCCAGGAGTCATTCAGATTGACCGAACGAAATAGGTTATCTGTATTGAATGTCTTATATAAGTATTCATTACCTGAATATCCAATATGTGCTGATGAATTGTTTGATGATAAAGAGCATAAAGATATCGGCTTGTCATTGATAGAGGTGTACAAATGAGAGAATCTACAAAAGGATTAAAATATAAATTCTATGTCAATCTCTCTAATGGCACTTACTACATCAGACAAAAGGTTATTAGTAATGGGGTAGTTACCAAACAAGGTAATATGCCTAATCTAAAATTTACTAACAAGCAGGAAGCTCTAAATAAATGTGAAGAGCTAGAAAAATCCTGGAACCGTTTTGATATAACTGGTGGCAGTCGAGATGAATCTATAACGTTAGAAGAATTGTGGAAGATCTATGCAAGTGAGATGAGAGAGAAATTATCACTAGGAGATCTAAAACAAAAACGTACTACGTTTAATCATCATGTTATTCCAGTCATTGGAGATATACAGATTGGTAATATTACAAGACGTAACATACTTATGTACAAAGAACATTTACTATCAACAGGTAATAAAAGTTCAACTGTATATCACAAGTATGCAAACTTGTCTGCTGTATTTACCTGGGCAATCAAAAGAGGATACATGGATTTCAATCCTTGTTCTTTAGTTGAATGGCCTAAAAGAGGTGCTACTGATAACTCACATTTAGAAGATTGGGGATCATCAAATATGGTACAGCTTATGACTTGGATTGATGAGAATCATCCTCGTGATCGAGCTATGTTTGAGGTATTAACCCAGGGAGTAGAACGTGGGGTAGTTGCCGGTATCAGAATTATGGATGTGAAGTTTAATGACGGAGTCATCCATGCCAGTCAGAACATTCTTGATATTGTCAAAAAGGAACCTAAGTGGGGAATTGTAAAAGGCAGGATCAGAGAAGTTCCATTGGATGAGGATCAGCTTGTAACACTAAAGCATCACATAATGCAACAGGCTAAATTCTTAAAAGATGAATACGGCATTGAACAGACTAAAGAGTCTCCATTATTCAACAGGTACTATCTTGCAAGACAAGAGACTGACTTGATGAAAATCGGGGAAGAGATTCAATGGTTGGATCCTGACTGGATCACGGTAACTAGTAAAAGAAATACTGCTTCTGCAGGTTTACCACCGGTAAAGCCTCATGAATGGAGAAAAGTTGTTAGATCCATGCATAGAGAGATCGGTATTTCAGTAGAAGATACTGCAGAGTTGTTAGGTAATACTCCTGCAACTGTGCATAAATACTACACTCCTAAATCATCCCAGGCACTTAAAGATAATGCACGTAAGATCCTGGAGCTAAAACGTAAGAAATTAGCTGAGATGAACGTAGTGGATATAGATAAGAAACGAGCATAGACATATATATGGTATTACAAGGATTAGGATTGCCCATCCCTGAGGTTTTTTGGGACTTTTTTGGGAAATTTGGGACTTTTTTGGATGGATCCTATGATTTCTATGACATGAGTGATATGCTTAACCCTATAAAACAAGGGTTTCTGACTTGGAAACTATGAAAAAATTGAGAACGTTGCCACCATTCTCCAACCTTGGGGGATGAAAGCTCCGATTCTCATAAGGAGGATTATAGACTATGAACGTTGAAGATAACGAGCTGTATCAGAATTTATTTTCTGACACTCCAAAATCAAGAGCCTATAAAATGGCAAATTTTGGGACTGTTTTGGAAATTTTAGAGCCTAGGGATATTCTCCCTGCAGGACATAAAGTTGACATCATACAGCTCAGAGCTGAAGTGGAATACTTGAGGGGATTGGTTTATGGGGATGTCTAGTGTGTCCCCGGCAAGACCAAGCATAAGGTTTTATCCAGGGCTTCAAGGCACAAAAGACAGTCCCCGTAAATAGTCTAATCTGTCTTACTGATGGTTTAAAATCAGATTATGAGTTACGGATCCATACCTTTTAATGATCAGTACGAGACTCCTGATCTCGTAGATTGTATTGATTGCAATAAAAGATTCCTAGCTTACCCTGATCACGTTGATCTATGTACTCCATGCATGTTAAATCATCCTGGATTGAAAAATACCTACAGAAATAGGCCTAAATCCATCAAAATAGAGCATTTATTCGAATAATAAGCATTTATAGGCTTTTATATGCAAAAAACCCCCAGGATCCGTAAACCCTGGGGATTTCTTAAGAATAGCCCTAAGTATTAGACATGATCCGAAGATCATGGAGCCGTCAATCTAATAACCTAGAGCTAAATATACAAAACTAATACAAGCAACAAGGCCTGAAATAGTAACCCATAACTCTGTCCTGGATACTTTTGTATCTAGTTCATCATGGACTTCTTCAATCTTTTGCCTGGTAAGAATGTTTTCTTCCAGGATCATCTTGATCATCTCTTTTGTAGTGAAATTAGATCCATTACCGTTATGAGTACCACCCATAATTAGCCTTTATTGGTAGGAGTCCACTCTTCTAGGCCATTCTGAAGAGCAGTAATTCCTGCCACCATTCCTGAAACTAATGCATTCTGTAATACATCGATCTCCATTAATCCAGTTCCTGAAGCAATTAAGACTCCGAGGAATGCCTGAATAAATGTTCTGACTGTTCTTATGGCTACTTTTGTAGCCCATTCTTTATTAAACAATTTATCTCCTTTTATTAACCACCTAGCTTGATCAGAATTTCTGTGATTGCTGAGTTCAGTTCACGTTCTCTGAGTGCTAGATCTATCATGTTTTGTTCGAGTCGTTCAATTTGGACCATATAGACGGCTACGGATTGCTGAAGATCATTGACGGTCTTGAATAACCAAGCTACTAATCCTGCTAATCCACCTTGAAGAACTTGAGCTAAGTTAACTTGTGCTTTCATGTTCTCCTACTATTTTTTACTAATAAATGTTTTTCTCTTACTCCAGGACTGATCTCTAAACCTCAGCTCTCTATTTTTATAGATAACTGGTTCGAGATGAGTCTTGCCATCTAAAACATTTAACACTAAAAAACCGTTCTGCCAGTCGGGATATCTTGCATAACCTAAACCACGAGCATCTGCCATAGTTCCTGCTTCTGCAACTGTTAATACCTCAGGATCAGTAGATCCATTCCACCTGGTTAAATAGCTGACTGTTAAGTTATGAGTATGTCCTGTTACTAATGATCCGTTTAATCGTTCTATGGATCCTCTTGCAGAGTTACCTCCACCTTTACGACTCATCCATCCATGAGTTACAAAAAATCTAGGAGCTACTTCATAAGTTGCATGAGGATAATCTCCAAGATCAGAAGTAATATATTCAAAACCTAATTCAGGTAATCTCATTAAATTAGCTAGATGCAGTACATCCAACTCTTCATCAGATACGTTGGCTCGTTTTATTCCAAATAAAGAGGGGAGTATATCTAGTAATTTATTCTGTAAACGGATCTCATGATTACCAGGTATATAGATCAGTTCTTTGCCTTTAAGTTTACCGGCAACGACAATCTCTTCTAATATTGTATGGATCGTATTCAATCCCTCTTGAGCTGATGAACTAAATTCAGGTTTAGCTCTATGCTTCCCAAGTGAATCGAAGTCAGGACCATCTCCTGTATAGATCAGACCGTCAGCTTTTAGATCTGATACAAAAGCTAGGGTAAGTTCGTGAAGATCTTTGTCATAATAAGGGGCTTGATGATCTCCAAGGATGATGATGGTTTTTCTTTTTGCCGACTGTTTTTTTACCGTAGGAGGCTTACGAGGAACAGTCGATTTCTTTATTTCATCTAGAAACTTACCCCAGGGAACACTCCCTGAAATATTACTGTTGATGTAATCGTTTATTGATTCCATCTCTTATCAATCCTCTCAAGTATGTATCTGATAGTTCGACTCCTACTTCTTCAATTAACCATTTAGCACCTGCTGTAGCAGAGCATCCTCCTTGGAATACAAACTCTATGGCCTCATCTAAAAATTCTTTATGATCAGGATGGGTATCAAAGTAATTTCTCTTTTGTCCCATTCCTGATGTAAAGTCTCTGATCGATTGCATGGCTCCTCCTTTTTTTTACGATCTAAGTTACTTTTAATCTTTTGCCACATGATGGACAAGCAAACTCATGCTCCGGATACAGCAATCGTTTATCTACGTCTAATGGCTTACTCCCTCTAGCTACTTCTAGATCAGGAGCTACTTTAAACTTATATCCTTTTAACCAGTCATAGATCTGATCTCCAGGACAAGCAGTATTTTTTATATCTCTGTGTCCGTAAACATCGAATGGACGTTGCTTCCACATAGATTTAAAAGTTTCGAATGCCTCTTTAGTAACTGTTTGTCCCTCTCCGAACATAAACAGTACTGAGACTCCCTCTTTGTTTTCATTGATCCCATCGTTATCAACGTCTCCAGTATGTGAGGCCTGGGGTTTTTCTCCTCGACCTCTAAATAATGTACCGTCAGGAGCTATTGCATATCCATAAGCAAAGCCTCTCCATCCACGTCCATTAATATGAAAATCTTCGATAGCCCTCATAACTTCGTATGGATCCTTTAAAGTAACAGCAGGTCCATGCCAGTGCAGTACCCATTTATCTTGTTTAAATGATCCAGGGGACCAGGTATCGTAATCTTTTATTGCACCCCAGTCCTTTGGAGCTATAGCTTTATCGATAACCATTAGCTAGGCTTTGGGAAGTCAGTTCTTACTTGATTGTATTTCTCAACATAGG
>JAAOEI010000901.1_pt1 | contig 11164 bp, 13 predicted proteins | sample 7059261 | NCBI WGS metagenome assembly JAAOEI01 (sample SAMN14008812, study PRJNA610033) | viral metagenome | isolation source: viral particles filtered from seawater | place: China: Hangzhou Bay, Yangshan Deep Water Harbour | collected 2017-10-31
AAGTAGAAAAGGAAGTAGAGTACAAAAACATCGCTATCTTCCCCGGCTCATTTAAACCACCACACAAAGGACACTTAAGTATTATCAAAAAGATAGCTGAAGATTCTGAAATTGATGAAATTAAAGTAATCATCTCTGCCCCCGGTAAAGATGTTCGTAGCCCAAACATTACACCTGAAAAGGCAAAAGAGATTTTTGAAAAGTTTATCTCGTCTGCTAATATTTCTAAACCAGTTAGTGTTGAAGTCTCATCTAAGCCAAGCCCAATCGGCGCTGCTTATGATTACATTGGTGAAAAAGCTGGACCAAACGAAAACATTCTATTGCTAACTTCTGAAGCTGATGCTAGTAGATATCCACAAGCGGTGTTAGATAAAGCTGTCTCCGCTAATAAAAATGCTTCTTCTATAACAGCAAAAGGTTTAATCCTCCCAGTCTGTAAGGGAGAAGGCTGTGAAACCGCAGATAAGATTAGTGCCACAACAATTAGAAACATTGTTGATGCTTATCCAGACATTACTCTTCAAGATCTTTCAAAGGCGATGGATCATATGCCAGATTCTATGTCTATAACAGACAAACTAGCTGCTTTTGAAACATTAGTTGGTGAAAGTTTATCTGATAAATTCAATGAAGAAGAGCTTGGTAAATTAAATGAAGTAATTAATTTCATCATGGAAACAATTGATAAGGCATTAAAAATTACTTTAATATCTGAGAAAATTAGAAAGACTCCAAGTAAAAAAGAATGGTGTGTTTATTCTAAGAAAGGTGACAGAAAGTTTGGTTGTTATCCCAGTAGAGAAAAAGCAGTTAAAAGACTAGGACAAGTAGAATATTTTAAGCACATGTCTGAAGAACAAATGTTAGAAAAAGTAGATATTATCGAAGAAATGTCTTCTATGGCTGGTGGTAATGTACAAGGTTATGCTGGTGGTAACAAAAAATAAAATGTCTTTAATAAGAGAAGAAGATTAAGCAGAGGGCTATTTACATTATGGAAAGACTACAAGAAACAAAATTAAGAGAGTTTATTAGAGCTGGTATTAAAAAGAAGAAAGCTGAAAGAATACAAGAACAAGTAGAACTAGCTAAGAACAAGTCTCGTTTAAGAACCATTGTTAGAAACATTCTATTACAAGAAGCAACAGATGTCAACACCGACACTCCAAATCGCTCAACAGGAATTAATGTTTTAGCTACTACTCTCAAGCTAGTTATCCCAATTTTGAAACAAGGCTATGAGCAATTAACTACAAGCCCAGAGCAAAGAAGATCTTTTAGAGCCCATGTTATTCAGAATGCTATTAATACTCTAGTAAGAGTTGATCTTACTACTGGTTCAGAAGAAGAGAGAAGAGCAGGCGATCAAGAAAGAGAAGAGGTCCAAATGCCTGAGAATCCAGAGGTAGCTCCAGGAGAAGAACCATTACCAGAGGAAACTCCAGAAGAAGCTCCTGCTCCAGAAGTCCCTGAAGAAACCTTAGAAGAGCAAGATATTGAAGTAGATGTTGCTGACGATAAATTTATTGACATCGAACCAAAAGAACCAGAGCCCGAGCCCGAGCCAGCACCAAAAGGAGCTACTAATGTAGCCAAGGCTGTAAGCGGTCAAAAAGAGTTCGTTAAGATTGGTGGATTGGATGACACAGGAATGGAAATGGCTCAAAGAACATTTCCCAAGGTTCAAAAGCAAATTGCTGATGGCTATGCGATGCTTTCTCTTAAGTCGGATAAAGAGGACTATGCCGATTTCTTAGTGGCTAATCTTAAAATGTATTTTGACCAATTTGATCAAGAACAGCAAACAGATCTAGCCGAACCAACTTCACCAGAGTATGAGAAGGCAAAAGCCAACACAGCCCGTTTCGCTGCCGGTGAGCCAGGAGCTACTCTTGAAGAAGGTATTAATTTCTTAAAAGTTCTTAAAAAGGTTTTACCAACTCATGAATATTTTAACGAACTTAAGAAAAAATAAAAGAGTATCTAAGGATTTAGAAGCTCTAGTTGCCAATCTTACATTAGAAGAACTAATCCATTTAAAGCTTTTAATCTCTGCCAATTCCATGGCAGGAACCCCTTATGGTTTAAAGATCTGGAAATCAGTTAGTAAAATAGCCAAAGATGCGGTTTTTAAATTTGCCATTGGGCAATTTCATAGTGAAAAAGCTTCAGCTAGTTTCTTAGGATTAAATTTAAAAGATTTTAGAGCCCTGAAAGATAAATATGGTCTTAGAAAGATACAAAAGGTTAATGACTATATTTATAATAAAGAGGGAGACAAAATTTAATGGCTACAGCGGCATTAGACGATTATTATCTCTATAGAAAAACAACATCAACTGACTTAATTACATTAGTAAGCCCAACTACTCTATTGGGAAACGCAGCAAATACTGTTTCCGCTTTAACAAATATTGGATTCACTTTTAATTTTAATAATACAGATTATACACAATTTTCTGTTAGTTCTCAGGGTTATGTGGAGTTAGGAGCCGCTAGTTCTTTTTATTGGGAACCTTCTAATCTAACAGATGTTAATACACAGGTTCTTCTTTGTCCTTGGTGGGATGATTTAAGAACATCTACTGATGGCATTCGATATGAACTATTTGGATCTGGTCCAGATAGATATTTGGTAATTGAATTCCATTCAAGAGCATATTATAGTTACACATTAGAGACCATCAGGCATCAAGTTGTTTTATATGAAACAAGCAACAATGTCGAATTTCGCTATGAATATTCCAATCCTTTTAGCGGAGTCGCGGGCAACTCTGCGGTTATCGGATGTAAAATAGATACAACAAGTGTAGTAGATGGAAGATTCAGAGACTTTTTTGGTACAAATGGAGTAGCAGAAAGTAATCCAAATGGCGGTTGGAGTGTAGTAGAGGCTGGAATTCCAAACCACTCACTTGATTGTAATGAGGGAAATGATTATCCAGGTGACCCAACCAACACAGAAGAAGGCGCTATCTTTTATTTTCTCTTCTCACCAGCAGCCGAAGCCGGTGGTGGAGGAGGCGGTGGATTATTTCCAAACCCACAAGAACGAGTAACCTCTAATCGCATTTCAAACAAGTTTGTTGATCAAACTTTATCACAATTACCTCTACAATACGATAGAGCAACTTCAAATCAATCCTTTGTTCCTCTTAGACTTTCTGTCCGTGGACCATCCAATCTGAGACTAAGACCAGCGGACAAGGTTTACAAAGTTACAAAAGGGTGATATACTCTCACTCATGAGAATAAGCGAACTGGTAGTAGGTGAATTTTATATTATTAAACCAACTACAAGAAAAGAAATCCTAATAGATGATGGACAACTTAGATTAGTAAATAATGTTCCTGTAAAAAAAGAGAATAGAATTTATAGAGACTCACTTTTTGTTTATGCTGGTCAGAAAGTAGAGAAGATAGAAAAAAGAGTTGACAATAAAAGAAAGGAAGTTTATACTTATAAGCCACACATAATGCATTGTGTGAAGACTGGCGAGACATTTAGAATAGCCAGTTATTATATTCAAACATATTTCATTCAGCCAAAGAAATAGGAGGTGCTATGGAGGCAAATAGTTTGTTTGGGCGACCATGGAATGATGTCGCTCGTTATGATTCTTTTGAGGAAGCTGATAAAAAGCGAAAACAGCTATCTCAAGATAAAGAACTACAAGTAAAAATTAAAAAGCAACTAAAGGGCTTTGTAGTTAAAGCTCGTTCAACAGTTGTAGAACAACCAAAACAAGAAGTAAGAGAGAAAAAGCAGCCCCACCGTTCCAGGAAACGGAAGGAGCGCCATAATGATCGCTGATGTAGTTGTTGGACTTCAGTATGGTGACGAAGGTAAGGGCAAAGTAACTCACCATCTTTGTAAATCAGGAGGTTATACACATGTCCTTCGTTTCAATGGCGGCTGCAACGCTGGTCACACTATTTTTCATGAAGGTAGGAAGTTTGTTACTCACCACATTCCAGCGGGTGTTTTCTTTGGGATTAAAAGTATTATTGGCAACGGTTGTGTTCTTGATCCTGTACAATTTTTTAGAGAGATCGCAGAGCTACAAGAAGGTGGAATCCGAACTGAAGGCAAAATTTTCATTGCTAACAACTGCCATGTAATTACAGATTCTCACAAAGAAGAAGACGGGAAGGAAACTACAATTGGAACTACAAAGCGCGGCAATGGTCCTGCTTATCGTGACAAGTATGATCGCAAAGGGCTTCTAGCTAAAGATGTTCCAGAACTCAAGCCTTACCTTATCGATCTTTATGATGAGTTTTATGTCAAGGATCCAGATGCTAAAGTTCTCTGTGAAGGAGCCCAAGCTTTCGGATTAGACATTGATTGGGGTGATTATCCCTATGTTACTTCTAGTCATTGTTTGACTTCTTCAGTTTTCTTAAATGGTATTCCTTACACAGCCATTCGTGATGTTTGGGGCGTTGCTAAAGCTTACGAGACTTATGTGGGAGCAAAACAGTTTCAACCAGAGAACAACACAATGCTGGACAGAATCCAACAAATAGGACAGGAATTTGGAGCAACAACAGGCAGAAAGCGACAATGTAATTGGCTAAATCTTTCATTCCTTAAGCGTTCAGTTCTTATGAATTCAGTCAATAAGCTTGTTATTAATAAGCTTGATGTCCTTCGGGAAACTGAAACTTGGAATGTCATAAATAAAGACAACAGAAATAAAAACTTTTATGAGTTTTTCTCAAAAGAAATTGATTTTAAGGAAAGAATCATCAAAGAATTTGATTCAATCCAAACACCATTTGAGGTTATATTCTCTCAAAGCCCAGAACAAATTTAGGAGAAAAAAATGAGCGATACAAAATATTTTAAATTTCACTTTAAGAGTGACAAGCAAGACAAAGCAAAAAGCTATAATGTAAAGCTAAACAATTTCAGTGATGCCATGGCTTTTGCTTTTGATAAATTAGATGAACTAAATAAAAAGCAAAGCGATTATCGTATTGTTGGAATTTATGAAATCTTAACACCGTTAGCAGATTACTATGCTACCGATGCTACTAATTAATAGGAGATTAAATGAAGAAGATTTACTGGTGTAGCAAACAAACAAAAGAGAAGCTTGAAGCTGAAGAAGCAGAAGGTGGAGAGGAAGAACAACAGTTCGTCTTCTTAGGTGGGCCAGAAGGACCACAGATGCCTAATTCTAACGTCGATGTAATGGACAACACCATTATGTTTTATGGCGAAGTCAACGATCACAATGCCATGACTTTAAATAAAGCCATCAGAGGCATAGATAAAGACCTTCAAATTTTTCAAGTTAAGTATGGTGCCGAACCACCACCAATTAAACTTTATATTAATTCCCCAGGTGGTTCTATTTTTGCTGGTCTATCAATTGTGGACACAATTAAGAATTCAAAAATTCCAGTTCATACTTACATAGATGGTAGTGCTTGTTCAGCAGCAACACTGATTTCTTGTGTAGCCAGCAAACGATTTATGTTTGAGCATTCTTTTATGCTTATTCATCAACTGAGAACAAGCATGTGGGGCAAATTTGAAGATTTCAAAGATGAGATGGAAAACTTGGAAATGTTCATGGACAGAATCCGAGACACTTATCTAAAAAATTCAAAGATGAGTAAAAAGCAAGTCACAGATTTTCTCAAAAGAGAAAAATACTTTGATGCTAAAACATGCCTTGAATTAGGCTTAATAGATGAGATAGTAACAAATGGCTAAAATAACTTATGTTCTTGATACTAACGTTTACCTTGCGGAGCCAACAGCATTTAAAAACTTTGGTAGAAATGATGTTGTTGTTCCTCTAAAGGTACTTGAAGAGATTGATAAACATAAGAAGCGACAAGACGGCGTGGGAGCGAATGCTCGCCACGCCATTCGTCTTTTAGATGAATACCGACAAAGGGGTTCTCTACAAAAAGGAGTTAGAATAGACAAGGGTCAAGGTATCCTGCGTTCCCGTCTTTCTGATCCTTCTATTTTACCCATCGAATCAAACAAGGGTGATTCAGATAACATTATTTTAGCCTGCGCCCTCTCCGAGATTGCCGAGGGCAAAAAGGTTGTCGTTGTTTCCATCGACATTAACCTCAGAGTCCGCTGTGATGCCCTTGGAATCGCTTGCGAGGACTACAACGTAAATCAGGTCGTCTCAGACCGTTCCGCGCTCTACACGGGCATTACACGCCATTTGGTGGATGATCAAATCATAGATCAATTCTACTCAGGGGCAAGCATCAACATTGAGAAGGACGAAAGACCAGACCTTCTACCAAATCAATTTATTATGCTAATCTCAAGTTCTAATGAAAAGAAGACAGCATTGGCAAGATTTTTAGCTTACAATAAACCGCTTGTTAAAGCAGGAAACGAAAAGAATGGAGTCTGGGGAATTAAGCCAAAGAATAAAGAACAAGCTTTTGCTATTGATTTGCTCATGGACCCCGATGTTCCTATCGTATCCCTTATTGGTGCCGCTGGTTGTGGTAAAACTCTTCTTGCTGTTGCTGCTGGTTTGGAACAAGTTTTAGAAGAAAGCGGTAATGAGCCAAGATATAAGAGATTGGTTGTTTCAAGACCAGTTATGCCTATGGGTAAAGACATTGGCTTCTTACCAGGAACTCTTGAAGAGAAGATGGCTCCTTGGTTGGCTCCGGTTCAAGACAACCTACAATTCTTAATGGGTAACGATAAAGTTACTTTAGAAATGTATATGGACAAGGGTATAATTGAGGTTGAAGCTCTCACTTATATTCGTGGTCGTTCAATCGCAAATTCGTTTATAATTATTGATGAGGCTCAGAACCTTTCAGTTCATGAACTCAAAACAATAGTAACAAGAGTAGGCGAGGGAACAAAAATTATTTTAACAGGCGACATCGAACAAATCGACACGGTTTATTTGGATGCTACAACAAACGGTCTTTCCTATGCTGTAGAGAAGTTTAAGCCTTATGATTTAGCTGGTCACATTACGCTTCAGAAGGGTGAAAGATCTAAGGTGGCTACATTAGCAGCCAAGGTGTTATAGAATGCTTATCGACTACCTCCATGAACAACAAGAAAGGGTAAAGAAGTCAGTTCCTAATAACTTGTTGGGAATAGAGGTAGTCGTTGAAGATTTTGGAAAACTAAACTCTCAAGAAGTTAGACTTTTTATTAATAAAATAAAAGAAACCATTTCCAAAGAAGCTTGTAAACATTTAAAACAAATTAAACTTGGAACTTATCCTCAATTTGAAAAAGAAGACTATCAATCTTACTATAAAGACGGCATTCTTTATTTATCTTCAAATGTAAATGCCATTGAAGACATTATCATGAATTTCTTTCATGAATTAGCTCATTCATTTGAGAAACCTTACTATAGTCAAATTTATGGTGATGGTTTCTTAGAAAAAGAATTCTTAAACAAGAGAAACAAACTTAAGAATGTGATTACAATGTATGAAGGAGGAAGACCACCTCCCTTTGACTTTAATCAAATAAACTATTCAAAAGAATTAGACGATTACCTAGCTAATACAATTGGCTATGATAAACTCTGGAGATATTGCTCAGGCATCTTCACAAACCCTTATGCTGCCACATCTTTAAGAGAATACTTTGCCGCAGGCTTCGAAGCATGGTTGCGAGGCGAACAAGAAATGCTTTACAGGTTGTCTCCAGTGTTGTATAATAAGCTCAAACAATTCTTTTGAGGGAATTATGCCACACATATCTTATTCAGAACTTAAAAATTGGACACTATGTCCTCACTATAGGAAATTAGTAAATGAAGATAAACTTGATCCGCTTAGTAATTCTATTTATACAACCTTTGGAACGGCTGTTCACGCTGTCTGCGAGGAAGTTGCAGATCCTAATCACAAAATTGACGATCCTACAACACTCTTTGAAAGCCGATTCAATGAAGAACTCACAAAACTAGAAAATCCAAATCAAAAAGAAGTTTTTACTTTCATGACTCAAGGCAAAGAGATTGTCCTAGAGGTTAGTCAAGCTCTCAAGGATTACTTTGGTGACTACGAGATCGTACAAGCAGAAGAACAGCTTTATGAGAGAATCATTGAATTTCCACAAAAAGAATATGACTTCAAGGGCTTTATTGACTTGGTGATTAAGACTCCTGATGGGAAACACCACATTATTGACTGGAAGACATGCTCTTGGGGCTGGGATGCCCGCAAGAAGGCTGATAAAATGATTACCTATCAGCTAACCTTCTACAAGAAATTCATGGCAGAGAAACACAACATAGACCCTGATTCTATTGAGACTCACTTTGGCTTGCTTAAGCGAACAGCGAAAGTTGGTAAGAAGGTAGAACTATTTCGTGTAACTAGCGGTGATAAAAAAACAAAGAATGCTATTAAACTTTTGACAGATGCCCTTTATAATATCTCCAACGAACGACATATCAAGAATAGGGCAAGTTGTCACAAAATGTATGGTACTTGTCCGTTCTATAAAACGGAACATTGTAAATGACACAAAAGAAAATAAAGATTTTAACCTTAAGTGACCATCCACTTACTCCTTCTGGTGTTGGAACTCAAACTCGTTATATCATTGAAGGAATGCTCAAAACTGGCAAGTACCAGTTTATTTCGCTAGCTGGTCTAATCAAACATCAAGATTATCGCCCAATTAAAACTGAAGAGTTCGGTGATGATTGGATTATCATTCCTACAGACGGCTATGGAACACAAGAAAGCATTAGAGCCCTTCTTTGGTCTGAAAAGCCAGACATGGTTTGGTTTATGACCGATCCTCGCTTTTGGGGCTGGTTATGGCAGATTGAAGAAGAGGTTCGCTATAATGTCCCAATGGTTTACTATCATGTTTGGGATAACTATCCTTATCCAACCTTCAATAAACCTTACTATCTAAGTAACGATTACATAGCCACAATTTCAAAGGTTACAGATGACATTGTAGCTAATGTAGCTCCAGAAGTAGCTCATGATTACATTCCACATGCCGTTAATCTAGATGTCTTTAAGCCTCTAGAAGAAGATCTTGTTTCTCAAATGAGAAGAGATAACTTCAAGGAGAACAAAGATAAGTTTATTCTTTTCTGGAATAACAGAAATGCCCGTCGTAAGATGGGAGCAACTTTGATTCTATGGTTTAAGGAATTCTTAGATAAGGTAGGTCACGATAAGGCTGTTCTGCTTATGCATACCAACCCACACGATCAAGCTGGTTCTAATCTAGAGGCTTTGATTGCCGATCTTGGAATCAACGATGGACAAGTCCTTTTCTCTAAAGAAAAACTAGATCCTGCCAATCTAGCCATGATGTATAACATGGTTGATTGTACGATTAACATTTCAGATGCCGAAGGCTTTGGACTTGGAACTCTAGAGTCCTTATCCTGTGGAACTCCAATCATAGTTAACATGACTGGTGGACTTCAAGAGCAAGTTACAAACGGTCAAGATTGGTTTGGAATCGGTCTAGAACCCACCAGCAAGACGATTGTAGGCTCTCAAGATGTTCCTTTCATCTATGAGGACAGACTCGCAAAGGAACAGGTTGTAGAGGCTCTTCTGGAGATGTTTAACAAGACTCCCGAGGAAAGAAAACAACTTGGTCTGAAGGGTCGTCAACATGTAGAAACTAACTACAACTTTGAAAACTTTATTAAGACATGGGACGAGGTTCTCACTCAGATTCATGAAAGAGAAGGATCTTGGGAAACTCGTAACAGAAAACAAAATTGGACATTAAAAGAAGTAGCATGAAGAAAAAGATTATTGTAAGGGGACCAGCCCTATCACAAACTGGTTATGGCGAACAATGCCGTTTTGCTCTAAGAGCTTTAAGATCAAGAGAAGATCTGTTTGACATCTATCTCATGAACATTCCATGGGGTGGAACAAACTGGATTTTTGAGGACAACGAAGAGAGACAATGGCTTGATGGATTGATCACCAAGACAATGCCCATGATTGAGCATCAAAAACAAAATCCACAGATGCCTATCTTTGACATTTCTCTTCAGGTAACGATTCCTAACGAGCTACAAAGAATGGCTCCACAAAACATTCTCTACACAGCAGGAATTGAAACAGATAAGGCTTGTCAAGAATGGATTGCCAAATGTCACCAGTTTGCCGATAAGATTCTTGTTATCTCAGAACATGCCAAGGCAGGACTACAAGTTCCAATCAAAGCTCAAGATCAAAATGGAAATGAACTAGACTTTGTTTTAGATAAGCCAATTGAAGTGGTTCATTATCCCGTCAAGAAAGTCGAGACAAAAGAACTAGATCTTCAACTAGAGACTGACTTCAACTTCCTTGTTCTTTCACAATGGGGACCACGAAAGAACCTAGCTAACACAATTGGCTGGTTTTGCGAGGAATTCAAAGATAATCCAAATGTTGGATTAGTAGTTAAAACTTTTGCGAAGGGCAATAGTCAAATAGATAAAGACTTCTTAGAGAAAGCTCTCAAATCTGTTTTAGACAACTTCCCAGATAGAAAGTGTAAGGTTTACTTCCTTCATGGTTACATGAACAATCAAGAGCTACACTCACTTTATGTCCATCCAAAGATTAAAGCAATGGTTAATTTTGGACACGGAGAAGGTTATGGTCTGCCTCTATTTGAAGCAGCTTACTCAGGGCTTCCTGTAATCACCCATGACTTCGGAGGACAAAAGGACTTCCTCTATGCTCCTAAGAAGGATAAGAAGGGAGTAGAGAAGCTTAGAGCCCACTTTACAAAAATTAATCACGAACTCAAGCCAGTTCAAAAAGAAGTTCTTTGGAAGGGTGTCATTGAGCCTGACATGAACTGGGCTTATCCAAACCAGTCTAGCTGTAAAGTAGCTATGCGAGAAGCTGTAAAGAACTACGGGCTATTACAGGGCGAAGCAAAGCGATTGAAGGGATGGCTTGAACAAGAGTTTGAAGAGGGTAGAAAATGCGAGTCATTTGTATATGCAATATATGGAGAGGAACTAGAACTACAGTCAGAAATTGATGATCTTTTTAATCAACTGGAATTATGATTATTGTAGTAGCTGATATTTTTTCAAATCAGTTTTTAGGTGGTGCTGAATTAACTTCTGACGCCCTACTTGAAAATGGTTTTGATAATTATAAAAAAATAAATTCACTATCTTTAACTGAAGAAATT
>JAAOEI010000902.1_pt1 | contig 11163 bp, 18 predicted proteins | sample 7059261 | NCBI WGS metagenome assembly JAAOEI01 (sample SAMN14008812, study PRJNA610033) | viral metagenome | isolation source: viral particles filtered from seawater | place: China: Hangzhou Bay, Yangshan Deep Water Harbour | collected 2017-10-31
ATGTTGAGACTACCCCGAGCAGTTCTGTGACGATTCCGTTTGAGGTGAAACTTCAGCAGCAATACAGTTAATTTGCTCTTTCATCTCTTCCATTTCGTCGCTGAGTTTACTGATCACTTGGTTCAATTTACCGAGTGCTCGACTATGTGCTGCCAGTCCGTCTTTTAATACATTAATCTTCAGATGTGCTGCTTCGTCTTTCATACGTGCCTCGCTGGTTGTCGGTTATTGATCTATAATTATACCATCAATTTTTAATCTTCAAGGTGGCATTATGAGTATCTGGGGTAAGATTTTCGGCAGTCAAAATGCCATTGATAAAACGATAGACGGATTCTATAAAGGCACCGATGCACTGGTTTTCACTGATGAAGAGAAATCAGAATTCATCATCAAGATACTCAAAGCCTATGAGCCATTTAAGCTGATTCAGAGAATTCTGGCAATCATAGTGGGGGTACCTTATGTTAGTATATGGGTGTTTTGTGCTTTGCTGTATGCTCTCAGTGTGTTTACCGATCCGTGTTTTGCACCCGATATGTGTAAATACTTACAGATACAGGCCACTGCGAAAGAGATTGCCACTCTGAACAACCAAACGCTCGGTCAACCGTTTTCGATAATTATGGGTTTATACTTTTTCGGTGGAGCGTTGGAAGGTGGCCTCAGAGCAAGAAACAGCAAAAAAACTTGATGAACACATTAAAGAGTACAACGAGAAGATCAAAGAGATGGACGATCGATTAACCCGAATACTCGAATCTCAGGAAAAGTGCATCAAATCATTAGAGAATCTGGCCGACGAAGCGTCAGGGGTGATCAGACTGTACAATGATACTCAAACTGCTATTACATTGGGTATCACTGCACAGCGTTTCGGTGTGTGGGTGGTGAAATGGCCGGTGATCGGCGTCGGTATTCACACCATGTACCAGTGGATCAAGTCTCAGGTTCAGTGATATCTTCAAACAGTAAGCGCTTGGATAGCATGCCTGTTTCACCGATGATTCTCACTGGTCTCAGATTACCGTTAGGCCAACCGAGCATAATTTTGTCGCCGATTTTCACACCGTCATTGAACTGAGGGTAAACCAAGGTGATGGAATTCTCTTCTCGGTCAACCCATCCGTCATTCGGGTGCGCAGCCTTGAAACCCTCTTTTCTCAATTGCTCTATCCACTCCTGTTTATCTAGCTCCTGTTTCCGGCAGATATCGTGCCACAGTTTCACAAATTTAGGTTCACCACTGACTAGATTGATCATTCTCGGATCCTCCGTTATCAGGATAATGGTATCGCATAAACTCAGCTCGCTGTTCCTCGGTTAAGTTCTCCCATTTCACATACATACCGTTCACCATCATGCCTTTACGATCTTTGATCTCATACCACGCTTTCTGAATACTCTCGTTAAACGATACATTGTAATTGACCGCTATGTTACTGAGAATCGCGAAAGTGTGTTTATGATCCAGATCATCGAGCATCGACTTCAACAGATCACCGATAGAATCCCGGTGAGAGACACCGACATAGATGTCATTCTCTTCATCACCGTTGAACACCGCGCAGTTCACAAGGCACACCGCTATGTCACCGATCGCATCCATCACCTCATCATCAGTTTTCGCAGTTAACAGTTCCCCTACTTCTTCAAGCGTTTTGGCAATCTGACACCCGAGATTCGATTCACTGTAGATCTTTCTGGCTCTGGCCCACTGGATCACGTTGTTTTTGAACTCTTCAAATAGCATTAGTTGTTCTCCTATCCGAAAATTAACGGTTCATTGGCTTCGTGTGCTGCTCTTAACCCTTTAACGAATGTTTCAGTAATTGTTATGAACTGTTCATCAATCACCACATTTTTCACAATGTTGCTCGTCACATATTCGATTCTGTCTGCTATTTTCTCGCACGATTCAGGTGAGATATCACCGGCGCAATCTGAGTGACGTAGTAACTCGATCAACGGGTCGTCTTTAAAGTTGTCCCACGAGATAGGCAGGAAATCGTTGTAGAATAAATCTTTCACGATGTTAGGGGTGAAGTGAGCGTCAGCGTCTAATAGCACTCTGCAATGATCTTCTGTGTCTTGGGTGTAGAAACCCGCCATTATATCAAGCAACGGGTAATCCGCTAAATCTGCTAAAGTTCTTCTCCATCTGTGAAACTTACCGTAAGCACCGTGAAATGCGTCGTGTGAACAATTTAATCCCATTTTCGTTATCCTCTTATCGTCGGTTAATAAAAATTCCACTCTAATTCATTAGTGGTCAGTCCTGCTTTATATCGGTTTAATGCGTTCTTCAGTCCCTCCTGATCGTCAGTTTTACGTTCTATAGCATCGGCAACCGCGAGATCCACAGTATCGTTACACAGGATTCTGATGATGCTGACGCTGTTCTTCTGGCCTTGTCGATCCAACCGTCCATTCATCTGGTCGTGAAGCTCCAGTGACCACGTTAGCCCGAACCAGACCAATATACTACCGTTCTCCTGTAGACCGTCGATACCATGCCCCATACTGGCAGCGTGCCCTATCATCAACGGTATCTTGCCGTCCTGCCACCGTTGGATCACAGATGCTGTTTGCGATGAGGGTGTGGCAGTGAGGTTCACCGGTCTGTACTTCTTAAATTTCTTCATGATCCGCTCAGCATCGGCCTTGAACGAGTAGCTGCACAGCACCGGTTGCCCTGATGCCTCTTCTAACACCTCACCCAATGCATCGAGTTTCGCATTATGCAGTGCTGTGTAATTGAGATCTTCGTCGATGTAGGGTGATCCGTTGCAATTATGCACTATGAATGCTTTCCCGGTAGAACCTCTCACAGTGAATCTATTACGTTCACCAGAGTTAATTAAATCGTACGTTTGCGTGATCCTACAGGGAGTAACAGATCGCTTCCTTCCCATCCGTTGCGTATTCTCGCAAACAGTGTCACTGGTTTGATGTTGTATCTTCTCGCAGCCTGAGAAACTGTCATTCTCCCTAAAGGTGTGTCGATGTACGTACTGGTTCTTTTGTTGTTGCACTGTCTCATGTGGGTACCCCACCGGCAGTTCTCTTTGCAGTAATGACCATTGTTGTCCAATCGCTCTATAAAAAGGTGGTCTTGATACGTGTCGCCCATATCCTCCCAAAAATCGCCGAAAGAGTTGTACCATCGATCGCACACATCTATTCCTCTGCCACCGTAATTCGGGTAATCTTTGTCTTTCGGGTTCCGGCATCTGGATCTCATGTTCCTCCATGACACGTACTGTCTTGTTTTTGTCATACCATGACTGTTTGTTTTCGCTAAAATAGCTTGACCATGTTTGCAACCGCAAGAATTGGAATTCCCTCGGTTTGGATTTCTCAGGTTTTGACCTATTCTTACAAGTTTTTTTCCACAATCGCATTGCACGAGCCAAGTAGCTCTTTTTCTCTTCCCTTTCGTGGAACCGTGGCGCTTGATAACCGTTAGGTAACCGAACTTCAACCCTGTCAAATCTATTGCTTGTCTCATCGGTTAGCTCCCCCGCTTCGATCCAACCTGATTTAGTCAACACTTTATGGTCTTTAGTCATCCAAACTCCGTCTAATTCTATTACCTCTCTATAACCTTGTAAAGCTAAACTGTGGACATTTACCCATTCTTCACCGTCCCATACTTTGTCATTTTCTCTGAACGTTTCTATCGGTTTCCATCCTTTATCTGTTAGAATCTCGGTTCCTTCGGCTAAGCAAAATTGGAGACACTTGTTACTGACACTCGCTTGATTGAACAAATCAATCTCGGTGCCATCTTCCAGCTTTGCAAACATCTCCGCTTCGATCTGGCGATACAGTTTCCTCGCTTTCGGTGGTAGATCCACCATCATGTTCACGGTTTTAACCGGTGGCAGATCCAGATAATCGCGAGTATCCATTCGCTTGGTGATATCGCTGATCTTAGCCTCGATAGCCTTTTTACCCTCTTCAGTGGGCGTGTACTTCCAACCCATATAGTCACTGACAAAATAGGCTTTTTTGTAATGTGTTACGTATTGTCCGAGCCTCTGACCACCGTCAACTGCGAGAAACTGACCGAACAGATCCATATAACCGTTAGGTGCGGGTGTCCCGGTTAACCCTGCTCGATATTTGAAACAATCGATAAACTTTCTCCACGCTATCAGTTTCACCCGATACTCGTTACCTTTTTTATCGGTTCTATCGACAAACCCACCGGCCATTCTCTTGGAATTAGAGTCTTTGAGTTTCGTGATCTCGTCATATACGACCATCTCAAACGGTAGCGGCTTGCCTTGACTGATAAAGTATTTATCCAGCACCTCGGCTAACCAGTTCATGTTCTCATAGTTGATCAGGTAAATATCAGCCTTGATGAACAATGCTCTGGTTCGCTTCTCCGGGGTACCATGAACGATACTGCATCGAAGGTGTCGGGTGTGACTCCACTTTCTACACTCAGTCTGCCACACCGATTGAATAACCCTCAGAGGCCCGAATATCAGCACCTTTTTAACTTGGTTTCTCCGCATCCGTTCAAGTATGATCGTGAGCAATATGATCGTTTTACCAAGACCCATCTGGAGCCAGAGCATGAAGTCATCGTGAGTCAATCCGTGGTGGATATTCTCATTCTGGTAATCGTGAAGGTTAATCGGATGAAGCATTATCTTTAACCCCTAGTAAACGATCCTTGAGTCTCATGACCTCATCTTCCAGTTTATTGATCTCCCGATACTGCTCGCTATAAGCGTCGAAGAATTTCGTTAACAGATTGAATATTTTGTCATCTACACCGGGTAACATCGCTAAATGAATAGGTCTGAGATCGTTCATGTGATAACTGTGAACATCTAAAACATGAGTCTCCACCATTTCACTGATGTCTTTCACCTCTAACGGGTGATCATGGAAAGGCGGGCACTGTCTCTTCATAGGTTTAGATTGCCGGTATACAACTTTATCGTGTCTCTGCCAAGGAACATCTACAGTTTCAATACTTTTTATGATTCTGATTTTCTCTTCTCTCATCGGTTAACCCTCCATTTCATCGAAAATCACAGGCAGAATTTGCCCTGTTGCGTTTTTTATATTCTCGATTAAATCATCCACACCTCTGCGACCATACACCACCACAGTATTGGCACCTGCTTTATCCAGTTTCTCAATTTCCCGTATCTGATGTTTCTCAAGTTCACCATCCTGAGTTTTACATTCGACGAATATCACGATACCCTTCACAATGACTATCTGATCGGGCACACCTCGGTGCATCGGAGACACCCATTTTCGAGACAATCCACCAAGCTCTTTGATTCTGCGTTTCAGGTATACTTCAACTTTGTTTTCTCGGTTGCTCATCGGTTAATCCACCATTCTCGTTAGTTTCTTGGCTTCCGCAATATACCAAGCATGGTTAATGTTCATGTTCCCCTGTTTAATGTTGTTGCGTAACTCAACAGTCCAACCGGTGTTAATCCCGATGCGTCGCTCCTGATGAATACTCTGATTCTTGGTGTGAATATCTTCATGCCACACATTACCGTTGACCTTCATATACTCTTGATAGGTATCCTCTGGTACACCGTTTTTCTTCTTGAACCATCCTTCAGGCCCTTTTGGTGGCATCACTTTTTCGAGTTTCCCGCCATTTTTAGAGATGAAGTATCGAATCAGATTGCCTACGGGTTTACCGTCCAACTCAAGCACTGATCCTCTCGGTACCTTGCCTCTGAGCATGAAGTCATACAGGTTATTGTGCCGGGTGATAAAGTGCTGAATGTCGTCACCGTACAGAAGGTGAGCCTCTGCTGCTTTCTGTACCACCAGTGCCGATTGATTCTGGTGCCATTGCATCTCATACTCGTAAGCACCTTTTCTCTTCACATCATCGTCAGGGTACTCGGCTATATAGTTGTTCACATCTCTGATGAACATCTTCCGGTAACGCACCTTCTCAAGTTCCAATTGAGTCAAATCTTCCCACCAGTCACAGACACTCTTCAGCCAGTCAATCAGGGTATTCGGTATTCTGACCGTCAGACCATCGGTGTTGATCTGTATCATCTGCACCTGATCAGACTTCATCAGAGCCTCTGCGAGCATACAGAGCAGCAGTTGCCCGTTAACTGTGATGCTCATGGTGTACTGTGGATCATAGAACGGTGAGTACTCGTTATTGGAATCACCATAGACACCGTTTAACGCGAGTTTGAGCATTGCGTTCTCACTGGTGCCTTTTGCATAGGATTTTCGCTGCTCATACATGTCTTTGTAGATATCACAGAAGGCTTCTGATAGGTGCTCGGGGTAGAATCGATTTGCAATAGCAAGGTTCGGGTAATAACTAGCCACATCAATATCAACGATGGTATACTCATCATCAGAATATATAGCGGTTTCTTCCAGCGAACCATGAATACCTCCGGTACCGAATTTGAAAGCGAACCCGTTAACGGTACACTCTATATCTTTAAACACACCTTTCGTTTCACTGATCGACTGTTCTCTAAACCAACTCAGAATCCGGTTAAACTCAGGGTCATCGAACCGGATTATCGGGAGAATAATGTCACTGATAACAATCTTATCGCGCTTGGTCTGCCTCGGTTTACGACCATCTTCAGTTTGTTGGTAACAGTGAACACCCTTATCAGCTAGTTCCATAATGAAATAATCTTTACCGATTTTCGTGTCATTATGGTTCATGAAGTTACGATCATATTTCTGAGTCAGTTCTTCTCTGAACCGGATCTTATCAAGTGACTTTTCATAGAACATTCGGGTCGCTTTGACATCGTGTTTCTGATAATCGATCAGCACCGGTATCTGCTCGATTGTAAGATCTTCACCAACAGGGAAAGGGAGATCTTCGATATTATCCATTCGCATGTTGAATTCGAGATCTTTCAACCGGGTGAATCGAGCCTTGTTATCGAAGTGATGAATCTTCAGAAGATCCAGTTGCTCAACGATCCGATCATTGTCCCATATCATCTGAGAGAAGATATTCTGAGATTTGATGATCTTCATCACTTTCTCATACGAGTATCGACCGTTAGTGTAGATATCGTGCATGATCAGATAATCGAAACCGATATTGTTATAGCCTACCCATCGGTTAGTGAAGTAATTACTGACATTCATGAAATCGATAATCAACCGGGTATCATCTCGCCTTGGTGAGATCTCGAACAACCAGTCTCTGTCGCTTACAGTGCTTTCAGCATAGAAGGTGAAAACATTAGGGTATGTCTCGATGTCGTAAATAACATCGTCTTTCGGTTGCACACCGAAAATAAACTCTGCGTCGGTCATCACATATTCCTTAACCACTGATCCACTATTATTGCGGCTTCCAGTGTCTTTTTATCCAGTTTCTTTAACATCCGTTTCGGATATTTAATGTTTCTCAGTTTCTCGCCTCTGTTGTCTGCGATACGCTGCATCTGTTCAGCATGACCATTAATGTGCACTTGCGCCGGTTTCCACATGTGTCTGTTCCTTTAAGGTGAGGGTGTAATCACCGTTAGGGTCATTGTCAATAACCACCAGATCATTCCAGTTAATTTGCTTGAAGGTTTCCTTGGTAATGGTTAACCGACCGTTGTTTGTTTTAACAATCGCTACCACGAGTGTTTTCAACTGGTTAATCTGTTCTATCAGATCTTTAGCGGTGCTTATCTGTTCTTCGAGGTTAATCATTATCCGGTACCCCTGTAACGTTATCACGCTGGATATCTCTCACTGATAGTTCAGAGTAACCGGAGATATCCTCCCATGAGTCGATGTGGTCGCTATCACCGTTGACTAATCTGCTGATCTTACTCATCATGGTTTCGATTGATTCACGCTTATAAGGCTCAAAAGTAAGCCAGTACAAATGACCACGGACTACTTCTTTTAGATTTTGCGCTAACTTTGCACCGGTTCTAAAGTCACCGTAAGTAGCCCCACGTTCTTCAAGTATCTTGTGTATTTTCCTCATGTCGGTTTCACCTTCTGTTGTGATAGGTTTGTAAAAATCATTAGTTGTGATGCTTTCGACAGCTATCGTGTTACCCTTAACGGTTGGTTTCTGCGCTTTTATCGAACCGTCTATAAACCCTAATATTAAATCATCCATCGGTGGGATCTAGTAACTCATGTTTCTCAGTCCTCAATTCAACGATAATATGGTTAATAGCGTCGTCCATCTCTATTATCTTTTCTTGCACTTCTTTGAGACAGTTTACAGTGTAAGGGATATTAGATAACCCGCAAAACCAAGAAAGGATATCTTCGCTTATATTACTCATATCTTCTATGTGCTCTTTTAACACTGTTTCTTTTGATTTCATATTTCTCACCTCAAATAAAAAAGCAGCAGTGCAACCACTTGGCGCTGGTTGGGTGCGATACGGGTACACCCGATGCACTGCTGCTTAAACTGGTTAGACCAAATACCCCGCTGCTCGCATCTGGTCATCATTCCATCCCTGTTGAACGAAACTCTCATACGTCGCACCACCGGCTAATGAGGTCATCTGAGGTTGTGCAGGCACAGGTGGTGGTACCGGTGCTGCTGGTGGCACTGGTGCAGGTGACGGTGCTGCCGCAGGTGTAGCAGGTGCAACGCTACCGGCTACCAGATCCACACCACTGAACATCTGATCAACTGATGGTTTGCCATCCAAGCGACCGAATGGCATCTCTTCTTTGGTGATCACAACCCCGTTCAACCATCCACCGATGCCCTCATTACCTTCCTGACTGTACTTTGTGATACCGAGATTCAACCAGACAACAGCACCCGCTATTATTTCACCGGGGTCAGTAATTGGTTGCAGATTGGTATCTACTACTTCAGGTTTCTTGTCTACTGGCGCCGTGGTGGTGAGACAATAGTAACCCTCAAACCGTGGATCATAGTAACTGGCTTCAGGGTCGATCTTGTTCTCGTAGAGATCGAAGCACACTTTCATTTTCCGAGGTGCGCCGTTAGGCCAACCGTTTGCTTTCTCCGTTTCTATGATACCTTGCAGTGTGGATACCTGCGGGTCATTGGGTGGTATTAACAGCATGGCACTGAATTTCGCCTTACGATTACGTTTTCTCTTGTTCTCCAATGCAGTGAGTGTCAGTACCGGGAAACTCAAGATACCTTTAACTTTATATGAACTCATTTTCTTTCTCCTGTCGGTTAAACGTGTGCTCTGACAGCACAATCTTTTGATTCGAGTAGCTTTCTCAATGCTGCTGTTGTTTCTGCGTTCTGAGGCCCGTTAGCTACTATCTCAGCCAACTCAGAAAACGGTTTAGATATCTCAGCCAATTTACCCGGTAAGTGGTCGTACTTAAAAAATTTGAGTAAATTGACAACTGATGAGTGCTGATTCATTCTTCATCCTCCATCATCTGTTGAGCATCTGAATACCCTTGCCAATTATCCACGCCTGCTGCTCTCAGACATTCGAGAAATTCACGCTCTTTCACCATCTCCTGAAAATAATCCAGTAGTGAATCATCCCCGGTTGCGATAATCAGGTTACTGATTTTAGTTACCTCATCTTCCATTATTTTTCTCCTGTCGGTTAAATAAACGAAAACTCTTCAACTGTTGGGTCAACTACTGAATCACATTCTGTTGCCACATCAGCCACAACTACCGGTGATACAGGTTCTGATATCAGTGCTTCCGGTATCCCATCACCTTCGACAAACAGAGACTGAGATTTCTTGACTCTGATCACCTTGGTTTTACACTTCTCAGTGATATATTGATTCATGATTTTCTCTTTCTGTTTGGCATCCAGATTCTCGCTTTTCAGGATCTGTGCAGGTGTAGCCAGTTTACGAGGCATCACTTCATCGAGTTTCAATCTTCTACCTTTCAAGGCTTTCGCGATTGTCTCATCATCCTCGTTCCACACCTTCGTGACTCTGCCTGAACCGAGCACCCATTCGTCGAACACCTCACCTGCGTTTAATCGGGCTTCTATCTCTGATTCCACATTCTCGAAAGCCTTTTTCACTTCTTTCTCGATGCTGAGAAAACTACCCAATTGCTCGTTGGTGAGAGACTTGACATCGAATGCCGGTAACAACATCTCTTTTATGTCCAGTTGATTTTCCACTTTTTTCACCTTTTCAATTTTAATGTTGTTCAATGCTTCACAGTTATCTTTATGTTTACACCACCGGCAGTACCCTTTACCTTCTTTTTCATCCGGTATCAGAGGCGCATCAGGTGCATCGGTTCTCGCTGCTGCTTTGGCCAATTCCATCCCGATCACCAGTAACTCTTTCGCCGTGGTATCCTGATACCGGATTGGTGTGGTTGACTTCGGCTGCACAATTGACATTCTGACTTTGCAATCTGCACTTAAGTGACGTTTCACCGGGGCAATGGCACCGAGTGCGTAAGATTGCAACTGACTGTTGTTATCAGCAGACACATATAACCGACCGTCTTTATAATCGGATGTCTCAATCTCAACCATCCTGCTCTCTTTGTTCTCGATATCCTGCCAGACATACAACACAATATCACTGGTGCCGTCCCAATCATCTCGACCATACATTGAACCGGGGTCAACTCTCTTCTCAACTTTCAGTTCAACCCGGTAACCGGTTAGCTCTTTGTATCGTCTACGCAAATAGTTAATCATCATGCTCGCACGTTCTGCACGTTCTGCATCGACTAACCAACCACCGGGTTTCTCTTCATCTCCGACACCGATACGCTCGTTAACGTATGACTCAGGTAATCGTTGATTCTTGAGACACAGTTCTACTAACAAGTGTGTTCCGGTACCGTCAATTGCCGCCTCACCACTGATATCAGGGTATGGTGCTTCTTCTCGAATCGAACCGGGGCAATGCGGCCACCGGTGATTCGACGGACTCAATCTAGCGTGAGTACCCATCAGTTAACCCCCCGGTTGCAGTGCCTTGGCAGCGTTCAACAGATCCGCGTGAAGGTGGTTCGGCAGAGTCAACAGAGACTGAACATTGAAAGGTTCTTGTCTCATTAACTTGTCAATCGGGTCACGACCACCAAGACGTACTGCTTCTTTGGCCAGTGCTGCACTGAGTACCTTCACCTCTTCAGGAATGTGAGTGGGATCGGGTGCTGGTGCTGCTGGTGCTGCTGGTGCTGCTGGTGCTGCTGGTGCTGCTGGTGCT
>JAAOEI010000903.1_pt1 | contig 11145 bp, 21 predicted proteins | sample 7059261 | NCBI WGS metagenome assembly JAAOEI01 (sample SAMN14008812, study PRJNA610033) | viral metagenome | isolation source: viral particles filtered from seawater | place: China: Hangzhou Bay, Yangshan Deep Water Harbour | collected 2017-10-31
AAGGCCAGGGGAGAGTTGGAGTTTAACCCAGACAAGGTAATCGTGGTTGATGCTAATACGCGGGTAGATTCCAAGCATAAGGGGTTGGCGGCCCTGAACAAGTCAGCAATTCAGGAGTGGTTGGATTCTGGGCACCAAGTGGAAGTCGAAAACGTGGAGAACGACCTGAGAGGCCCTTAGAAGTTCTCCAAATCGAGCCACCTGGTATGCACCCGCTCCTGGTCTGATACCACACCATCCACGAAGGTAATTTGGCAGGTGTAACCACCGCACAAGTGGTCATCCATACTAAACTCCTGCCACTCCCAACCCTCGGTCTTGCCAGACTTATCCAAAGTATCAGGGTCGCCTAGTAACTCCAGAACGTCGGCCTTAGTGCTTCCACGGCAAATCTTGTTAGCGGCGCATTCCACTTCCTCGGCGGCCTCTTCGGCCTCTTCAGCCTGGGCCTCAGTGTTTATATCAATATCGACTTCAACATCTACTGAAACCGTGGTATCACCTTCCTCCTGGGCAGGCTCTTTATCATCATCCGATTGGGCCGCCTGCTCAGACCCTTCCTCTTCACTGCCTTCCTCTTCGCTCAACTCGTCCGAGTTTGCATCTAGGGCCTCCTGGCATTCTAGGTCATCACTCTTGCAGCCATCTGGCTTCTCAGGTGTGTAGTCATCCGGATCGGCACCGCACGCGGCTAGGATTAATAGGATAAGTAGTAAGTTTAAGTTCTTCATTTGCTTGCCCTCTTTTTGGTTTCTTTTGCTGCCTTGGCCTTGTCCAAAACCAAGATAAACATATTCTTATTTGCATCTACCAACATGTGGCCAATAGTTAGATCAAACCGTTTCAAACCGTGTATTTCCAAAATCTCATACCTGGTAATGCCTAATAAGGCGGCAGCCTCATCTGCAGTTAGAAGCAGGTTTCTCTTCTTCATCCAGCGCTTAATATTTTTCTTGGAGTATTTAACCCTCGTAACACCATCCTTATCTACGACCTTGGCAAAAGGCGGCCCCTGCCTCCAGGTAGTGGTCACCCTAGTGCGCATTCTCTCAAGTAGCGACTCAGGGATGCCGGTGAATTCTGCACATTCCTTAGTATTCACTTCGCTGCTCCTCAATCCAGGCGATGACCTCATACCGGCGATAGCGGATACTGCCACCAACCTTGATATGAGGTGGCCCCTTCTGCTTGCGGCGCATTTCGGCAACCGTGGCAGTCTTGAGCCTAAGGATAGCCGCAACCTCGCCTTCGGTGATTAGGTCGAAGCTGTCGTTTAAGGCCTTGATGTGGTTTGCTATCTCGCTCATTTCTTCTCCCTTAGTTTCATTGTTACGACTTCGTAAGTTGCAAGTAACTGGTCGTAAATCTCGGGGTAATTGAGGTGGAGGGTATCTAGGTCAACCTTTTCACGCTCCTGGACATACAAAGCAACTTCAATGCCGCCGTATGATTTAGCGGTTTTGTCAAACTTGGCTAAGTCTTCAATGAAATAATCCCTAAGAAGCTTTTCTTTGCGCCTAAGCTCATTAAGAGCCGCGCGGGTTTCTAAAAACTCTTGGGCTAGTTTTGCCTTGGTTGTGCTCATTTTCTTGTTCCCCCTCACTTGATATACAGTTCTATTCGGCAGTTTTAATAGAAAACTGTAGGTTTTTATGGGTTTTAATTGTTACTTTTTAGTAAGATTCTAAGCCTGTGGATAAATTGGGGAAAAAATGGACATTGATCTGAAGTTCTTTGAAAGAGCCGCAAAACCTTTCGGAATTAATCCCGCTTTGCTCATGGCAATGGCTAAGGTAGAGAGTGGCCTTAATCCCTATGCCGTGAGATTTGAGCCGAAATGGCGATATCACTGGAACTGTAAGGAATTTGCCGAGGAGCTGATCATCACGCCCCAAACCGAGGAAATGCTGCAGGCAACTAGTTGGGGCCTTATGCAAGTTATGGGGACCGTGGCTAGGGAAATGGGGTTTGATAGACACCTAACAGAGCTAACCGAGCCGGGCCTAAATGTAGTGATAGCCTGTAAGAAGCTGCGGCTTTTATTCAACAAGTATAAGAAAACGCATGATGTGATCAGCGCCTACAACCAGGGTAGCCCGAGGCGAAATAAGAGGGGGTTTTACGAGAACCAAAACTATGTCGATAAGGTTTTAAAAGAGCTGAAAACCCTGGTATAACTGCCTTTCACGTGAATGAAAGGTTTAATTAATGCAACAAAATGAATCGATTTTAGAGTTTGAAATGGTTGGAACGGAAACCGTACCCGAGGGCCAATACATTGGCATCTTCAAGGACGTACAGAAGACACACCACGCCGAATTTGGCGATGGGGTTATGTTCCTGTTTGAGATTGCCCACGGTGAATGGAAGGGGCAGACCACCGCACGGATTGCCAAACCCCAGCCAAGTAAGACCAACGCCACTGGTAAGATGATCGGCGGCATTACGAGTAAAAACTTCAACCCCGGCGACAGAGTGAATTTAAGGCCTTACATCGGGCACTATTACCATGTTCTGGTTGAGCCTACGCAAGGTGGGAAAACTAGAATTGATCGCGTTTGGGCCTACAAGCGGCCTGAAGAAGAGCCCACCTTCCCCCAGCACGATATTCCCGTCTACTGATCCTGAAGTTTCTTAAGAAGTTCATCGTACTTCGCCCGGAGCTTGGTGTTTTCCTGAGCCTGGGCGTCGTGCTTTTTAATGAACTCGTACATTTGCTTTTTGAGGGCCTGCTTTCTCTCATGCTTCTTCACCAGAAGGTTGATAAGCCCCAACACTAATTGCCCTATGGCCGCCCACGGTATCATCATCTGATTACCACCTCGTCATAACCTATCGTAGTCAACCGGTGGACAGCCCCGGCCTCGTCCATAAAGGCATATAGGCACTTGCCTGGCTCCATATCAAACTCCCACCGCACCTTATCCAGGGTAGATATATTACACCCATCGATACCCGAACCCTTAACCTCGGCGTCAAACTCGATTACTTGGGTCAGGCCTGCCTTAGATTGGCAAACGGAAACCCCTTCCACGTGGGATACCTCGCCGTTACAAGACAGGTGCGCGGGTAAGGTTTCGCCGTCTTTGAAATCAACAAAGGCCCAGGCGTGTTGCCCTTTCAGGTCAAAGCCGCCTAGTTCTAGTGGGCAATATCCGCCTGTCTCAAGTCCTGGGATAGGCTCATAGGTAAATTCGATGTCTTTGCCCGGCTCTTGCCAAACCATTTCCCGGTGACAGGTAGTGGCCTTAACGACCACCGCACGCTTGTAGAGATAAGCCTTAAGGTCATAGCTGGGCCTGCGCTCTAGTACGTATACGCCGCCTGATACCTTCTGGCCGTCTACTTTAAGTTTCATGTCGCGCCGATAGAGGAGGCCTGAGTCTCTGTCAGGTGCGGTGGTGACACAACCTATGACTAGGAAAAGTGGGAGTAAGGCCCTCACTTCTTTAGCTTCTCGATGATCTTTGGAATGTAGGCAATTTGAGCCTGTACTAGATCTAGGCCCTCTGCCAGGTCGATATCCTTAACCTCGGCGGGAATCTTGTTAGCATCCTTATAGGCGGCCTCTATCTTGGCTTTGAACTCCTCATCGTCTCTAAGCTTTGCCCAAATAGCGGTCATGTCGTCCATGCCTATGCCGTCTTTTAGGCGGTCGATTAGAAGTAGGCTAAGTTCGTTTAGGCCAATCAGCAGCTCTTTCGTCTCTTTGATGGGATACATGGCTTTTCTCCAATGAAGTTATTGCTTTGGTAAGATCTTTTAGGGCGTTATTCGTGTTTTCTTGGAGCTTATCTTGGCACTCTCGCCATTCAGCCCGCTCGGCCCGGTGTTCTTTTCTTTCTTGAACAAACTTTTCCTCGGCCTTAACGAATAGCCAAATCATTATAATGAGAAAGGCCACAGGAAGGCCAAATCTTTCGAATATTGTTATAAGGTCCACTCAACAATCCAGTCGCTTTAAGGTCTTCATAAGATGGAAGGTAGTGAAAGAGGTGGCGAAGAACATTACAAACCTTAGAAAGCTTTGAAACTCAATCGGCCATGATTTTAGCCAGCCATAATGAGCCCCAGCCGAGAATATTAATGTGCCAATCCCTATGATAGCCTCACCAACAAGCTGCCAGGAAATGGCATTACTCAGCTTATAGGCACCACCGCACAACTCAGATTTATACTTGGCGAATTTGAATGCCACTAAGATGCTCAAATAAACCGTGGCGATACCCAGAAGAAAGATTGCTAAGGTTAAGTTAGACACCCCTATACCCTCCAACGTGTAAGTATATCACCTCTCATCTTGTTCTTTGGCCCACAGCTCGGCTTCTGACCAATATTTTGGCCTTCTTTTTGGTGGAGGTTGGGTAAAGATTCCTTTACCGGGGACTAAAATCTTGGGCTTCTTTGGAGTAGGCGGCGGCGGGTGCGGTGGTTCTTCTTTGCCGGATAATAGGTGGACCGTCACGCCTAGCAATACGGCGATAACAATTGTCAGGATAATTTCAAGGGTTGTGACTTCCATTCATCCGCCAAAATGCTAACAAGGTGCGCGTCTATGTATTTTCCGTTCCTGTAGTAGAAAGAGCGCCGCATTCCTTCCTCTTTCATACCGATATCAAGGAACATGCCTAAAGCAGGATTGCCCTCAAACGTTTCACCCCAAATAGAATTAAGGTTAAGAAAAGTAAACCCATAGTTAACCAGCGTTTTAAGAGCAGCCTTGGCATAACCCCGCCTTCTAAAAGATGGGCCAATGTATAAGCTAAATTCAGCCCTGGAGTTGGTTTCATCGATGGAAGTTAGGCCCGCGCAGCCTATCGTTTGGCTATTTGCCTTAACTGCAAACATCTTCTCGGTAGGGCTACCCTCTACCGCGTACCAATAAGCCGTGTGCTGGCTGTAACTAAGTGGGCCGTTTTGCCTACACCAAAGCCATACCCTGGGGTCGTTGCGCCAGCTGTAAAAGTATTCCTTGTCCTCTGCCGAGGGGGCATCTAAGGCCGTACCATAGCCAAAATCAATCATGCTTTTTTAGCTCAATAATGCGCTCGATAAACTCCACAAGTTCAAGCTGGTTCTGAGGCATACGGCCGAAAGCCGACATAATTAAGGCCTCTAGTTCGTTTCTTCTTTCCTCTGCCTTTGCCGCAAGGCTGTTAATGTCCGTTTTAAGCTCTATTAGGTTCTTGTACTTCTTGTTCTTAGTTTCCATCTCTTACTTTCTGTGCAAACGGTGAACGGGGCATTTTGCCCTCTAATTTTAATCTTTGGGTTGTCATTTTTAGAGCAATGTCTTTCATGGCGAACTGGCAGTGCTTCAAATGCGGCAGGTGGCTAAAGGATATAAACCAGGACTTACCGAAGAGAAACCCAGCCTTGCAGGCCTCTTGGAAAAATATTGCTAGAGTCAGCGGGTGACCCTTAAAAACACCCCTTGTCGGATAGCCTTCGATACTAATCCCGATATCTGACATAGTCTGGTTAAATTCCTCTATGAACTTATAACCAGCCTCCCACAAAGCGCTTATATTGTAGTTTGGGTTTTCTCTCATAAGCTTGACGGTAGCCTTTAAGGCCGCAAGCCCTGACACTTCCCCGGCGTAGGTCGAGGAAACAAAATAAGGGGAATCCATAACACGCTTAGTACCTCCTATAGCCGAAACTGAATAACCAGAAGCAATCGCCTTACCAAGACAAATCATGTCAGGCCGCAAGTTGTAGGCCTTTGATACGCTGTGCTGATGAAACCGCATGCCGGTTATGACTTCATCAAAACAAAGGAGGGTATCCTCTTTCTCGGTTATCTCACGTAGATATTGCAAATATTCTAGGTTTTCCTTGCTGTCGTCTGTAATGATCGGCTCTAAGATAACCAAGGCGGCTACAGGGATAAGGTTCTCGTTGCCCCTTAGCGGCAAAATGTCAAAGTGCGGTGATACGCCATCACCAGGAGGGGTTAGGGATACAAACGAATCACCCCAGCCATGGTAGCCATCTGAGAGAACAAGGGATCTGTGCTTTTTAAGGCCTGTACTAAGCTCCCTTTCCCACATGCTACGCACAAAGTCCTTATGGGTAACGTCCTCACATAAGGCCCTGGCCTCACGGTAAATCATATCCCTAAGATAAGTAGAATCCGCCCTTATGCCGTGGTAACCCCTGGCAATCTTAATAGCTGCATCACAGGCCTCACTACCTGAGTTTAAAAACTTAAACTTGTCTACCCACGGGATAACCTGCTTTAACTGTTCGGCGGCCTGTACCTCTAATTCAGTAGGAAGGCTAGGACTCTTGCCAGAAAAGCGGTATACCTCGACTTCTCTTTCAATCAGAGGGTGGCCATAACCAACCAAGTTAGTACCAAGGCCGCATATGAAATCGAGGTACTTCTTTCCGTCCTGGTCTACGACATAGGCGCCAGTTGAAGCTTTGATATGAGTGGGATAAACACCTTCGACGTGGGATGACCAGTGCCTGGAATTGGTTAAGGCACCCTGGGCAATACATTTCTCAGCTCTGCTTTTGTAAGACATTCTGTTTCCTAGGTATAAAAAACGTTCTTTTCACCTACATCTTTTTCAGCCACCGCACGCTTACGCATAAACTCAAATATACGGCCCTCACAGTGGTTAAAGTCCTCTTCGGTATCAATCGATAACTTTTCCTCGGACATATCAAGCCTTGCAAGTACATGGCCCCTTTTAAGGCTGATAGGCTTCTCACGCCTAAGGCAGGTGGTTACATGTTCCTTGTCTTCTGGGCTAACAGCGTTTCGGTCAAGCCAGCATAAGCCATCATAGGAAATAACCTCGATATCACGGCCATCAAGCTCAGTGCGGCAAACAGGGTCAACGTTTGAGATGTAATCAAACCTGCCCGATATCGCTTTTAAAATGAGGTTGGTGATTAAAAACCCGGTTAGAAATGGGCAGTCGCCTGTAATCCTGACGATGTAATCGCTTTGGTATTCTGTGGCGGCCTCTACGTACCTTGATAAGACATCAAACTCATCACCCTCTGAAACGTTGTACTCGTTAAAGTAATCAACAATCGGGTCGCCATACGGACATAATATGACCGTATCGACAGACAAATCAGGGTTAGTCTTTTCTAGGTAAGAGCTGGAATCTAGGGCGGCATTTAAAACCCAAGACAAGATAGGCTTGTTGTAAAGCTTTCTTAGAGCCTTGCCAGGCAGCCTAGTACTCGTAGACCTGGCTTGAATGCCGATTAAAACCCTCATGACTTATTTAAGATTGAGATTACTTTCGACTTCGGCTTTAAAACGTCTTTCTTTTGTTCCGTAAGGCCGTCAATCAACTCAATCACCCTAGTATGCGCATGTTCCATGTACTTATGGTTAGGCTCTGGATTCTCTACCCAGTCCTTAACCATGGCAATGTAAGCCTTGTCCATATCGGCAATACTTAGCTTTTGGCCATTAATGCCGCAGGTCCAAATAGGGCTATCGTTTCCTATCCTGACCTTACCCTTTGCCATGCCAATGATATTGATGCAATCCCAGTAGAGGCCATCGCCGCCAGTATTCCAGTAGTCGTAGTACGTATCGCCAATACGGTCCTTATCAACCAAGTACTTATATTGATTGATCATGGTAAGGGGGTTGTGACCGTCAACAATGCCCGTTTGAGAGATAGGCTTCTCGCAAAGCATAGGCCGGCCTACTGTACTACCAAAGATGTTAATGGCATCAAGGTGGGTACTGGTTGGCGTTGCAATGATAATCCGGTCAATGCTCTTAGATGATATGTAATAAGACTGGTCAATAAAGCTGACTTCCTTGTCAGCGCCGATCACTTGATAGCCAAGGTGATAGCAAATAGCCCTGTACCGCCTACCCATGTTGCCATTTACGCCGGATATAAAGACCCTCATGGCTTCACCAAGGGCCGGACCATGGCCACTAACTCATCATGAGTTAACCTAGGTGCGGTGTCTGAACGTATGCATTCATCATGTGAAGAATAGAGGCACTCATGCAGCTTTTCGCCTGGCCTGATACCAACGTCTTTTATTTGATAGTCTGATATGCCAAGGACATCAGCCACAGCCTTAGCCAAATCTAAAACCGGGGCCGCCTTCATCTCGGGGAAATTGACCTTGTTCGGGTCACCCTTGAAGTTAAGCATAAAGTCTATAGCGTCGTCGATTAGCATCCAGAACCGAGTCATACGCCGGTCTGTGACACACACCGCACCTTCTTCTTTTAAAGTTTTGGCAAACAGATTAACCACACTGCCCCTTGAGCCAACAATGTTACCCCAACGGAAAACCTTAAAATTGGTGAAAAACGGCTTATCTGAGTTCTGGTTTAATAAATACCGCTCGGCAATGGCCTTAGTCATCCCATAGACATTGATCGGCATAACCGCCTTATCGGTAGACGTGAAATAAAAGTTACGCACCCCGGCCTTTTTGGCGGCCTCGGCTGAGTTCATAGTGCCAATGACGTTAGTGCGGTGGGCCTCATAAGGGTTGTCCTCAAGGATATCTACATGCTTTAAGGCGGCCACATGGAAGACATCTTTTATACCGTCCATTGCCAGCTCTAAGCTCTTTGCGTCTCGGATATCGCCGATAATGGTCTTTAGACTTGGGTATTTATGCCTAAGCTCATGCTGCTTTAGTTCATCCCTTGAAAAGATCACCACCTCATTACTAGGCAGCCTCTCAAGTAAGGCCCTACCTAAGGTGCCAGTTCCCCCTATGATCAGTGTCTTTCTCAATCCTTGCCCCTCCATTGGATGATTGAACCGGCATCAATGCACTCTATTCTAAATACCGCCGGGCCTTGTAAAAGCTCGCTTAGAACTTCCTGCGCATTAGCATCAGGTTTTTTTGCAGTTTGTAACTTTTTGGCTTTGTAAAGAAGAGCGCCTAAAATGACGTTTAAAAGCAGGCTTAAAGCCAGAATATTGGATAAAATTATTATAATCATATCGAACCCTAATCATATCTAAACAGAGAATAGAGAATCTAAATGGATATCGCAAAAACAAAATCGCTCTTAGAAGAGCTTTTGACCGCCATGATAGATAACCCTGAATGCCTTGAGGTTTCAGTGACAAGCTTATCTACTCGTAATGTAGAAGTGATAATCGGTGTCCATCCAGAAGATATAGGAGCAGTGATCGGCAAGGGCGGAAAGAACATCAACGCCCTTAGGACAATACTTTATGCGATAGCGGCAAAGGTAGGAAAACTATGCTTTGTAGTCTGCGAAAAGAGCAGCCTGCACTAAAGAACAAATTCCGCACATGGCAAGGTAAAGCGGCAAGTAAATACATCGCCATCGGCAATAGTTAACGGTGTATTGGTGGAGTTGTTAATTGTGGTCCCGTTGTCGATCAGAAACAATAAATTCCCACTGGCTTGCTGACAGCCAACACCCCCAACGAAAAAGCCGCCGAGTCCATTCCGCATACTCCAGGTGCCACAAACCAATTCATCGCTACCAGTTGTGAAGTTCGGTTCATCCAAAAAGGATGTATCTACCGATAGAGAATTCGGAAGGCTAGAGACTTCTAAAGTACTTTCTGTATTCGCTCCTGAATATTCGAGGCCAAACATAACCTCCATACTGCGGCCGACCCTGCGGTAATGGCCGCCTGCATCTTGGATATTCGTTGTCATGTTGGTGATATTCGTCGTGAACGGAATCCAGGCGCCGGGGATGTGGCGGCCTGTTACTTGCCACTCGCCCCCAACACTTGTAACGGTGATAAGTTCGTATTGTTCTCTTAAAACGCAGGTAGTGGCAGAACCGCCAATAGTTTCTGAGCCCTCACCATCTACCGTCAACGTTCCGGTGCCGGAATCTGACTTGATAATCGTTATAGTACGGCCGTTGTTGTCGGCGACGGTTGGCAGGTTTATGGTTCTGTTTGTTGATACGGTTGTACAATGCAGGACCGAATAACCATCGGTATCGGTTATAGTGTAGGCGTCACTGCTCCAAGTAATGTCACCCCCTGATGCAGCAACAGAGGCATCAGATAGGCCGAAGGTCTTGATTACACAGCTTGCACCCAAATCAAAGCCAGTAAAGCCACCCATGTCGAGGTCAGCGCCTGAGGCATCAGACTTTAAAAAGGCCGTACTAGAGGCGTTAAAGTACACCGCCCCGCCATCAGTGGCACCATTATCAAGATATAACGCCTGCCAAGTTTGAGTCGAATCGCCAAGAGTGTTAGAGGCCGCCGTCTTCGGGTCGATGTCCGAGGCTATTCGGCCAGTTATGGTTATATCGTCGGTAGTGGCATTACCAAGATTCACCGCACCGTTTAGGGTGGCAGTACCGGCGCAGGTTAGCGCTGAGATACTAAAATCTTTTGTACCATCAGAGGTGCCATCAATAATGTCCTGAAAGTTGGTATTTACCTCGGTAGCGTCCGCGGTAGAACCATTTGAGAAACTATAGGTAACTGAAATATTAGCCATTTAATCTTTCCTCTTGTTTGGCACCCTAAGGCCTTTTTGCTGCTCAATCTTATCTAAAAATTCTGTGTATTCCGGATCTTTCAAAAGGGTCAAATGAGTAGCTAGAACACCACTGCCGCCCTGTTTTTCGAAAGCCTCGCCGAGTACATCTAAAAACTTTTCGGCTCCCTTGCCGAGCTTACCCTTAGGGGCAGAAGACGCCTTTAGAATGGCATCAACCTTACTTTGGGCTATTTCCTTTGCCCCAAGCTTACCCTTAACTTTCTGGAAAACCGTTTTAATAGCCGCCGACTTGCCGCCAGTAGCTACCGCCTGGACTATCTCAGGAGAACGTAGAGTAAGTTTACCCACAGCCCTTGCCGCAGGTCCAAGGATACCCGCGCCAGCGCCAAACGCCGCACCAACTAAAGCACCCTCTAAGGCCGCCTCTTTGGTCTTATCTTCTGCCTTACCCAAAGCTAGGGCCGCGCCACCAGCTGCAGCCTTACCTACCCCAGTAACACCCCTCGCAAAACCCTTGCCTAGTTCGGCCTGAGTTATGCCTAATGCTTTGCCTATAACGCTAGGAACTTTAGTAGGCACCACTACCTTACTAGACAAAGCACCTATGCCAAGCGAGGGAGTTATAGGAACCCTTATAACCTTGTCCACTAACTTAGTAGCCTTAGCTCCTATGCCAAGCTG
>JAAOEI010000904.1_pt1 | contig 11139 bp, 10 predicted proteins | sample 7059261 | NCBI WGS metagenome assembly JAAOEI01 (sample SAMN14008812, study PRJNA610033) | viral metagenome | isolation source: viral particles filtered from seawater | place: China: Hangzhou Bay, Yangshan Deep Water Harbour | collected 2017-10-31
GCTGCAATGTTAAAATGGACTTAAACTTATTAATTATTTAGAAAAAGGAATTAAATCATGGCTTTAGATATGACTTCATTCGATGCAGCACTTAAGCAGCATTACACAGACGACATGGTATTGAACCTTGTCTACAAAGACAACCCATTTTTGGCTTTAGTACCTAAGTATGAGAACTTCGGTGGTAAAAACCTTCCTATTCCACTTATCTATGGTAACCCACAGAACCGAAGCAAGACTTTTTCTACTGCTCAAGCTGGAACTAGTACTTCACAGATCACTGACTTTGTTTTAACTCGTGTTAAAGATTACGCAATCGCTACCATCGACAACGAGACTCTAGAAGCATCTAAAGGAAATGCTAATGCATTTATGGAAGCTGCAACTACTGAGATTGATGGTGCAATTAGCTCTTTGACTCGCTCACTTGCTATCGGTTGCTTCCGAGATAGTGCTGCTGAGATCGGCCAGGTTAGTGCTGAGCCTTCAGAAGCTACTCTTGTTGTTACTTTGAAGAGTTCTGGTGACATCACTAACTTCGAAATCGGTCAAGTAATTAACATCTGGTCTGCTAAGTCTGCTGGAACACAGCGTAGTTATGACGGTTCTAATACTGACATGACTATCACTTCTGTTGACCGTTCTGCTGGAACTTTCACTTGTTCTGCAGCTACTTACGATGCTTCTGGTACTATCGCTGCTGATGACTTCATCTTCGTAAAAGGTGATCGAGGACTTGGTATCTCTGGTCTAGAGGGTTGGATACCAGCTACTGCTCCTACTTCTGGTGACTCTCACTTTGGTGTTGACCGCTCTGTTGATACCAACCGATTAGCTGGTGTACGATATGATGGTTCTTCTGATCCTATCGAGGAAGCATTAATCGAAGGTGCTAGCCGAGTTGCTCGTGAAGGTGGAAAAGTTGATCACTGTTTCTTGAGCTACAGCAAGTACGCTGAATTAGAAAAAGCTCTTGGTGCTAAAGTTCAGTATGTTGATCTTAAGATGAACGCTGAAGTTGGTTTCCGAGGAATTATACTAAACGGACCTCGTGGCCCAATCAAATGCATTCCTGATCAGAATTGCCCAGACGATGTTGCTTGGATGGTTCAGTTAAATACTTGGAAACTGTACTCTTTAGGAAAAGCTGTGAGAGTCATTGATACCGATGGTTTGCAGATGTTGCGTCAAGCTTCTTCTGACGGTGTTGAAGCTCGATATGGATTTTATGGAAATATAGGGTGCAAAGGTCCTGGATTTAATTGTAGAATAACTCTGTAAACAAAATCAACAATTTAGATTAAATTAGAGACCTTCGGGTCTCTTTTTTAATATATTGCTTGGTTAAGACGGTAGATATGGTATAATAAATATATAAAGCAACTATACCATGGAGAAAGTATGAACAAGAAGATAGTAGGTATCTATAAGATAGAAAACATTGTGAATGGCAAAGCTTATGTCGGGAGAAGTGTTAATGTGTTACATAGGTGGTCGAATCATAGAGTAGGACCCAAACAGGGATCACATGAGAACCCTCACCTTCAAAGAGCGTGGAATAAGTATGGTGAAGACGCTTTCTCATTCTCAATCCTGGAGAGGTGTAGTGCAGAAGAACTCACAGAAAGAGAAAAGTATTATATTGATCAGGTTATAGAGAGTGATAATTATTATAATATTAATCTAACAGACAATTCGTCCGGCATGACAGGTCGGAAGCATTCAGAAGAGACCAAGCAGAAGCAGAGTACTTCTATAAGTAAAGCTATCAAAGCTAAGTGGCAGGATCCTGAGTACAGAGAGAAAATGATGAACCGTCCTCCTCATTCAGAAGAGACTAAGAAGAAGATCGGGCTAGCAAGCAAGCGAGCAGCTACATCGGAAGCCAGGAAAAAGATTTCGGAGAAGATCAAAGCTCTACGCTATGACGTTTTCTGCACGGTATGTGGCGCTCAATATGTCGCTAAATCATTAAATTCCCAAACCTGCTCACACTCCTGTAAGTTAGCTGACCGTAGAGCCAAACGTAAAGCCAAGAATGCCTAGATTACTTACTTTCCAGGGAGGATCTTCGGGTCCTCTCTTTTTTTTTATCTTTTTCTAAAAAAACCTTAAAACTTGTGTTATACTATTAGTAGAGAAAGACACTTAACTTAGGAGAAAAAGAAATGAACAAAACAATCGGAGTTTACAAAGTACAGAACATCAACACTGGGAAAGCCTATATAGGCCAATCAACTGACGTAGAGAATAGGTATTCACACCATAAGTCTCTACTAAACAAGGGAAAACACTCTAACCCAGAGCTGCAAGAGTCCTGGAACACTTACGGAGAAAGTTCTTTTGTATTTGAAGTAATACAGGAATGTGCTCCAGAAGAGTTATTAGACTTAGAGCAGTATTGGGCTGATATGTATGAAGATATCTTCAATGTAGGAAACAACACTAGATTCCCCTTGCTAGGTAAGGATGTATCTGCAGAGACTAGAGCGTTAATATCTGAATCTTCTATTAAAGCTTGGAAAGATCCTCAGTACAAGGCTAAGATGGCAACTCGGAAAGGGATGACTGGTAAAACTCACTCAGATGAGACTAAAAAGAAGCTATCTATTACTATGAGTAATGTACTAAAGGATTTGTGGAAAGATCCTGTGTACCGAGAGAAAATGATGAATAAACCTAAGCCTTCAGCGGAGACGAGAAGAAAGATAGGTGAGAACTCCAGAATGCATGATCCAGCAGCTCGGAAAGCTCACTCTGAGAAATTAAAAGCACTTAGGTACGATTTAAACTGTGTAATCTGTGAAGCACCTTATGTAGCTAAGGTTAAACGAGCCAAATACTGCTCAAAAGATTGTAGTAATCAAGCTAGAAAAAAATAGATACGACAATAAGAATAAATAAACTCCCCTCCCCGAGGGGCCTAACCCCCTCTATTTACTCATATTTCCTATTATAAAACCATATCAGTATTAATGAAGCCATTCTTTAGCTCTTTGTATTGTGCAATGAGACTAAATTAATCAAATCATTAAAAGGAGATATTATGGCAAGTCGATCATTTAACAGAGTACAAGCTCTAAACAAAGAAGTAAAGTTAATCGCAGGTAGACTTGAGGACGATGACACTGCTCAGGCTGGTCTTGGATGGTCAGGTGCTAATACTGGTACTGGTATTTACACCGTCACTTTAGAAGATAAGTATAATGCTTTATTGTCTTGTACCGCTACTATCCAAAGCACTACTGGAGCAGATGATTTTAATGTATGTATTGCTTCACATGATGTTAGCTCTGCTAAGACTATCGTATTTCACGTTTATAAGTCAGATGGTGACGGAACTGCTACTTTGACTGACCTCGGTGACACTGATGAGATACATTTCCTAGCAGTACTACAAAACAGCTCACTACCAAGCGTTTAATGAAAACAGGGGCTTAGTCCCCTTTCTACTTTAAGGAAATAATTGATGATGATGTCTAATAAAAAGATTGCTATGCTTATAGTTAAAGGTTTGGGAGAGAGTGCCCCGGATTCTTACAAAGAAGATAAGCGTATGGACGAAGAGCAAGGTATCAAGACTCCTGAGAAGCATAAGGAATCAGATGATTCTAGAATGGGCGTTGAAGTAGCTATGGATAAGTTCATTCGAGCTGTTAATGATAAGGATACCAAGAAAGCTATAGAAGCTATGTGTGAGTTCCAAGAGATGTCCTCTGGAATGGAATACTACAATAAAGAGTGATAAAGGAGAGTAATTATGGCTAATACTGCTACCTTAACTCAACTTAGAACTCGCTGTAGAGAAATGGCTGATATGGAGAATAGTACCTTCATCTCAGCTACTGAACTTTTATCTTATATTAATGCTAGTTATGCTGAATTATACGATTTATTAGTATCAAGGAATGAAGATTACTACACTACTAGCACTAACTTAACTATTTCTTCAGGTAATACCGTTGCTTTACCTACTGACTTCTATAAGCTCAGAGGAGTAGACCTCAGATTAGATACTGCTGGTAACAGTTGGAGTGCAGTTCCTAAGTTCAACTTCAATAACCGTAACACAAAGAATGCTAACATCTCTAAGTTATCAACAGGTCAGTTCAGTGTATCTTACCGTATTGTTGGTGGAAACTTACATATTACACCTACTGATAATGCTACAGGCACTTACAGACTTTGGTATATTCCTATTTATACTCCGCTATCAGCTGAATCAGATACTGTAGACGGTATTTCAGGGTGGGAAGAGTACATCGTAGTTGATGTGGCTATTAAGATGTTGAATAAAGAAGAGTCCTCTGTAACTCATTTAGTTGCTATGAAGAAGGCATTAATCGATCGAATTGAAGCTATGGCACAGAATAGAGACATGGACCAACCTGAGACAATCTCAGATGTTACAGATTTGTCTTTTGACCCTGACTTTATCTACGGTAGGTAAAAATGAAGGATTTCAAGAAAATAGTCACAAATAACTCTGATGTAATGCAGATTCAGCAGAATGTTTCTAACTTCGTCGATCAGCTTAAGAGTAATCCAATACTTGATGGTAGAATTCTGAAAGATATAGCCGTGAGCACTACTGCAACAGAGTTCGCTCATGGACTCGGTAGGGCACCTGTTGGTTATATAACCATCAAGGCAGATGCTAATGTGACTATCTACGATACCACCAGCACTACTCCTAAGTCCACTATAAAACTTACAGCAAGTGGATCTGCAACAATATCTTTATGGATTTTTTAGTAAAGGGAATATAAAATGGCGACCACATTTATGAGTTTAAACCTACCTGTAGTTTCGACCACAGCAGGACCTGATTGGGCTACATCTATCAATACAGCATTGACTACTATTGACTCTCATGATCATAGTGATGGAGCTGGTAATGCTATTACACAAGCTGGTATATCACTTACTGGTAGTTTAGATTTTAGTGATGAAACAGCAACAAATCTAGGTGCTTGTACTTTCACGAACTTAACAGCTAACATAGCTACGGCAGTTAGCCTTTATGTTAAAAGTGGAGAACTGTATTACAACGATAACTCATCTAACCAAATCCGCATAACTAGTGGAGGAGCCTTAGATGTTAGTAGTGTAGCTGGTATAGGTGGTGATTATGCCTCTACTGCAGCTACTGTGTTCTATACAGATGGTGTACTTACTTACTTCTTCGAAGATAGTGCTGGTAATAAAGCACTTATAGATGGAACCTTTAAGACAACATTTACCACTTATTCCTCAGCTCAGACTCTAGCTCAAGGTACTGACGATCTTGTTTTAGTCTCAGGGAATACCACTCTGACTCTTCCTGCTGTAGCTTCTAGTTCTGGGCTTAAGTTCACAATAAAGAAGACAGATAGCAATTCCACGACAGTGACTTTAGACGGTAATCTATCAGAAACTATAGATGGATCAACGACTTACGATATAATCGAGCAGTACACTACTGTAACCGTTGCTTGTGATGGAACAGCCTGGTACATCATATAAGGGAGTCAGTATATGACACTTGTAAAGCAAAGCCTTGACGTGTTATTCACTCAAGGTATTGATACTAAAACAGATAATAAACTAGTCAGGGGGAGTGCTCTCCTTGAATTAGATAATGGCGTATTTAGGAAGACTGGGCAGATCTCTAAACGTAATGGATATGACTTACTAAGCTCTTTAGATACAGCTGATGCGACTATTACAGACACTAATGCCTTATTAAGGTATAAGTCTGAATTGCTCTTAGCAGCTAATAATAAACTTTACTCTTATAGTCCTGATAATGATACTTGGATAAATAAGTCTAATTTCAACAGTAATAGTGTAAACCTAAGTAATGTTATAAGTAATTCAGCAGAACAAACTGCAATGGATGCTTGCTCAAGTGGTAATATTACTCTTTATGCTTGGGAAGATACTAGAGGGGGTATTAGATACTCTGTACAGGATACTAATAGTGGAGCTTTTTATGCTAATGATACCGTACTTGATGCTTCTGGAAGTACTCCTAGATGTATAAGTATAGGAGATAAGTTATTTGTTTTATGGGCTAACTCTAATAATTTAAAGTGGATGTACGTTCCAGCTAATGATCCTACTAGTACTAGTACAGGAACTTTACAGACAGATGTTCATGCAGATAACTTATTAGATGTTACAAAAAGTGGTAGTAATGGTTATGTTTACTACAAGACAACTACAGCCAATCAAGGTAGAATTATTGAGTTTAACTCACAAGGAGCATTAGTCAATCAACAGACCACTTCACAGACTATAATTGATACTTTAACTATAGGATCTTACCTCAAAGAAGGGGTAACTCGAGTATATGTGGCATATAAGCAAACAGCTTCTTTAGTAAATGCGGCAGTTTACTCCCAGAACTTAGTAGAGTTGCAATCTGCAACAGCTATTGATTCTACCTCTAGTGGTGATATAAAGAAGATTACTATGCACAGGACTAGCTCTAGCACTAACCAGATGACCTTCTTTTACCACTTAACTGGAAGTTCTAACTCTAATGACTTAATTATGTACAATACTATGGATGAAGCTGGTACTACAGGGACTTCTACAGTGTTAATTAGATCAGTAGGATTAGCTAGTAAATTGTTCGAGTACAATAATACCCTTCATGTCGCTGTGTTACATGAATCAAGCTTACAATCAACTATATTCTTAATTGATGTAAATGCTCAAGTCCTAGCTAAGGTCTCAGCAGGTAATGCAGGTACTCATGCTGGAGTGGGAAGCTTTTTACCTTCTCCTATCGAAGTTAGTTCTAATAAGTGGAGCTTTCCCATAAACATTAAAGGAACTATCCGCAGTGAAAACGCTACGTTATTCTCTAGGTTAGGAATTAGTAATGTTCAAGTTGACTTTACTACTAATAACAATTACTTACATGCTGAGATTAACAACGAGCTTCTAATTGCTGGAGGTATTCTTAAGCAATATGATGGAAACAGTGTTGTTGAGCAAGGTTTCCATTTATTCCCTGAAGGTGCAGCTGTATCAGCCACTCCTACAACTGGTGGAAATATGTCCGATGGAACTTATCAGTACGTATTCTTATACCAGTGGGTAGATACTCAAGGGAATATCCATAGATCGGCTCCTAGTGTTGCTTTAAGTCAAACTTTATCAGGTGGAACTAGTACTCAAGAGATTGATTTCACTATTCCTACTTTAAGGATAACAGAGAAGCAGAGTCCAAGAAGTGACGTAACTCTTGAAGTTTTTAGGACTGAAGACTCCGGCTCTATCTTCTATAGAGTATCTTCTATAACCTCCCCAACTGATAATGATCCTACAGCAGATACTGTAGCCTTCACAGATGATTTGGCAGATAGTAGTATTACAGGGAATGAGATTCTTTATACTACAGGTGATGTTCTGGATAATATATCAGCTCCTAGTTGTGATATAGTAATTACTCATGAGAATCGGGTATTTATAGCAGGTTTACAAGATAGGAATGAGGTAAGGTACTCTAAGATTATCAGAGACGGAGAAGGTGTAGCTTTCAATGAAGCCTTATCAATCCCTGTTGATCCAAAAGGTGTAGGAATTAACCAACTTGCCTCTATGGACTCTAACCTTATCATATTCAAGCGTGAAAAGATTTACCGAGTAACTGGTAACGGTCCCTCTGATACAGGTGCTGGAGCTACATTCACTGATCCTGAGCTTGTGACCTCAGATGTCGGATGTATAGACCCTAGATCAACGGTGCTAGGTCCTGAAGGCTTATATTTCAAGTCAGCTAAGGGAATATATTTACTGAACAGGCAGTTAGGTACTCAGTATATTGGTGCTCAGGTTGAGGATTTCAATAGTAATACTATAACCTCTGCTCAATTACTTTATGATACTAATGAAGTACGGTTCATGACAGAAGAAGGAACTACTTTAGTTTATAATTACTTCTATAAGCAGTGGAGTACCTTTTCTAGTCAAGAATCCACTGACTCAGTCATATGGGACAATACACATACTTACCTAGATACCTCTAATAGTGTACATAAGCAGAACTCTAGTACTTATTTAGATAATGGTAGTGCGGTATCTATGGTAGCAGGCTCTGGTTGGATTACTTTAAGTGGTATACAGAATTTCCAAAGAGTTTATAGAGTTATGTTATTAGGAGAGTTCAAAAGTTCTCACATATTAAGAGTAACCGTCTATAATGATTACTCCGATGTTCCTGTTCAGACTACTACTTTTGTGCCTCGAGATATCTTAGATATTGGAGATAATTACTACGGAGACGAGATATATGGAGTAATCTCTCCTTATGGTGGTGATAGTAATGGTGTTTATCAGTTCGGAATACACCTTAAGAAGCAAAAATGCCAAGCATTAAGAGTTGTTATAGAGGATATAATAGATAATAGAGTAGATTTTGGAACAGGACAATCTATGAGCTTAACGGGACTTACCGTACAAGTTGGTGTAAAGAGAGGCTTAAACAAGCTTCCCTCAGGTAAATCTAAATAACTGTATTAGTATTTATGAGTAACAAAGGAGTAATATATGTTTAAAATAGGCGGAAGTCTTGGTAAAGCCACTGAATCTGTTAAGAAGGCTGTAAAAACAGGTAAGATTGGTGGTACTTTAGGTAAAACTACTGAATCCATTAAGAATGTTGCAAAAACAGGTAAGGTTGGTGGTACTTTAGGTAAATATATTGAATCAACGAAGAAAGGGGTTTCTGGTATAGGGAAAGCCTTATCAACTAAAATAGACCCCACTACTTTGGAAAAAACAGATGTAAAGCCTCTTAAATCGAAACTTGCAACTAGTAATAAATCTTTAGGGGAATCTCTAGCAGCTCAGAAAGAAACACCTAGAACGAAAGTAGCTCTTGCAGAAACTAACTTAATTGACAGAGCAGGTGTAGGTGATGTAAGTGCTGAAGCTGTAGAGGGTATGGAAGCTGTATTAGCTAAAAGAGGAGATGTTGCTGATGTAACTACTTCCTTAGATACTGCACAGCAAGCACAACAACGAGGGGAGCAAACGGCCTTAGCTGAGGCTTTAAAGGCTCAAGCTGCTGGTACTACTCCTAGTATAGCAGAAATGCAGGCACGTAAAGCAGGGGAAAGAGCTATTGCTCAACAAGCTGCTATGCAAGCCGGACAACGTGGTGCTCAAGCAGCTTTAGGTAGACGAGAAGTCGGTAGAGGTACTATGGCATTGCAGGCAGATATTGCTAGAGAATCAGGAATCCTAAGATTACAAGAACAACAAGAAGCTCAGAAGCAACTGGGTGCATTAACAACTCAAATACGGGCTCAGGACTTAGATGTAGCTCAGAGTCAAGCGGAGAATAAATTACGAGCAGACTTAGCGAATCAAGGAGTTGATTTAGATATAGTCAAGCAAAATGCTGCTGCTGGTAATCAAGCTGCTTTAGCTAATTTACAAACATTAACCGATAATGCTGATAGATCCTTGAAGGTGTCACTTGCTAATCAAGGTGTTGATTTAGATGTATTAAAAGCCAACGCTGCTGCCGGTAATGCTACTTCTATCGCTAATATGCAAGCATCTTTGACCCAATTAGGACTGGATGATGCTATGCAACAAGCCTATATGCAAAATGAGTTGAATATTTCTAAGATGGAAATGGATAACTTGTTAGATATCGCTAAGTTAGAATCATCCGAGGAAATAGCACAGGCTAGTATTGATGCTTCACGAAAAGCAGCTGAAGCTCAAGCTAAAGGTTCTATTATAGGTGGTGGGCTTGGAGCGTTAGGTTCTATAGGAGCTGCATTTGTGAGTGACATAAACCTAAAAAAAGACATTAAATCCGGTGATAAGAGCATTGGTGAGTTCTTAGCAGCTCTAAAACCCTATGATTATAAATATAAGGATGAGAAACATGGGAAAGGTGCTCAAAATTCCGTTATGGCACAGGATCTTGAGAAGTCTGAGATTGGTAAAAAGGCAGTTATCGATACTCCTGAAGGTAAGATGGTAGATTACTCTAAATTACTTCCTGCTATGTTGTCTGCTAATGTAGATTCGAACCGACGTATAATTGCTTTAGAGGAAGCTCTTAAAGCTCGGAAAAAAGGGAATAAGTAAATGGATAAAAATAAATTAGAGCAATTACTTGCTCAAGGCAAGATCAGTCAAGACGTATATAATAATGCGGTAGCAAAAATGCAGCCTTCAGATTCCTTTGAAGATGTTGGGGAAGTAGATACTGGTATTGTTCCGAAACCTGCACCAACACCGGTCCCAACCCCTGAACCTGCTCCTACACCAGTACCTACAGAGCCTGTGGTTACGCCTACAGAACCCACACCGACTCCTACACCAACCACACAAGATATAGTAACAGGTCAGAAACAGACTATAACTAGTCAGGAAAAGAAGGCTACTGAAGATGCGTTAAAGGCCCAAGAAGCTATTGAGAAGGGTATTGAGAAAGAGCGTAAAGCTCAAGAGGATTTACTAAAAGTCAGTAAATTAAAAGCTCAAGATGAGTTTAATCAAATTAAAGAAGCTCAACGTTTAGAGACTGAGTTTGGTGATAAGCAAAGAGAATTGCTCCAAGAAGGTAATAGACAACTTCAGGAGAGATTAGACAGTTTAGATAATCAAGTTGAGGAGTTATCTAATCGTAAGTATGAAGGATACTGGGCTAAAAAAAGTACTGGTCAGAAGATCTTAGGCGCTATCTCCCTAGCTTTAGGTACTATGGGCTCTGCTATGGCAGGTGGGCCTAATACAGCTTGGAATATCATCTCTAAAGCTCAAGATGAGGATTTTAATGTCTTTCAAGCGAATACCGCTAATAAAATCAAGGCTATAAACCAATCTAGGCTTAATGAAGAGTCTAAACGTAGGCTTATAGGAGATGAGATTACTCAATTACAGGCTAAGAAGGAGTCTGATATTAAGGTAGTTCAACTTAAGTTACAGAACTTAAAGAATAAATTTTCTAATCTGGTTCAAGCTAAGATAGATGCTCTTAATGCTCAACTTGACCAAAAAGCAGCAAAAGCTCGTTTACAGTTCGAGAAAGGATTAGGTGAGACAATTAATAAGACTGTACAACGACAAGTTCAGACTATTCAAGTAGACCCTACAACCGGTGCTGTTATGTCAGCTAAAGAC
>JAAOEI010000905.1_pt1 | contig 11138 bp, 10 predicted proteins | sample 7059261 | NCBI WGS metagenome assembly JAAOEI01 (sample SAMN14008812, study PRJNA610033) | viral metagenome | isolation source: viral particles filtered from seawater | place: China: Hangzhou Bay, Yangshan Deep Water Harbour | collected 2017-10-31
AATGGCTAAAAAAGTAAGTATTGGTAATGGTCAGTTTATAAAACAAACTAATAAAAAAAGACCAGGACGACATAGTAAAAGACCAAACAAAAGAAACGATAGAAAAGAATATAGAGGACAAGGAAGAAGATGATGTTTTATATATGGCATACTTTAATAGTAATTCTATTCCTAGCTTTTTCATTTTATTTAGGATATAGATTTGGTAAAAAAAATAAGGAATACAAAATTACCTACGAAGAAAAACCAAAAGTAGGAAAATGTCCAATGGGGTTTAATTAATGGCTGAAGATATAAAATTAGAAGATCAATATATAAAAGGTTATGAAACAATAAATGGGGAACAAGTACCTATTATTAAATGTCCCACAAAAGTAACTATTAAAAATAAAGTTACTGGAGAGGTATATGAATCAGAAGAAGCTGCTAAAGCAGATATAGCTAATCCAAATACACCTACAAAAGAAGAACATATCTCTAGAGATGTTGCAATAACAGTTGCACATTTAGCTTTATTTGGTAGAAGTAAATAATGAATCCAAGAGGTGGTACCGAGTTACAACTAGAGTTTTTAGAAAAACACGTAGATAAAAAGCTATTAAACGAATTTCAAATAACAACTTCAGTTCCTGAAAAGATACCTTTACACCCCACTAAAATTAATATTCTTTGGCAAAAGAATTCTTATGATCAACCAAATTTAGCTCCATGGTTTCAAGATAAATCTAATCATAAAAAATATGATTGGTATGTATTTAATAGTCATTGGAATTATGAAAAGTTTAGATACAAATTTGATATACCAACAGAGCGATGCACTGTTATAAAAAACGGAGTAGTTAGATTTCCTAAAAGAACTATTCCATATCAAAAAGGTGAGCCCGTAAAACTTATATATCATCCAACTCCTTGGAGAGGATTAAGTGTGTTATTAGCAGCAATGCAACACATTAAAAATCCTTTAATTACTTTAGATGTATATTCATCTACGCAAGTATATGGAGATGCTTTTAAATCAGCTAATGATGATATGTATAAACCTCTGTATGATCAAGCAAGACAATTGCCTAATGTAAACTATATTGGATATAAACCTCATGAATACATTTTAGAACATTTAAAAGATTATCACATATTTGCATATCCAAGTATTTGGGAAGAAACATTTTGTATATCAGCATTAGAAGCCATGGCTGCAGGACTATATACAATTGTAACTGATTTTGGTGCATTGTATGAAACATGTTCAGAGTGGCCTATCTATGTTCCTTATGAAAAAGATTACTATAAATTAGGAGAACAATTTGCAGCTGCAATTGAATCTGCAGTAGAACAACTACATGAACCTCATTTACAAAAACATTTAAATGAACAAAGTAAATTTGTAGATTATTTTTATAATTGGGATAAACAAGGTAATCAATGGACTAATTTTTTAACAGGAGCATTAAATGCAAGACTCAAGTAAACCAATATGGGTTAATAAAAAAGAACTACCTAAACTAGAAATAGAAGTTAAACCTTATTCTATATTTGTAGCAACACCAGTTCATTCTGATGTTTCTATTCATTACACACAAGCATTATTAGAATTTCAAAAAGATTGTTTTATGAATAAAGTTAAAACACAATTTCAAATTATGAAATCTTCTTTAGTAACTCAAGGTAGAAATTTATGCGTAGGAGCTTTCTTAGAGTCTAAAATGACTCATATGTTATTTATTGATTCTGATATTGATTTCCAATCTACATCTATATTTAAAATGGTTGCTTTAGATAAAGATGTTATATCCATACCTTATCCATTAAAAGTTATTCGTTGGGATAAAATACTAGAAAATGTTCAATCAGGAAGATTTAAAACAGTTGAAGATTTATCTACAGGTGGAATGACATATCCTATGAAGTTACCTGATGAGAAAAAGATTAAAATAGAAAATGGTGTAATTGAAGTTACACATTCTCCAACTGGATGTATGTTAATTAAAAGATCTGTATTTGAAAAAATGATTGATAAATATCCTCATTTAAGAATCAGTCAACCTACTGTTATCAATGGAGAGTTAGTAGAAAAACCTTTCTTATATAATTTTTTTGATACAATATTTGATCAAGAAAAACATCAGTATTTAGGTGAAGATTTTGCTTTTTGTAAACGTTGGAGAGACATTGGTGGTTCCTGCCATGCTTATATTAATGATATAATTTCACATATTGGAGAATATCAGTATTGTGGAAAATTCGTGGACGAGTTGATAATTGATAAGTAAAATGTTAATATTTTAACATTATTTAAACAGGAGCTCATAAATATGCCAGTTTGGCTTTTACCAGCATTAATTAACTTTGGAATATCAAAGGCTATGGGTGCATCTACAAAGAATGCATTACTAAGCTCTGCTGCTGCAGCAATATTACCAGGAGCAGGAGGAGGAACTTCAGCTCTTCAAGGTGGTGCCGGTGGCGGAATAGGATCTTTGTTTGCACAAGGTGCTGGTCCAATTGGCTTTACAAATGTATTACAACAAGGTCTTCCTCAATTATTATCTAGAGGCAATCCATTAGCATATGCAGGAATGCAATTTGCTGGTCAACAATTATTTCCAGGAACACCAGGAGGAATTAAAGAAATGGGTGATGCATCAGTAGCTGAAAATGTTGCTAGACAAAGTAAAGGAATGTTTGGAGGAATAACAGATATGATTCCAAAATCAATTAAAGATTTTGCAACAAGTGATATTGGAAAATTTACTTTATTATCTTCAGCTGTTCCACTTGTAAAAGATCTTTTTAGTGGTGATGATAAACAAACAATGAATTTACCTTTACCAAATCAAGGATATTCTAGATTAGTTAGGGAAGGTGTTTTAGGACCTACTTCATTTATGAGAAAAGATTACACAACAGGACAAAATGTTCCTTTAGAAGATAGAGAAACATATAGAGTTGTTGAAGATGTATTAGGAAGTGAACCTACACAAAAATTTAAAGCAATAGAATTAAATCAAGGTGGAATAGTAAGTGTTGCAAAATTTAATGAAGGCGGCCAAGTATTACCATCTAAATATACTCACGATGAAAATGATATAAACAATTATGCTAGAGCAAATGGTTTTGTTATTGATGGAAGTGGTAATGGAGAAGATGAGAAAGATACAATGCTTGCACAACTTGCCGATGGAGAATTTGTTTCAAGAGCACATGCTGTATTAGGAGCTGGTATTATAGCAGGTGCTAATATTAATGATAAAAACGATCAAAGAAAAAAAGGAGCAGAATTCTTTTATGAACAACAAAAACGTTTTAAAAGAGTTTATGAATTATTAGATGCAAGCAGAAAAGCTACAAGACATTAAAAAAGGTGTAGATGTAATACCTATTCAACCTAAAGAAGTTGAAAGTGTTTGGCATTTAGTTCATTTTATGATTGCTGAAGCATTAAAATTTAGCGGTCAATATGCTGAGCCTCATCATGTTAAAGAAATGTTAATAAAAGGAAATATGCAGTTATTTATTATGTATGGTTCTGAAGATGGAGAGACAAATAAAGTATTTGGCTGCTGCACAACAAGATTATTTAACAATCCTAATTTTAAAGAATTACAAGGATTAATTTGTACTGGAACTAAAATGCATTTATGGGAAAGTAAATTAATTGAAACATTAGAATCTTTTGCTAAATTAAATGATTGTAAAAGAATTAACGCATTAATGAGACCTGGTTATAAAAAAGTTATGCCTAAGTATGGATATAAAATTAAACATTATGAATTTCAAAAGGAGTTAAACTAATGGGTATTTTTGGTGGCGGTGGTGGAGGTGGCGGCGGGCAGTCAATGCCTGATGTTACTACTCAATTTGTAAGAGAAGCACCTGGTATTGAAGAACGTAAGATTGGTTTAATGGATGTTGCTAGATCACTAGCTGAAAAACCAATTAATATTCCTGCATTAAATGTTCAACCTTTATCAACGTTAGAACAACAAGGAGTAACTGCTGCTGGACAAACAGGTGTTGGAGCACCAACTACTCAAGCAGGTATTGGATCTATATTACAAGCACAAGCTGGACCAAACATTTCTCAATTTTATAATCCATATCAATCATATGTATTAGATGAATTAAATAGACAATCTGCAATGCAACAAAATCAATTAGCTGCACAAGCGGTACAATCAGGAGCATTTGGTGGAGGCAGACAAGGAGTTCAAGCTGCTGAACAAGAACAAGCAAGATTAAGAGCATTAGGATTAGCACAAGCACAAGGTTTTCAAACTGCATTAGGTGCTGCACAACAACAGCAACAAGTTGGATTACAAGCAGGATCTCAATTAGCTAACATTGGTCAAATGCAACAAGGAATGGCACAACAAGATATTAATCAATTAATGGCTGCAGGTGGATTACAAAGACAACTTGCACAACAAACAGCAGATGCAGCAAGACAAACAGAATTGCAAAGAGCATACGAACCATATCAACGTGCAGAGTTTTTAAAGAATTTATATGCAGCTGGACCTACAACTCAATCTGCAATTACTCAAACTACACAACCTGGTACAAATCCATTAGCACAAGCTGCTGGAGCTGGATTAGGTGCATACGCAACTTATTCATTATTAAATAGACAACCGGCTGCCACACAAGCTGTAGCCCCTTATGCAAATAAATAGAGGTTACACATGGATGATGTATTAAAGAGACCTTTGTTTAAAGATAAAGCGATGCAAGTCTATAAGGCTAAGCATGGTGGAAAAGTTCCAGGATATTTTGTTGGACAATTAGTAAAAACTGGTCTTCCTTATTTATCAAGAGGATTTGGTCAAGTGTTTGGACCAACAGGTAAACTTGCAAGATTTCAAGCATTAAATCCTAAAACAGCGGCGGCAGTAGAAATAGGAACTGGAGCTCCTTTATTTGCTGAAGGTATGGAAGATATTTACGGAGGAATTAAATCTGGAGATTATGCACAATTAGCACAAGGAGTTGGAGAAACAGCATTAGGACTTGGAGGAACTGGACTTGGTCTTAAAGCATTAACACAAGCATCTAGAAAAACACCTGGATTAAAACAATCTGCATACTTAACTGGTAAAGGTGTTGCTGAAAGAACATTAAGACCTGGAGTTGCCATTCCTGCTTTAGGAACAACTATTTATCCTACACTTGCTGGTGGAGAAGAACAAACAACTACAGATAAACCAATTGAAGAAAGATTAACATACGAACAAGCTGCTCCTGATATTAGAGAAGATATAATTCCAGAGCAACCTGAAAAAAGAATTACAGGAATTAAAGGAGCTAAAACTCAAGCTGAATTAGCTATGAATGAAGATATTAAAAAAGCAAATGCTATTAATGATGTTACATCTAGACTTGGAGTACTTAGTCCTGCTGATTTAAATGCACAAACTATTAAAAATATTGCAGCTGAAGCTAATGTATCTGAAGCTGATGTTAAACGATTAGCCGGTATCAAAGATCAACCAACAACGGCTACTGGCCAACCAATTAAACCAAGTGCTAGTCTACAACAAGACTTAACACCGGACACTGGACCAAATAAAGAAGATGTTCAAAATTATAATCCAGCTGAAGTACAAGCATCTATTGCATTAAGAAATAATCAGATTAAAAATTCAAGACTTGCGGGTGGTTTAAGTAAAGAGTTTCAAGCATTTAAAAATGAAATAGGTGGCTTAATTGGAGATAATGATTCATCTATTAGAGATCTATTAGCATTAAGAGCAGCAGGTAAACTTATGTCTGCTAAAACAAGACAAAGAGGTTTTAGAGGTTTTCTTGATGTAGGTGGACAAGCCGTACAAGATTTATCTGATGCAATGCTTCAATTAGCACTTAAACAAAAAGAAAATGATATGGAATTAGCAAAAGCTTTTTTAAAATTTAAAGGAGAAAAAAGTGCTGGTACAGAAATGTTAACTACTCCTGATGTTACTATATCAGTTCCTGATTCTTCTGCTCCTGGAGGAGTAAGAAACGTAAACGCTGTTAAAGGTAAAGATGGTAAATTTTATGGAAGAACAGTTGTAAATGGTAAACAAGATTTTGCAGAACTTCCTTTTACAGGAACAGAAATAAAATATGATTCTGAAAAAGCTGTTAGATATCAACAAGCATTATTAAGTAATGCTGAAGGTGCAGCTACTGCAAGATTTGCACAAGATTTTGCAAATGAATTTGCTGGAGCTAAAGGTAAGATATTTCAATTTACAGAAAACGCTATTGGTATAGCAGATCAATTTTTAAGTGATCCTAGATATGTTTCATTAACAGCAACAGATAACACTACATTAGATGATTTTATTAAAGCTAAATTAGCAAAAGATAAAGGAGAAAAAGATGCTAATGGAAATAAACTTGGTACAATTGAAGATTTTGAAAAAGGAAGAGCACAAGCAGTTGAAAATGCTAAAATAGAGTATGCAAAAGCAAAAGGAATTCCTCTTAAAGAATTAAGACCAACAGATAGAGAATTAGATATTATTACTAAACTAGCTTTTGCCGAACATAGAATGAAATATGTATTAGCAAATGCTAACAAAGGAGATACAGATAGATTAGCTCAAAGAGACATTGATGATGCTGCTAAATCAACAGCAATTATGACTTTCTTAAAATCTCCTAGAACAGTTTCAAATAACTATAAACAAATTGAATCTACATTTAATAAAAAATTAGGAGAAAATATTGCTCTTCTTAAATCTTCTGGAGTTACTGATGATTGGATTTTAAAAAATGCTGGAAATGTTCCTGGTGTTCAAAAAATATATGAAGAATCTGCATCAAGAAATAAACAAAGACAAACAAGACAAAATGTTGCTGATCAACCTCAAGCACAAACAAACATATTAAAAACAATTCCAATAAGGTAAATCTATGGCTGATATAAATGAATTACAACAAGCCATAAACGAACGCAGAGTAAATCCTAAAGATTTAAATGAAGAACAAACATATGCGTTAGATGAAGCTTTTAGATCTGGTCAATTAAAAGGATATACTGATTTTAATGAATATAGAGGTCTTTTTGATGTAGCTGCTAAATCATTAGCTATTGCAAAACAAAAAGAATTAGAACCTTTAAAAGCTGCAACAGGGATAGAAAGAGGAGATTTAGTATTTGCTGGAGCTGCTACGGGATCTATGGTTCCTTTCATGAGTGATAGAAAAGCTTTATTAGATGCTTATCAAAAATATGGTTTTAAAGATTATTATGGAGTAGATACTAGATTTGCAAACATGTCAGATATTTACAATAAACGATTAACTGTTTTATCTGATCAAATGAAAAAACTTCCTACAATAAAAGGACCATTAGGATTACCTATTAGATTATTAAAAGGAACTGCAACAATGTTAGATGATTATGCAGATACATTTAATAAATTTTCAAAATTTGGAGCTTCTCCTGCTTTAGCTACAACTTATAAATCTGCATTACTTGGAGCTGGAGGTGCTGCTGGAGGATCTTTAGCTTACGATATTGGTAACCTTGGAGCTAATTTTACTGGAAGCGTATCTCAAGAGTTAGCAAATGTTACAGATAATGAAATTAGACAACTTCCTTTTGAACAAAGAATATTTGTTAATGCTTTAAAAGAAGCTCAAACAGATGCAATATTCTCTGGTGCAGCCACTGCATTAACTCCTATATGGAGATTTGCAGCAAGTGGAATCAAACAATCATTAGGTTTAAATTCTGATAGAGCAAAAGCAATTGCTACAGCAGCACAAGAAAGTGGACAAGATGTTAATTTAGTTTCTTTAATTGGAACTGATAATGCTTTTCAAAAGTTTTTTAAAAATTTCTTTTCAACAATCGGAGTATATCCGATTGTAGGAAGTCCACTTATAAAATTTAATAAAGAATTCGATAGAAAATTAACACAAGAAGTATTTATGGATAAAGTAGATAGTTTAAACTTAGCTCCATTGTCTAATATTAACGTATTAAATTATTCTGCAATCAACACTTTAAAAAAAGAATTTAAAAATGTTAATGATGTAATTGAAAATGAATATAAAGATTTTAGAAGATTTTATGAAGAAATAGGTAATCCTGCTTTTATTCCTACTACAAATATTAAAAAAGAAACAGGAAAGATGCTACAACAATTAAAAGATATGTATCCTCAAGATAGAGATATATTTGATAGTATAGAAAAAGGTGCAAGAGAATTAACAGATGCAGATGATCCATTAGTAGCATATATGAAATATCTTAATACTATTGGAAATTATTCTTATAGAAGTGATGTTCCTGCTAATTATATTAGATTAAGTGACTGGCAAGGTTTATCTAGAATGCAAACAACTGCTTATAGTAATTCAAAATATAGAACTGTTGCAAATCAAATTGATGCAATTAGATATGCAATGGAAAGAGATTTAAATAGTTTACAACAAGCAACTGTAAGAGATGAACTAAAAGAAAAAATATTTAAAGAAAAATATAATGAGTTATTGTCTTCTCAAGGTCCTGCTCAAGCAGAACAATTTATTGATACACAAATTAAAACAGCTGGTGCAGCATTTCAAAGATTAAAAGAGGCTAATGCTTTCTTTAGTATGGCTATTAGACCTTTTGAAAAGGGTGCTGTTGCTCAAAAATTAAAAGCTGTAGATAGAAGTTTATTTGCTGATAAAGGTATAGATATAGTAGGTAAAGCATCTATTAATGCAGATGAAATTTGGGATAAGGCAATAAAAAGAATATTTACTTCTGATAGTCCAGAAGCAATAAGACAAATAAAATCTTTAATGGGTGTTACAAGAAGCACATACGATGTATTAGATGATGCTGGAAAAATTGTTAGATCTGTTAAGATTCCAGAAAGTATTGAGGGAAAAGAAGTTTATAATCGTTATGTAAAACAATTTATTTGGGATGCATTTAATGAGTCTACAGAGAAACCATTAAGAGATCTTGCAAGTATTGCTGCCGAAGATATAGCTATTCAAGCACAAAAAAGAGGATTAATTAGACCTGCTAAATATACTTTAGATAAAAATCTAGAACAAAAAATAAGAGCTAAAACTAGGATGAATGAATTAATTGATCCTGCAGAAATTGATGCAAGAATATTTTTTGAAAAAGATGGTATAGCAAATATTAAAGATGGTGTTTTAAGAGGACATGACTTTGGAGCATTCTTTCCTGATAAGATGATTAGAAATTTAGGTTTAGATAAACCACAAGGAAGAGATAAGTTAATTGAAGTATTTGGTGGTGGAGAAAAAGGTAAGAAAGCAGTTAGTAATATTGAAGAAGTTTTAAAAGTAGCAAGTGCAATAAAAGAAGTAGATTACACTGATCCTTCTAAATTCGTACAAAGATCTTTAACTTTAAAAGCTGGAGCAGGAACTGCGATTACTACAAGTGCAACTGCTGCCGCTATTGGTTTTGGTTCTACATTTAAATTAATTTTAGGAGGTAGATTACTTGGAGAAGTATTAGCTAATCCAAAACTAGCAGAAGATGTAATGGATATGAATAGATTTTTAAGAATAGGTACAGCTCCTACAGGAAAGAAAGCAGTTAGTTTAGAAGGTTCGTTATATCCAAAAGCAAGACAAACTTATGTACGATTTTTAAATAGTTTATTTGAATCAGCAGGAGATGACTTTAGAGTAGATCCAGATAAAATTGATTTTGAAGAAATAAGACAAAAAATAAATTCATTAGATCCTAATGTTCCAATTACAGGTAAATATGATTTTGGATCAATGCCTAAATTTACTAGAGACAGAGTGTACCCTGAATATGAAGCTGTTAAAAAACTAACTCCAGAACAAATAGCAAATGGAGAAAGAATGTTAGAAGGTTTTAATGTTGCAAGAATGAGTGTAGATAATTTTGATAGAGTTGCTAACTCTGTACCTAAACAACAAACTCAACAAATGCCACAGGCTACTGCACAACCTAGAACTCCTCAAGCAGGTTTTCAAGGATATCAATTACCACAATACCCTGGAGCTAGCTTTGCTGTAGATTATTCTGCATTGTTTCCTCAAGACACATTAGGAGGAGCTATTTCTCAAAGACAACAAATGCAAGGATTTAGCGAAGGTGGTTTAGTTGAATTAATAACGAGCTACGAAACTGCTGATTTAATATTAGAAGATGCTGTAAAGGAGTATCAAAATGCCTAAAGCAAAGAATACTCATGAAGAAGTTCTTGTATTACATGGCCATATTCATGGCTTAAAAAGAGAAATAGATGTTATTAAAAACAATGAGTTAAAGCATATGAAAGAAGATATAGATAGAATTGAAAAAATTATTGAAGGTATTAAAGAAAAAGTAGATAGACTCAACTGGTGGTTAGTACTTACTCTTGGAGGAATTGCTTTACAATTACTTATTGTTCTTGTAGATAAGGTAAAGTGAAACTTATAGAAACAGAAAATTCATTTCAATTAACTGACTTTAAAATAGTCAATAAACATTCCTATAAAAAATATTCTAGAGCAGAAGATCCTACAACAGGACAAAGAATGTATGCTGTTGATGGAGCAAAACTTCCAAGCGTTACCACTATATTATCTGCAACCAAAGATAGAGCTACATTAGATAATTGGATTAAAAGAGTAGGCCAAGAGGAAGCAGATAGAATTAAAAATGAAGCTTCTTCAATAGGTACAGAAATGCATACAGTTATAGAAAATTATATAGCTGGTGTTGGTTATTTAAATCTTACTGATAAAGGGGAAAAGGCACGTAAAATGGCTCACACAATCCTTAAAAACCAGTCAAAATTAAGCGAAGTTTGGGGTAGTGAGGTTAGCCTAGCCTACGAGGGTAAATACGCAGGAGCGACCGATTTAATAGGTATTTGGGATGATAAAACAGCTATATTAGACTGGAAACAAACAAATAAGCCTAAACGTAAAGAATGGATTGAAGATTATTTTCTACAGTTAGGAGCATATACTTTAGCTCACAGTAAGATGTATGAAAAAATTGAAACAGCAAAAGTATGTTTGTGTTCTAGAAATTATGAATATCAAGAATTCTTTTTAGATGAGAATGAATTAAAAAATTATCAAGAGAAGTGGTGGGAAAGGTACACGAAGTACCTTTCCACCTTAGCTAACTATTCCTCAGAATCGTC
>JAAOEI010000906.1_pt1 | contig 11138 bp, 20 predicted proteins | sample 7059261 | NCBI WGS metagenome assembly JAAOEI01 (sample SAMN14008812, study PRJNA610033) | viral metagenome | isolation source: viral particles filtered from seawater | place: China: Hangzhou Bay, Yangshan Deep Water Harbour | collected 2017-10-31
TGATGCCGTCAAGATTGCGTTGGGTATCCCGTATCCTGGCCGGAACGCCGCGACCGGCGAGATCGACGAAACAGCCCAGTGGACAACCGCCTACACGGAACCGACTGTTGTGGCTGACGATGATGTGCGCGCCTACGTCGAGGATACGGTAGCGAGTCTTGTGCCTGACGGGTTAGGCCAGCCCTCCGAGCCACCGCCGACACCGCCACCGCCTGATGGAGTGTGAAGCCTGTGGCCGGGTGTTCGATCCGGTCGCATCCCGCTGGCTGTGCCCGCATTGTGGGAGGAAGCATCATTGTTGCGGCGACTAGCCTGCCCGCATGATCTCCATCGTCACATGCACCTATAAGACCCCTGCTGACGTTCTGGCTCGGACGTGGGCGAGCCTGAAAGCGCAGACGTTTGAGGATTGGGAGTGGGTGGTGCTCGACGACTCACCCGACCTTGACACTTACCGGCAGCTGTACGGGTTCTGTGCCGATGAGCGGTATCGGGTGCGGATCTACCGGCCGCATGTCCCGTCTGGCGGCAACATCGGGAAGGCTAAACATGATGCGTTCATGCTCGGCTACGGCGACATCCTCCTCGAGCTGGACCACGACGACGAACTGACCCCAGACGCCCTCCAAACGGTCTCTGATGCTTTCCAGGCTGGGGCACGGTTTGTGTATTCGGATTGGTGTGAGATTCTGCCTGACGGCCAGTCAGGGAAGTATCCGGACGGGTGGGCGTTCGGGTACGGCGACCACTATTGGGATGCCGAACATGGCGTGTGGGCGATGAAGGCGCCACCGATCAACGCCACGACTATCAGGCATATCGTGTCGGCACCGAATCATGTTCGGGCGTGGGATGCCGGCCTCTACCGGGAGATCGGCGGCCACAATGTTGACCTGCCGATTGCTGACGATTACGAACTTGTCGTACGTACGGCTCTGCGAATTGAACTTATCAAAATCCCGAAGATGCTCTATAAACAGCACATCGGTGGTCATACTGCTCAGCGTCAGCGGAACGGGCTGATTCAGCAGTTGGTGGCCGAGATTGCTGACAAATACGATGCCGAGTTGACAAGCAGGTTTGGGCCTCGCTGACATCAGGTTTGCATTTTCGTTAGTATTCCTGTTGGCATCGTGGAGGGCTGATGGGATTATTGGACGAAGTAGCCGTAGAGGCGACCGCACACCGGCCAGCAAAATGTGTTGTCGGCCGGTGGCTCGAGACTCTGGACAAGAAGTCGAAAGCTGAGATCGATGAGGTGTTGGGGTCGCAGCATCCGTGGACGGCCCTCTATCGGGTGATCGTCCGACATTACGGCCGGCTGTTCGCCGAACGGACGTTCACGAAACATTTGGAAGGGAAGTGTTGCTGTGTCTCTTCGAGATGAGTTGGAGGTTGAGGCCGAGAAGCCTGATGTGGAACGGCTGTCGAAGGTGCGTCGGGAGCGTGATTCGGCGCGCCGTGAGGCCGATCTGCTGGCTGAGCGGGTTGGGGAGTTGGAACGGCTGTTGGGGTTTGTGGATCAGGTGCAGGCCGCTCAGATCGAGCCGCCAACCTGGCTGAAACCGGCATCATCAAAATCGAAGAAGCGGGCGACGTTGACCCTGCTGTTGTCGGACACGCATTTTGATGAGGTGGTGCAACCGGAGGAAGTTGGCGGCCTGAACGCCTATGACCGTCGGATCGCCCAAATGCGCCTGAAAGCGTGGTCGGACAATTCGGTGAAGATGGCCCGCCACTATCTCTCAGGCGTCACCTACGATGGTGTGGTCGTCATGCTCGGCGGCGACATCTTCTCCGGCGACATCCACGAAGAACTGTCGCAAACCAACGAGGACACGATGTTGGGCTCGCTCTTGTTTTGGTCGGAGCAGATTGCCGCCAGCCTTCTCATGTTTGCGGACGAGTTCGGGAAGGTGCATGTTCCGTGTGTTGTCGGGAACCACGGTCGCACCTCGAGGAAACCGAGGGCGAAACTGCGGGCCCGCACCAACTTCGACTGGCTGCTAGGCAAAATGATCGAACGTCACCTCGCCACCGACAAACGGTTCACATTCCAGGTGAGCGAAAACGCTGACACGCTGATCCCGATCTACGGTCACGGGCACCTGTTGACTCACGGCGACCAGGTGTCCGGTGGTGGCGGTATCGGTGGTATCTGGCCGCCGATCATGCGGATGCGCGCCAGGAAGGCTCAGCGGGCGATGGACACCGGCCAGCCGTTCTCTACCCTGTGGATGGGCCATTGGCACCAGTACATTTCTACCCCCTACATGATCGTAAACGGTTCGACGAAAGGTGTCGACGAGTACGCCTGGGTGCAGAATTTCGGGTATGAGCCTCCTCAGCAGGCGTTGGCTATCGTGACGCCGGAGCACAACATCACAATCCAGGCACCAGTATTCTGTTCAGACAGGACGAAAGAGAAATGGTGACCACATGGAATATGAGCCCGTCTCACCAGACCAGCTGTGGCCGCCAGCCGCCTTCGAACGGTGGGCCGATACCGTCCCCGTCCACGGCATAACGATCCTCGACGGCATCCGACCCGAAGGGAACCGGGCCGTCCACGTCATCCACGACACCGACGCCCCCATCTGGGTGCTCGTCGGCCTCCTCAAATGCGTGTTGGCTGATCTTGAGGCCCGCTGGATTGGGGAGCAGTACACCGACATCTACGAAACCGAAGATGAAGACTGAAATCAACCTGCCCTATGTGATCGTCACCTGGTGTGATGCCCATGCGGTCACCGACACCTGGACCGGCATCGACGAGCTCGACGACGAAGAATGCCTGGTGGAGTCGATCGGGATGCTTCTGGAGGGTGCGAAGTCTGGTCATATCGTGTTGGCTCAGAGTATGATTTTGGGTGAAGAAACTGTGGATAACGTGCTGGCGATACCGGAGGGAATGGTCAGAGTTATCCACAGGGTTTCGTGTGGTGACAGGTTGTCGCTGCCATAGTTCACGACTCCTTGCTGCCGGGGTTGTGCGTCCGGCCCCATCGCTAACCCTCCGGCGGTGGGGCCGTCGACGTTCCAGGGATCGTTGACACCCTCGCAGGCTGTCGCTAGGGTGGCTCGTATGGGAGAACGAAACCGGACTGCCGTATTGCGCTGTGTCGCCTGCGGTGTCACCTTCATCAGTACCGCTGCTTATCTTCATCCGACCCACGGTTGTGTGGTGTCGAGCCATCCGTCGGCTAGGAGGCCGGCGTGGATGAAGACGGGCCGACCGAAAGGCAACCAGTGATCTATCCGATCCTCATCTCTATCGTCGTATCTGTCATGCCGACACACGCCCAGCTGCCTGAGGCGTACGAGCATTTGAGGGCTGTGGAGGTGGTCGCCGAACAGGACAAATGTACGGAGTGGACGGCGACAGCGGTGGAAGCCGGATGGGCTATGGAAGACCTACCGAAACTGTTTCGCATCATGTTTCGGGAATCTCGCTGTATCCCGTCGGCCTGCTCGGAGTCGGATAGTGGGCGGGTGTGTCGGGATTGGGGGTTGATGCAGATCAACGACTATTCGTGGAAGTCGACGGTGCGCCGCCTGGGGCTCGAGATGGAGCAGATGTGGGAGCCGTATTGGAACCTGTGGTTCGCCCGCTGGCTGTACGAATACTCGCTGGAGCGGAATGGTGACGGCTGGCAGCCGTGGAAACTTCCGGCCTGATCGTTGACTTTGACACACCCATGAGATAAACACAGGAACGCAAAACAGGAGGATCAGTAATGGCAGCAGATTTCAATCGTGACCGGTGGGGCCGACCGTTGGTTATCCCGGACGGCGGCGGCAAACCTGTCGCCTATCAACGGTTCAGCTCACACGGCTCCATCCTCGAAGACCGGTTCGCCCTCGAGAAATGGAAGATCCGGACCACGGCCGTCGGCCTCGCCAAACGAGACGACCTGTACGCCCAGATCGCAGCCTGCCCACCCGACGACACCAAACGACTCGACGATTTGGTTGCGCAAGCGTTGGAGGCCGGTGGCGGGTCGGTGGGTGCGAACATGGGGACGGCCCTGCACGAGTTCACGCAACGGTACGACGAAGGCGAACTGGCCCTCGACGACATCAACGAACCGTGGAAGTCGGATGTGAGCGCATACGCTCAGACGCTCGCCGAATACGGTTTGGAACCAGTCAAAGGTTTGATCGAAGTCACATTGGTGAACGACGAACTCGAGTTGGCTGGGACAGCCGACCGTTTCTACCGTCGCAGCGACGGCATGCTCGTCTGCGGCGACCTCAAAACCGGCAAGAAAATCTCCAACGTTCCGCTCGCCTACGCCGTCCAGCTCGCCGGATATGCGAACTCGTGGCTGTACAACATTGAGACAGGCGAACGGGAAGGCATCGACAACCTCGACCGGACGTCCGGTTTGATCGTGCATGTTCCGGCCGGGAAAGCCGAATGCCACCTGTACGAGATCGACATCGTCGAAGCCCTCCAGGCGGCCCGGCTGGCGTCGACCGTCAAGAAGTGGCAGAAGAACGACCGGCTCGTCCGAAAACTTGCTCCACCGATCCAGGGTAAACGTCCTCAGAGGGTCGTAAAAGCCCGCCAGACCGCCGACACCCCTGTCCCGGCACCTTCACCCCATCGGCGACACGATTGGGCCGTAGAACGCATCAACAATCTCGTCAAAGTCTGCCGACAAGAACTCGCCGGACTGTGGCCCGAACATCTCCCCAAACCATCAACGAAACACATCTACACCGACCACGAAATCGACACCTTCATCCTCCCCATCGTGAATGCTCTCGAAGCGGCACACGAACTCACCTGGCCCGACCCCGACCCAAACACCCCCGAACTCGAACGACCCAAACCTGAAGCCACCAAACCAGCCGAACCAGTCATCGACGACGGCGGCCCCGAAGACGACATCATCTTCATCGGCATCCACAACCGCATCGCCTTCCTCTCCGAACGCCAAACCGAATGGCTCAAAACATTCCTAGAAGACGCCTACGCCGCCGGCTACTCGTTGAACCTCACACTCAACCGCACCAAACGGCACGGCCTCATCGCGGATGCCATCCTCGACCTGTTGAACTACACCGACGGCGACCCCGACTGCAACGAACTCGTCGACATGATCGTCCAGCAGATCCGACCTGACAACGATTTGCCGTTGGCGAAGATCATCGGTACATTCACCATCCCCGAAGCCAAACAACTCTCACAGCTTGCCGTCGACCTCGAAACCGGCAGGCTCACAATCGCAATCAGCGAAAACCAGAAACCCACCATCAAGGAGAAAAAATGAGCAGCAGCTACTGGGACGAACCCGGCATCGCCGTCAACAACGACTACATCAAATTCGAAAACATCGGCGACACAGTCACCGGCGTCGTCATCGACCTCGGAGTCCAAACATGGCAAGACGGCTCCAAAGCCCCCAAGCTGACGTTGCGCACCGCAGAAGGCGACCGCATCCTCACCGCCTCACAGGTGCAGTTGAAGCAGAAGTTGGGTGAACTGCGTCCGAACGTCGGCGACACCGTCAAAGTCACGTTGGCTGGCGTCGACAAACTCGCAGCCGGAAAGACCCTCAAAAAGTTTGAGGTCGCTGTGAAGCGGGCGAAGGCCACCGAGGACGACGGCTTCTGACAGAACTGGCCGGCACCCCATATCGTGCCGGTCTGGCGTCACCAGGCCCGGTGGCCCTCACCCATTCGTTCTCCCCCTAACTGTGGGATCGAGACTCGTTCGACTCGAGGGTGACGCACCATGAACAAAAAAGACATTCAATCATTGCGCAGAATCCTGCGGCACATCCCGACAGCCGACCCTGCACTACAGAAAGAGATCCTCAGGTTGGACGCCATCCTCGAAACCATGCTCAAACCCAAAACAAAGGAACAGTGATGGAATCCCCCGAAACCGCCTACTACCAGTCAGTCGTCGACGACCTCCGCATCAGCAACGAACGCATGCACGAAGAGCTCGACGCCATCCGACGGGAAGTCGCCATCCTCCGACGCATCATCGCCACCGCCACCCTCTACATCTCCAGCCTCAACGACGAAAACGCTTTGGATGAAGGGGCACTGCTCGTCGACATGAACCGGCAAATCCAGCAGTATCAGACATACAGGAAGGACCACAAATGACCATCTTCGCTTTCGTCGTGTTCGCCCTGTCCCATGCTGCGCTCATCGTCCTGTTCGAAAAACAGCGGAAGAAGATTGACCGGCTGCAGGCCCAGAATTTGCGGTTGTGGCGTCAGATCGGCAAATACGAAAAGATCGTCCAACAGCAGGAAGCCGAACTGCGCATGCTCGCAAAGAACCTCCGCAAATGACCATCTTCTTCTATCTTGCAGGACTCATCACCGGGTTTCTGATTGGGGTGCTTGTCGGCATCAACGGCCGATAAACGTGAACTTTGGTGACCTCACATGGATGGACGACGCCGCCTGCCGTGGCCTCGACCCAGAAATGTTCATGCCGGAACGAGGAGACACCCACAAAATCCGGGCCGCCAAACAGCTCTGCCGACAATGCCCAGCCATCCAACCATGCCGCGACTACGGCCTCGAACTCGCCCAACGATACGACACCTACGGAATCTTCGGCGGCCTCACCCGCCACGAACGAGACAAACTTTTACGCAACAACCGGATCAGCCGAAGACCCCCAACATGACCAACCCGCAGAAACGCAAAGGCGACCATGCCGAACGAGAACTCGCCAAACTCCTCACCGACCTGCTCGGCTTCCGGGTGCGACGCAAACTCGGCGCCGGCAGGGCCGACGACACCGGCGACCTCGACGGGCTACCCGACTGCACAGCCCAAGCCAAAAACTATGCGGACACCATGAGAGCAATTAATCAAGGATTGAAAGATTTGCCGTTGCAACAAGCCAACAGCGGTGATAAACACGCTGTGCTGTTTGTTCGACGGCGAGGCGGCCAATGGATCGCCGTCATGTCCGTCGAACAATGGGCGACAACATACAGAGAAACACTCTGACAACGATCTGGAGGGATCATGCACAACACACCAGTAGGACTCGTTTACAACTGGTATCGAGGGGTCAGGCACGACGGCGCCGAATTCCTTGTCACCGTCTGGGACAACGACCAAATCTGGGTTCAGTCGAGACTGACGCCAGCTGACAGTTTCGGACGGCCAGTCGTCTGCCGTTTGATGAGCTCCGTCAACCGCATCATCGGCGACACCACCGAAGGAGCAGCACAATGAACAACGATTGGATTCCGTTCGGCCAACCGGTCCGCTACACGTTCAACCATTCGCCGTACCGGAGAAGTCATGGGTGGCTTCTCGCATGGCGTTCTTCCGAACAAGGCATCGAATATCTGACGCACGACGGCATCGAGGTCATCGGCTGCGAGCGCCTGGAATTCAACTGATGACACCGGAGCGGACACGAGTGCTCGAGGAAGCCAACCGGCTGATCGTCGGCGACCGCAACAACACCCACGGTGAACCCACCCAAGATTTCACCCGCACCGCCCACATGTGGACCACCTATTTGGACGGCCGAACCACCATCCGACCCTGGGATGTTGCCGCCATGATGAGTCTCCTCAAAATCTCACGGATCTCCTGGTCACCCGACCATCGAGACAACTGGGTCGACCTCGCCGGCTACGCAGCCTGCGGATGGGAAACCCACACAAACACAAACAACAAGGAAAGAGAGCAGCAATGAACACCCGCAAATCATTCTGGGCGAACGCCCTCGACGAAGCCCGACAGACAGACGGATGGCACAAACTCGACCGACGCTACTCAGAAGCATCAGCGAAACAGATCGCCTCCGACATCCGCAACGCCCACAAGCGACCCAACAGCCGCATCCGAGGCGTCCGACCCGGCGAAACCTGGTCAGCCACCATCGAAAACAACGGCGACGGCAGCTGGACCGTCCTCATCGCACCAGCCGTACGAGCCAACGCCTAACAATGAATCCCGACTACACGTTCGACAGAGTCGTACAACTCTCAAAACAGTTGAGCGACGAACGGATCGAGGTGAGCAGGTGGCGGGGAACCGCCACCCAGCTCGCCGACACCATCCTCAACTATCTACGCACCAACAGCCCCGCAGCAAACATCCCCGAATGGCTCTACCGGCATCACCCCGACCTGTACGACGCCCTCGAGAAACACTCCAACCGGCTGCACGGTAACCCCGACCGCTGGCAGCGAGAACTCGGCCTCGACGACATCTAAACCCATGAAACCCTACATCGCAGCATCCACACCCGACTTCCGTGACGCCGCCTGCCGACACCACGACAACAACCTGTGGTTCGACACCGACCGCCTCACCCAAGCCAAAGCCATCTGCGCCGACTGTCCCATCATCGACGCCTGCCTCAACTATGCCCTCACCCTCCCCGTCGACACCGAAGGCATGTACGCCGGCCGCACACAAACCGAACTACACAAAATGCGCAAAGCACACAACAACCCGAAACCGATCCCGCACGGCACACACGCCGGATACTCAGCCCATCGACGGTACGGCATCCCACAATGCCAACCATGCCTCGACGCCGCAGCCAAATACCGGGCAGAAAACAAAGCCAAGAAACGAGCCAAACCGACAAAGATCCGTGACCGCAACATCAGCCACGGCACCAACAGCGGAGCCATCCAACACGGCCAATACGGCATCCCCATCTGCGAACCATGTCGACAAGCACGCAACCACTACATGCGCGAATGGGCCAAACAAAAACGAGCGAAGAAACAAGGATCGAAGTGAACGAACCGGCAGCAACCGACAACCCCGACATCCTCACCGAAGCCTTACAGCTCGCCGAACGAGGGTTTCATATCGTGCCGATCAAACCGGGACAGAAATATCCGGCGATGAAAGCATGGCAACACGCCGCCACCACCGACCCCGACACCATCCGCAACTGGCTGACCGGCCTCTACCGGGATCACGGCATCGGTATCGCCCCCAGACAGTACGGAGACCGCTGGCTTTTCGTATTGGACATCGACGAACACGACCCCACCCAATCAGGCGCCGAAACCCTCCAAGACCTCGAAACCATCCACGGTCCACTCCCTGACACACTCACCGCCCTCACCCCCACCGGCGGCCGACACATCTACCTCACCGCCCCCCACGAGATCCGCAACGACCAAGCCGGACGGCTCGGACCAGGCATCGACATCCGAGGCACCGGCGGCCAAGTCCTCGCCCCACCCACAAGACACCCCAACGGCCACACCTACCAGTGGGCCATAGACAGCCCCCAAACCCCATCAGACGCCCCCCAATGGCTCCTCACCCTCCTCACCCCACCCGCACCCCAACCCGCCCCCACAACCCCCACACACCACATCTGGGACATCCTCGACAACTCACCAGCCGCCAAATACAACCACGACACCACCTGGCCTGAACTGCTCCAAGCAGACGGCTGGACCCACAGCCACACTAGCTCCGACGGCGAACAACACTGGACCCGACCCGGCAAAACCATCCGAGACGGCTCCTCAGCCACCGTCGGCTGGCAAGGCCGAGACATCCTCCGAGTCTTCACCAGCTCAATCCCCTGGCTCCCCGAAGGCGCCTACACCCGATTCGGCTACACCGCCTGCCGAAACCACGACGGCGACCGATCAGCCTTCGCCCGAACACTCACCAAAACACCAGCCACCCCCACAATGACCGCCACCCCAACCAGCGACCCCTGGCCGGCACCCATCCCACTCACCACCCACCAAACACCACCCGACTTCCCCAACCACACCCTCCCCACCTGGATCACCAACTGGACCAACCAAATCGCCAACAACATCCAAGTCGCCATCGACCTCCCCAACACCCTCGCCATCAGCGCCCTCTCCGTCACCACCCTCGGCAACACCTGGATCACCAACCCCCGCAACAACTGGCGCCAACCACTCAACACCTACGTCGCCGTCGCCCTCCCACCCTCAGCCGGCAAAACCCCCGCCAAAAATTTGATCTTCAAACCACTCGAAGACTACGAACAACAAACCATCGCCGAAGCCCGAGAACAAAAACAACTCAACGACAGTCGACGACGCATCCTCGAAAAACAATTGAAAGACACCGAAGACAAACTCGCCAAAAACAACAACGAAAACAATCGCATCGACCAACACCACATCATCACCGACCTCGCCGCACTCACCAACGCCCCCCACGGCAGGCTCCTCGTCGACGACACCACCACCGAAGCCCTCGGACAAACACTCGCCGACAACAACGGCCGCATCGCCCTCATCAGCGCCGAAGGCGGCCTCTTCGACCGCATCGCCGGCATGTACACCGACGGCACCGCCAACCTCGACCTCTACCTGGAAGCATGGTCCGGCGGCCGATACATCGTCGACCGCATCAAACGAGACTCCATCCACATCCCCTCAGCCAACCTCGTCATCAGCACCACCATCCAACCCCAAACCCTCGACGAACTCGGAGCCCGCAAAAACTTCGCTGGCCGAGGACTCACCGCCCGCTTCCTCCTCACACAACCACCAACCAACCTCGGCCAACGAAACCGGCTCGCCATCACCCACACCGACGACCTCACCCAAAACATCTACAACCAGAAAATCCTCAAACTCGCCCAACACCACCACGGCACCCGCACCGAACTCACCCTCACCAGCGAAGCCGCCGAACTCTACGCCCAATACGACCAACACCTCGAAAACCAACTAGGCCCCGACCAGCCGTTAGAACATCTCGCCGAATGGGTCGGCAAACTCCGAGCCAACACCCTCCGACTCGCCGGCCTCCTCCACATCGCCTGGGAACACCCCGGCCACGACATCGACGCCACCACCATGCAACAAGCCATCGACCTCGCCAACTACTACCTCCACCACATGACCATCATCAGCGACCAATGGGGCATCGACGAAACCACCGCCAAAACAAAAAAGATACTCGCATGGATCAAACGACACCAGATCCGGCAGCTCACCATCCGAGACCTCATGCGCCACAACCGGCGGCTCATCAACAACGCCGACGAAACCCTCCCCATCCTCCAACTCCTGATCGACAAAGGATGGATCAGACCCACCTTCGACGGCCCGATCCTCCTCGGCCAGCGAGGCAAAACACCACAAACGTTCGAGGTTTATCCACAGGCATGTG
>JAAOEI010000907.1_pt1 | contig 11123 bp, 12 predicted proteins | sample 7059261 | NCBI WGS metagenome assembly JAAOEI01 (sample SAMN14008812, study PRJNA610033) | viral metagenome | isolation source: viral particles filtered from seawater | place: China: Hangzhou Bay, Yangshan Deep Water Harbour | collected 2017-10-31
TGCAGGACGTAGCCGGTGGTCCGTACAACATTGGCGATACCAACGGGTATGTGGCGTTCCGGTTCCGGGCTCCATTTACTGCGATGGGGACTTCCACGTAGGGAGGGATAAGGAAAAATGGCCCAAACTCGAGGAACCTGGTCGGAACTCTACGACAGTATCGACAAGACCGTGCAGGGTGTCATGGGCACCACGCTTCGCGAATTGGAAGCGAAGTGGCGCATGGTCTACAACGTCAAGTCGAGCAGCAAGAAGTTCGACCGCGTACATACCGTCACGCCGTTTGGCGACGTGCCCGAAAAGGCCGAGGGTGCGCCGTATGTGATGGATCTCCTGCAGCCTGGGTATACCAAGGACTTCACGGCCGTCGAGTTCGGCCTGGGGTTTGAGCATACGCAGACCGCGCAGGAAGACGACGAGCAGGCGCAGTTGGTACAGGGTGCCAAATGGCTGGCCTTCTCGGCGCGTGTGGTGCAGGAAAAGCGTGCTGCACTGCCCTTCAACAACGGCTTCACGACGGAAACCACTCCTGATGGCGTGTCGTTCTTCAACACGGCGCATGTGCTGAAGGGCGGCGGGACCAGACGGAATCGCCTCTCAACTGACGCGGACCTGTCAGTGAACTCCCTCACGGACGTGCTGACGGACCTGCAGACCGAGACTCGTGACGAAGCGAACCATCTGGCCGCTCCTGTCCAGGGTCTCACCCTGCTCGTTCCGCCTGCGCTGGAGTTCTTGGCGGCGAAGATCATCGAGAGCCAGAACGAAGCCTTGACAGCGGACAACGATCTCAACACCCTCCGCACGCGGCGGCGGTGGCGGCTGATCGTGAATCCGTATCTGACGGACACGGATGCGTTCTTCGTCGGCGCGACGGAGAAGAGTCGGCATTCGCTCTGCACGTACGTCAGGGTGCCCATCCGGGCCTTGCCGGCGAGGGAAGATCCCAAGACGGGGAACATCATCATCAAGACGAGGTTCCGGCAGTCCTGGGGGGCCTGGGCCTGGCAGAACTGGTACGGCACCAGCGGCGGATAGTGAGCAGGTGGGGGACGGGTCTTCGGTGGCCCGTCCCTACCGATTCATGGAGGGCAAGGCGCTGCTATGGGGCGTCGTGATTACGGCAACCGAGCGGTAGGGTCTACGTCGACTCCTGCGACGAACCCGAGCACGTCGACCCTGATTGCGGAACTCGACTCTACAAATCTGGGGTCGACACAATGGACAAAGGGTCGTTCATTCCAAGTGACGTTTGTCCTTGGTGCAACGACCAATGCTCACTGGCAAGTTGATCACGCGCTGTCCACCGGTCTTGGGAGCACTGGAAGGGCGGAACATCGATAGAGGTATCCACTGATGCGTCGGAGCAGTCAAGCCACTCAGTCATAGCCATACAGGGCGCGGCCGACCCGTCTTCGACTCCTCCCGAGGTACCGACGGCAGCCGTTGGCAATGATGAGTTTCCTGATCCCCCGAGCGTCTCCGTGTCTGCCTCTAACGATTATTTATTCATTGCTGGTATTTGCATTGATCGGGACAAAACCATCAGTAGCGTTCCGACCGACTACACCAATGAGAACACGCAGGCAGGCACTGGGGCGAATACCGCCACCTGTTCTACAGCAGAAAGGGCGTTAACCACTGGGTCGGCCGAAGATCCTAGCGCGTTTTCTTCAAGCGGTGTCGATCAATGGGTAGCGACGACGGTAAAAGTATTTCCGTCTGGAGGTGGACCATCTCCAAGCACTCTTCGTAAATCTCGGCTAATGACGATGGGATTATCTTAACTAAGGAGCCGTGATGCCATCCATGGTGGATGGTGGCGTCCTCGACGCTGTCGCGCTCCTCTTGCTCGAGGAAGGGAATCATGGGGTACACATCCAGTAACGCTCTTGGCCGGACGCATTTTGGCGGCGACGTCGTCGCTGGTGGCAGCAAGCCCAACCGGAACGGCATCTCGCTCGACGCCGTGTCCACCGGCAGTACGCCTGGTATCAGCGCCCGTGGCGACGACGCTACGATTGGGCTGAATATCTCTGCCAAGAGCACCGGCACGGTGCAGGTGGGTGGATCAAGCAATCGGGTGGCCCTGGGTTCAAGCGGCACGGCGTTTACCAACATCATTCGTGGCACGTCAACGTTTGTTTATCCCGCGCTTGCGGCGAATGCCTGGGGCGCATCCACGGTGACGGCAGCGGGCGTGTCTACGGCTTCCATTGTCAACGTGCAGGCTCCGTCGAGCATGTCCACCAACTACGTCATGACCGGGGCGTATGCCTCGGGTGCGAATGAGATTACGGTGGGCTTCCTGAACAACGCAGCGTCCACGCAGGGGACCGGATTCAGCACCAGCGACGTGTTGCGCTGGAGTGCGATTAACTTCTAGGAGGACGTCATGCGAACGGACTCCAAGGTCTGGGAATTCACCTCCAGCGGTGCTGGTGCGTGGTATGACATGCGCGGCATTAGTCGCTCGGTCACGTTCTATATCGAGACCAACGGCACAAGTACGGCGACCATTCGCATTGACGAGGCAGGGTCGACAAGCTCCACGTCTCATGCCCGTGTGTTGTCTGCGGCTGCGAGCCTGTCGACTGGAGAGAGCACTATTGCGACGGTCTCTCGTCCGGTGTCAGCGGTGCGTCCGTATGTGCAGAGCATGTCTACGGGTGGTGTGCGAGTGGAGCTTGTGGGTGAGGGTAGCTGGTGACGCAGTGGTCCACACTGGTTGGAGATCGTCTCAGTATTGAGCTTGGGTCAGAAGATTCGACTGCGCTCTATACCTCTGCGCGTCGGGCACAAGCGTGTCAGGAGGGCGAGCGTGAGTTCGCCCGTCTCACGGAGTGCCTGATTCGTCAGACCACCATTACCTGCTCTAACGGGGTGGGGGAATACGATCTCCTCTCGACGGTCAACATTCCCGATAAGGACTTCGCGCACATTGCCGGCCAGCAACCGGAATACGCGCTGATCAGTTCTAATTCCACGGCGGTGGGGAGCACCACGCATGTGGCGGGTCGGGACTTTCCTCGCGTTGATATTGAGACGCTGAACCGCGATGAGCCGGGATGGCGGAGTTCGACGGGTGCGGCCACACCGCAATCGTGGTATCTCAGACGTGACGGGGGCCGGTTGTTGCTGGGGGTTTATCCCCCCACCGCCATTGGATCAAGCCAGTCCGGGTCGTTGATTGTGCCGTATGTGGCGACCCCGACGCAGACGACAATCTCGACCGCCACGACGCTTGAACCGTTTACCTTTTCCACGACAGCGGGATCGAGCGTGCGTTCTGATCTCAGACCGTATCATCAGGCGCTTGTGCATTATGGGGCGTCGGTGTTGCTCAAGGCGCGTCGGGACATGGAAGCATCAGACATGCAGCTCCAGAAGTTTCTGGGGTATGTGACGGCGTATCTCCAGGAGCATCGGCCTCGAGGCGGACGACGGGCCTCGATGGCGCGGTCGTATTTTCGTGACGCTCAGCGACGAGGAATGGATCGTCGATATCTGGATCCGAGGATCTACTAGTGCAGATCACCTATCGTTGCGGGCACACGGAGACGGTACCGGATGACATGCCCGCACCGCCCTCGTGTTTGCACTGTCAGGAGCGACGGATTACCCACGTGGACGTGCGTCCTCCACGAATTCGTGGCTGGGCCACAGGTCCACATTGTGAGACAGAGCGTCTTGAGGCGGTGGCGGTGAATATGCGAGGAAAGGATTAGATCATGGCGTCACCACTCGGAGGCGCGTCGTTTCGGCCTGCGGCCGTGCGTCCGGCGGGCGGATCGGCGCGTCCCGCCTCGCCCGTGCAGCGAGCCGTGCAGGTCTTGAGTCTTCGCTTGCCACAGTCTGGAGTGGGATCTGGTGGATCTGCGCCGGCAGTACCCGGTGGAGGCGCGGCGTCGGGTGCGCCGCAGATGAATGCCGTGTTGGCCGCGCTATTACAGCAGGCCGCTGCTGGGGGGTCGGCTCGTCCCCCGACCGCCCCGGTGCAGATGGCTCCATCTGCCCCCAGTCGGCCGCGTCCGATGGCCGCGCCTCCTCCAGGTGCTCGTCCCATGCTGCCGTCTGCCGGTGCGCGGCCAATGCCGCAACCAGGTGTTGATCCGTTCCGTCAGGGGCTTTCTCGGTTGGCTCAGCGACAGCAGGCACTGGGAGGGATGAGGCCACAGGCTGGTCCGTCGTTTCAGGGGCCACAGTTTCCCCAGTCGTCAATGGGAGTCGGTCGTCCACAGTTTTCACCGCTTCAGGTCGGCGCTGGTCGTCTTCCGACTCGCCCATCTGGACCGGCAAGTCTTGGACGCGCTCCGGTTGTTGACCCACTCGTGGCGTTGCGGGCGCTGTTCCAGCAGCGGTGAGGCATGCCCAGAACTCGGTCGCCCCACGTTCGGACTACCGATCAGATCCTTGAAGTCTCGGATATGACCGGCGGGGTCGACGTGCATCGTCATCCGACACACCTTGACGATAATCGCGCTCGGAAACTCCTGAATTGGTCGCTACACGACATTGGAGCCCTGAAAGTTCGTCCTGGGTATCAGCTTTTTTCGACCACGAGCCTTGGGGCGCAGCGTGGGCAGGGCGGGGATCGGATCTATCTCTCGAGCGGGCGCGTCTTTACGCTGTTTGCATATAACGGGCAACTCTACAAGCCGAGTGACACGGGGGCATGGGGGAGTACGGCATCCACAGGCCCGCCAGTCTATTCGACGCTCTCAACCGCGAATGAGATTCACTTCTCCTACGACCGGGATCTTGTTGCGGTCTTTGACGGGGCGAATAGACCACGGAAATCTACGAATGGATCGAGTTGGACGCAGTTGGGGATTGACGCCTCGACAGCCGCGTCGACGTTGGCAGATGCCTCAAGCGGGGGGTTGCTGGCGACTACGGAATACGAGATTGGCTTCACCTACCAGGACAACAGTCTCGGGCACGAGTCGAATGGTGGCGTGATCTCTACGATCACGCGCGGTGGCACAACGGGGGCGATTCGTATCGAGATCACGGGGTCGACCGATCCGCAGGTGGATTCGATCAATATCTACGCGCGAAACAAGTCTGCCGGCGAGACGGTGCGACGGAAGGCAACATCGCTCGCAAATGTCAGTGGCAGTACGGTCAGCGTGCTACTGGACAGCTCGAATTGGCTGGCCAACGCGGCTGAGCCCACCGACCACACGGTGCCTCCCGTGCTGTCGTTCGGGACGGTATGGAAGAATCGCTGGTGGGCGCGTCATGCGACGGTGGGCAACCGCTTGCACTTTACGCAGGTGTTTCAGCCGCAATCATGGCCGGGGACGTTCTTTCTGGATATTCCCTTCGAGCGCGGGGATGAGATTCGGGCGGTTGTGCCGGTTGGTGACACGCTGCTGGTGTTTGGCGGTACGGACGTCTTCCTGGTCGTTGGGCAGACGTCCCTCGACTTTGAGGTGCGGCCGGCCTTGGAGTCCCAGGATGGGGCGTTGGGGCCTCGAGCTGTCTCACGGATTGAGAACGGCGTGCTGCACGCTGGGGCCACGGGGGTCTATATCCAAGATGGGGCCACGGATCAGTTGCTGTCCGAAGATATTACTGAGGGGTGGGAAGATGGCGTGGTGAACTCCAAGCCCGCCGATCTCGCGAAGGTGGCAACGGTCTACCACGACAAAAAACGCGAAGTGCGCGTGTCTGTTCCCAGGGTCTATCCCTTTGCGACGGCTGGGGAGTGGGTCTTAGATCTTGCTCGCACGAGACAGCAGGAGCACCCAGCGTGGACACAGACAGATCGCACAATTGGTGGCTACATCCACTGGGACGGCGTAGAAGCCGTGGAGGGAGATCGCGGGCGTCTGTTCTCGTGGTCAGACACCTCTGGGCAAGTGTTTGAGGAATCGACAGGGACGACGGCAAATTCCTCGAATATGACGGCCGAGTATGAAGGGCCGACGTTTTCCATGGGCCTCAATCGCGTGCGAGCGGTGGAGACGTGGGGAGAGTTTGAGCCGAACGATGGGGCCTTCACGGTTGAGACCTACGTTGACGAACTCGGCCAGGGCGGTCGTTCGGTGGACATTGGATCTGGACGGTCTGTGTATGGGACGGCGGTCTATGGCACGGCAACGTATTCAGGGGCTGGACGGAGATTGTTCCACCACAACCTCCCGATGTCTGCGGAGGGACGGACTCTGCGGAAGACAGCGGTGTATTCCGGGAAGGCCGCATTTAGCTGGTTCACCTACGCCTACGGCATTGTGCCCGAGCGTCGGCCACGGGAGTGGAGTGATTAATGGCGTATCCGGCATCTGTCACGACGTTCACCACCAAGAGTAATGGTGGAACGATTGACGCATCGCACGTCAATGACTTGCAGACGGAAGTCAATGCGATTGAAGACGGGCTGATCAATGGATTGAGCCACGATCTGATTCCCACAACGAACTCGACGCGGGATATTGGCTCAGTGACGAAGCGGTGGCGCAGCGGCTACTTTTCCAGCCTGTCGGTGAATGCGATAGCGTCGTCACTGGTGGAGATCGAGGGGGCGCTGCGTCTCCATTCGACGAACTCCACGAATTACTGGTCGTTGGCGTCTGATACGGCATCGGACTTGGTCTTCACGCCAGTGAGCGGGGAGGACGTGCATCTGTCTGGGGCGTCACTGGAGCTTGATGACAGCGAGAGCCTGACGCTGGGCACGGGCAAGGATGCGACGGTCCTATTCAACGCGACGGACCTCGTCATCGACTATGACGCCCTGAACGCTGGGACGACAGATTTCCGGATCCAGGAAAACGGCACGAATATGTTCGTCATCCTGACCGGTGGGGAAGCGTCACTCACCGGCGGGTTGGTCGTCGGGACAAGCGGCAAGACGCTGCGGGTGAATTCGGGTGAGGCGGGCGGCACGCCCTCGGGTGACTTCATTCTCGAAAATGCATCGGCCACGAACCTAACGATCGCCTCGACTGACGCCAATTCGGCCATCATCAACTTATACAGTCCAAGCAGCCAGGCATTTATCAGATACAACTTCTCGACGTTTGCCGTGGCGTCCGACGTGGACGTGCTGTCGTTCGGCACGGTCAATACCGAAGCCATGCGGATCACCTCGGGGCAGTTGGTAGGAATCAACTGCGATGGGGGCGCGGGAGGTGATGACCCGCAATCTCTCCTGGACGTGCGCGGCGACGCTGGTGCGCCCGGCATACTCACGCTGTCGACCAAGGAAACGACCGTTATTGACGGAGATGTGCTGGGCCGAATCAATTTCCAAGCGCCGCTGGAGGCGGACGGAGGGGATTCCATCCTCGTCTCCGCGTCCATTTGGGCTGAAGCGGACGCGACGTTCAGTGCCACCGTCAACCAAACTGACATGGTCTTTGCACTTGGCAGCTCGGAAGCTGCCGTGGAAAGAATGCGGCTCGAACATACCGGAAGCCTCACCGTAGGGACGACGCTGTACGTTGATAATGGGAGTACGTTTGTTGGGGTTGGCGTAGACACGCCGCTGGAGGCCCTCCACGTTCGGACGGCTGGCGCGTCCGACCAAAACCTGCATCTATCGGCGGCAGCGACTGGCACCATTGCCACACGAAATAATGCCAATAGCGCCTATACCGGCATGCTGATTGACGGATTGACGCTGGGGTTAAACACGCTGTCGACGGGGGATGTGAATATTGGCGGCGTTCTAGTCAGCATCGGTGACACCGCCAACACCAACATGACGATCGGCCTGACGATTAACCAGGGGGCCAGCGCCGACCAAATCATCGCCTATAAGGGCGCTCTGTCGACTGGGTTGACTACCGCTGTTATCGGTGTTGATGTTGAAACCGACGACTTCTATATCGCGGAGCAAACCACGGCTGGAAATGGAGGGTTGTACGAGAAGATTCTTGCAGAAAGCACAGAGGCGTTCCCAGGGATGTGCGAAGTGTATGGCGGCGCACCCGCAACAACGGACACATCAGGAAGTTTGTCGTCCATGAATTGGTTTGTCGCCCAACATGATGGCGCAAATGGCCTGACTGATATGGCTGCAAATAGCAATGCATTCTCGTGGGGTGAAATCTCATCTGCTCCCGCACGTCTCACGCGCATGCTCCTGAAGGCCGACGACGGCGAACTCCACCTCGGCAACACCACGCTCGTGGCCCTCGACGATCACGACGACATCAGCCTGATCCGAGCCATGCAGTTCGAGCAGTCCGGCGGACAGGGGATGAGCCCTACCCCGTGGAACACCGAGGACTACGGAGTGCCCCCCTTTCCACACCAAGCCCTCATGGACGTCGGGGTCTTGGGCGAGAAGGACGACGAAGGCTTCTGCCTTATGCGCGTCCAGCCCACGTTCGCCCTGTGTTTGGGTGGGATCTGGCAGAATCACGTCAAGGTGGAAACCTTGAAGCGCGACCTCCAAGCGCAGATTAACGAGTTGCAGGATCGACTCAGACTGTTAGAGGCATAGATGGCAGACCTGGAAACTCCGTATACCGCACCTGTCCCCAACAAACTAGGGTCGCTCTCCCTCGTGCTCTCTGACGCCAACGGCACTGTTGGGGGGATGAGTGGCAAGGGCGAAGTACGCCTTATGGATGCGTCTGGAAACGTGATCGAGGTGCGACAGGGGGATCCCTCGAATTTCATGCCCGCCGCATGGAAGTCCAAGGTCAAGGATGTGCTTGACGAACTGCGGGCGGAAGTAGCCATTAAGCTTGGAGTCAGTGCCAGTTAATACGACGGTACGCTCATGGGGCGTGCAGCGCGGCGGAAAGCCGAACGAAGGAGACAAGGGACGATGACGAGACGACTGATTTTCACCGACAGCGATAAGGACAGAAAGCGTTTCGAGATGTTGTGGCACGCGGTGTGCGTGGCACCCATGACGGTCAAGGCCATCATCGACAAGCGTGACCGGAAACAGATGAAGCTTGAGGGGTCGATCTTGGACCGGTTTGAGGAAGTGTCTATCGAGCACCCATCTGGCAATGAACTCCCAGGGGGGATGAAGGCGCGAACACTTGATGGTCCGGTCATCATCGATATGCCGCAAGACGAGGTGTCGTTTCTCATTGAGTGCGGAGCGAGCACACAATGGCTCATGCCGCATGTCCGGGCCGCGCTGGATGCCTTGGAGTTTCTGGAGGCGGCACCGGAAGCGGACACGGCGAGACCGAAAGCGGTTGAGAGCGCCTAAATGGCCAGCATTGGATTCATTGAATCGCTCCTCAATGTGTTTCCGCAGGATCAGCGCCGGGCACTCGGGGAGTCGTTTCGGGAGGCGATCAAGCTCTTTCGGATCGGCAGTCCGGAGGCCGGAAAAAGCTCAGAGAATCTCGCTGGGGGGTTCCTCGAGGTGACAACCAGCACCACGGCTGGGCAGGAAGTCGCCGTGGCGCATGGGTTGGGGGTGACGCCGTACCTCGTCATGCCGGTAGTGCCTGTACAATCGAGTGGGGTGTCCATGGTGCCTTTTACGGTAACGCGGTCGGCTGACGCATCGAATATCTACGTGTCGAGTTCGCTGACGGCTCGCACGTTTCGGCTCTACGTGGAGGTGTAATGGCGAAGCGGTGTGCGATTGTCGGGACGGCTCGCACCTGGAAAGAGACGCCGTTTGACGATCCGTCTCTTTCGATCTGGACGTTGAACGACGCCTTCAGCCTGGGGTTCCCTCGTATTGACATGCAATTCGAGCAGCACCCATTGGGCAGTTTCGTGTTCCGCGATCCAAAGAACCGGACACCGGTGACGCCGGATCAACTGCCGCCTGGTCGGTATCTCCGTCCGGCGGGGTATGTGGAGTGGCTCCGTCAGCAGTCACAGACGATTCCCGTGCTGTTGCAGGAGGAACCATCAGGGCCAGGGTGGGGGCCGCATGCGAAGCGGTATCCCCTGGAGCACATCTGCGAGAAGTACCGCGAGTTTCTTCAGGTTGATCCTGAATGGGACAAGCCGTATGCCTCGTCTGGTCCGCTGTGGATGCTGCTGTATGCGCTCGATCAGGGGTATGACGAGATTGGCGTCTATGGCATCCATCTTGCGACAGAACGGGAATATATCGACCAGCGCCCGAACTTTGAAGCGGCGCTGAGTTACGCGATTGGCAAAGGGGTGAAAGTCACGCTGCCCCCTGGTGTGCCGATCATGAAGTCGACGGAGGTGTACTGTTACGAGCCGCGTTTGGTGCAGGCGCAGGACAGTGTGCGGTTTCGCCTCTCGAAGATCGACACGAAGCGCGGGCGGATCAAGGAGAAGCTCATGAGCCGTCCGTGGTGGCGTCCTACGGGGACGTGGCGCGAGCGGTTGATTCAACTGGACGCGGAACGGTCAGACCTGGTGCAGCAGTTGAATCGTTTGCAGTTCGAGGCGGCGTTGCAGCGTCCTGAGTATCAGGTACAGTTGAGGGGGTAGCATGCCACTTATCGGCGGGATCGGTGGAATCTTGGCCTTGGCTTCAGCCATTGGGTCGTTGTTTGGGAGTCGTGGTGGCGGAGGCGATGGTGGGAATAGTCAGATTCCAGCTTCGCTGCAGTCATTGCTCCCAGACCTTCAGGCTGCACTCAATATTGACAACCAGGCATCGCTCAGGAACATGCTGCTGACAGATCCAGAGTTGGCGAACTTCCTAAATAAGACCGCGCTATCTAATCTTGGCATTGACCACAATGCGCTTGCTGGTCTGGCGAGCGGTGGCGTGCCACTTCGGAGAGCCGCGAATAATCTGTCGTTTGGGTTGCTTCCACGATGGGCGAGATCGGTGGATTCGCAGAATGCGCTTCTCGCGTCATCCCCGAGAAGTCGCATTCTTCCTGATGGGTCATATGGTCCATTCGACAACACGCTCGTGACACAGGGCCAAGATTATCGCGTGTCTGATTGCATTGCGGAGGGCGGCACGCCAGTGTATGACGAGAACGGGAATTATGTGAGCTGTGATCTATCGTCCCTTCCTCAACCCCCAGATGGTGGACATGTTGGTGGCGATGACGAAGGACCACCTTCAGGTGGATTGCCATAGGCCAATACCATGGTATTTATTCCTACAAAGCCGCCTGAGTATCCCGAGTTCGAGTTTGAGCCACGTCCCACTCAAACGACGAAGCCTCCAGAGTTTTTCCCCATTGATCCTG
>JAAOEI010000910.1_pt1 | contig 11109 bp, 9 predicted proteins | sample 7059261 | NCBI WGS metagenome assembly JAAOEI01 (sample SAMN14008812, study PRJNA610033) | viral metagenome | isolation source: viral particles filtered from seawater | place: China: Hangzhou Bay, Yangshan Deep Water Harbour | collected 2017-10-31
ACCATAATCATCGTCCACTATAGACCGTAATTTTTGGAAAACCTCCTCCGCCTTTGCTCTGTTACCGCTCGATAGTAATCCTGTAATTTCATTTTTGGCATTACTAAAATCTCTCACATATTGTGGAGGAATATCGTTTATGTCTCCTTGGGAATACTTAGCCAATTCTGACGCTGCTCTAAACATTGATGGGTAAGTCTCGACTAGACTTTGTCCGCTAGGTCCTTCTTCATACAACAATCTAGAAGCTTTGGCTTGTCTAATTTCCCAATCTTTTCTAGATTCGTCTCCTTTCGGTTCTGTGCTTTTAGATACCCTAGCCAGCGAGATTATAAATTGCTTCATAAACTCATCGTACACTTTTACATGGTTATGGGTCGCAGCGTATTGTGTAGATAATCCTTGGACTGTTTCATAAACTTTATCAATACTAGATAAGTTATTTGTTTCCAAAAGATTATCAACTATACTTGAGACACTTTTTAAGTCGTTTTCTAGTTGAAAGGAAGCGCTGTCTACTTTACGCTGAGCTAGTAGTTTGTTAATAGGTTCTACCAAAGAAGCTCTGTAAGCATTAGCGGATACGTCAGTCATCCCTTTAGTCTGTTCAGACAGAAAATTCTGTAGTCCTGTAATAGGGTCTTTATCGAATGGGGTCTCATTCACACGCCTACTTATTTCAGCGTAATCTTGAGACGCTAAAGAAGTCCCTAGTATGTTTTCAGCTAGATTACCTATGAGTAGAGACTGTCTGGTGCTAGCTATTGAAATACCAAAGCTGGAAAAGTCTCCGGTTCGTATAGCTTGCTCAACCTTTCCACGCCCAAAGTCTGTTGCCATAGAGGCTGTCAGTGCTTTTTCGGCGTTATCTATAGTTATCTTATCTTTTAGAGCTTGGTCTTTTTCTTGCTCAGCGGAGTAGGCATTGTAGATGTTCGATATACTCTGGAGAACACCGCTGTAGTCTATTGTTGGCTGCTTTTGACCCGGAAGAGCTATTCGGCGTTCGATTGGTCCGGGACTTTGGACCATTGTAGGTACGTCGTAAATTGCCATTATATTTCGCCTATAGTGTTAGCCGGGTTAATGTAAGTAACTCCCATACCACTGAACACCCCATCTTGGTAGCCGCCGTACATGGTAGAAGCGGTAGAAGCCAGGAAATTGATAGTGTTAGAACGAGCCTGTGAGGCCAATTGGCTCCTCTGATTAGCTACGTCCTCTCTTGTGGCTTCCTGCTCATACCTCCTGGCAGCAGCTCCCTCGTATCGTTGGCGCTCCAGTCTGGCTCTAAACAGTCCTCCACGTCCCGCTATAGCCCCTGACATTCTCGCCAGCCCAGCGGTCGTTCTGCCGCCCTCAGCGGCCATTGCACGGGCCATCCCAAGTCTTTTGTCAATCTCAAGAGCGACATCGGACTTTTGACCTTGAAATTGTAAATCAGCAGCCCTCTGCTGCCTCTTTAGTTCTTTCACTCGTCGAAGCATAAAAGCATTATTGGCTGCCGCTTGGCGAGCCAAGGCTTTATTCTTACTTCTAGAACTAAGAAACCCTAGCCCAATTTTTGCTATTGCCAAACCGGCTAACAATGCCATTATCCTGACCTCCCAACTTCATTGAAGAAGCCACGCCACTGGACACTGCTAATGACGCAAGGAAGCGGTGTAGCGTTTTCGTATTCAATCTTTGTGGTTTCAGCGTTAGAAAGGACTTTGGAATGACCAAATGTCCCAGACGCCGCTATGGTAACTCCATCTATCTGGACACCACCACCCAGTAACTTACCTTCAAAAGTGTACACTCTAGTGGTTCGTCCTCCATCTGGAGTTAGTTTAATCTTAAAGTAACCTGTGTTTGTATAAGACGTAGTCAAATCCATTAACTGTAGTCTACCCGTAGTTACTGCTGAGTCTCCTTCTGAAGAAGGCTCAGAGGGGTATATCTTTGACATTTCAACCGTCATTGTATAATCCCTACCTACATAATCAGTCGTGGCGCTGCTGTAGTCTTCCCTGACAGCGATAACAATATCTTTCTTGGTTACAGTTATTGTTGCGGATGCAGTAGGAGCCGCCATAGTAAGGTTGTCTGGACCGTCTAACGGAACAACTAATACCGTACCATCATTAGTAGCTTGACCAGGCCAGGTTACGTATGCTTGGTAATCTGTTCCAATACCATCAGTTGTGTCGTTAATACAAGCAGCTAAGGATGTCGCTGTAGCTGCATCAGTGCCGCTTCTGTCGAACTCTCTGGCAGTAAGGTCTTCAGCTGCTTTACCTGTAAAGACTTTTCCACCAACAGTAACCGTATCATCCGCTGCAACAGACACACATTTCAGCGTATAGGAATCTGGATAAAGAGGAGTCGGCCAAGCACCTTTATTTATGGTAGCATCTCCTCCTATGCAAACCTGAGCATCATCGGCGTGAGTCCATGGCGTAACCCAATGGGTTACCTCATGCGTAGAATCATATGTAGCTGCCACCTGGTCTCTTTGGTCTATGTGTGGCATGTATGGCATTCCAGTAGCTAGGTCTTCTCTTTCTATAGCCATCCTCTCCAGATATATGACGCCATCATCTCGCTCTATAGCCAGGTACAGGTTGGAATCAAAGATAGCCATACCGTGAATAAATGCATCTGATTCTGTTGCACCAAAAGTGTACTTCGACCAAGCACTTTGATACTTCTGAGTACCCTCAAAGAAAGTCCTGTAGACAAACAAAGAGTTTTGTTCAGCAGAAGTTAAGACAAACAAGGTCTGCTCGGCAGCGTCTGCGACAATAGTCAACACATCGTTACCTATGTATCCTCTGATGTGCCTCGATATATCTGTGGCCGTATTACTTAGAGAAGACTCCTGGTAATAGTATTCATACAGAACTGCAGAGCCTTCCGTACTGGAAGAGAAGTACAGTATATCTCCCATAGGCGCTGGTTTAGATAACCTGCTGGCTCTATAGCTGGTTGACTGGTCTAGTTTTGCAAACTCTTCGGTGAACGGGTTATTACCAGACTCTAGTTCAAACTGGTTGTTGAACGAAGTCAAGAACAGCAATTTTCTGTAAACAGTACCATGTACCAGATAGTTGATTGTGTTGGCCGTAGCAGCTCGTTCAATAGGGTCTGACGCTACTATTTCTGTAGCCTTACCTGCGTACATGTTGAACACGTCTCCGGTTTGACTACAGTATACAGTTTCGTTGGACAACAGGACCAAGCGGTTTCTAAAGAACAAGACATCTGAGATGGGTTGCCCTATGAAACCTGGGTCCGGGTTGACGACATCGTTTCCGGCTTCTCGGTTATCCCAAGACGCTGCTGAATAGGTATAGTTTCCTGTAAGGGCATTCCTGACCAGCTGATGTGGCATGGTGGAATTAGCGATTACATTGGATTTAGACGGGTCTACAATTTCTTTGAACTGATAAGTCCCGCCAGCTAGGGTAATAGTAGCGCCAATAGCCGTACCCGTAGGAGGAGGTAATCCTTCTGGTTCATTATCTACTCTGGTAATAGTAACAACATTACTGGCGACTGCAGCATCATACGTTGTACCTGACCCGTTAGTCGTGTCGTTAATACACTTAGCCAAGGATGTGGCTGTAGCTGCGTCCGTTCCGCTTCTGTCGAACTCGTTAGCAGACACATCTTCAGCGTTTTTAGCTGTATAAGTTATCCCATCTAGAATAACTGTTTCGTTTAATGCAACTGCTACACATGTTAATGTGTAAGGGCCAGTATGAGTAACGTCTACATAAAACGTACCAAACCCATCAATGTCTTCTCCTTGTATTTTATATATGTTACTAAAGGTTGCGGCACTTGGTGTCACATTACTTAAAAGGTCATCACCACCAGTAGTGTTGTCCCAGCTTTGATAGGTCGCTGTAATAGCTTTATCTATATCATTTAATGCCTTGTCTTCCTTAAGCGTATTAACCAGTGTGTTGCATATAAACGTGTAATCAGCTACCGATGTTACTTGGAGTTCTTCTGGGTCTACATCAAGTAGGTATGTCAAATCAGCAAAGGCTGCTCGTATAGACAACGTATCTGTATTCTTAGCAGCTGTCGTAGTGACCTTAATCCTTACATAGTTATGGTCTCCCGCGCCCGTCTTGTTTATTTCGGTAGTAAAAGTACCTGTTGCTGCTCCTCCCAAACCAGAGGCTGGTGCAGCAGCTGCATTCTGTAGAATTGTCCATCCAGTTAAACCGTCCGCAGAACCCTCTATTTGAAACCTTACAGTCACAGCGTCTGACAAATCCCAAGTCCAAACCATTTCTGTTTCTGAAGACGCCCATGCCAGCTTCTCTGTAAAGTCTGCTCCATCGACCTGGACAACGCCGCTTGATACTGTTGAATCTAGAGCGGTCGCGTTGATTAAGTGCGAATGGACCGTGTCCCCAATAGTGACAGTTCTAGCAGTTCCATCTACTGTGTTATACACAAATATGTTTGGGTTAGCTGTGTCGCACTCGATGAACAAGAAGTCTTTAGTTGTCGCATCACGGTCCATGGGGTGGACTTTGTAATTCTTGGTTGTGTCTAGGTTTGTTAAAGCTGCTATGTGCTGAGTTGGGGGCCTTTTTTCAAAACCACCACTTTGGACACTGCTCAACGCATTGGTCTGGTTCTCTACTTGATTGGGTAGTCTAACTTGGGTTGGTTGTCTAGACACGCCACCATACAGGTTCTTATACTTGCCTTCGATAAGGTTAGGCATAGCTTAGCTCCCGTATAATGGGTTATATCGGTATACGATTTCCCAAGAAGGTCTATGGTTCTGGAACATGTTTCTGCCTTCGTTTCTAGTATCTTCTTGCAGAGCATCTGCCAATGCCAGTGCTGCATCTTCTTTTGTAAAACCATAGAGAACTTGGGCTTGCATAGCCGTTTTCTGAAACAGGTGGGCAGCTGACTTATAGATGTACAGCTGTAGCATAGGAGGAAGGTGTACGAATTCAAGAAACTCTACGTAGTCCACAGTCATGGTACTTGGACCGTTAGGCCAAGTTTCTGTATCGTTGTCTACGTCATACAGAATATAATTGGTGTCATCGGCTTTTCGTTTCAACATGACGTTGTAGTAGCTACTATAGTTTGGGGATGCAATTCTCCTAGGGGAATCTGGGTTGACAGCATCAATAGACAATACATTAGCCGCTACGATAAAGTAATTATTAGCATCCGCAGTTAAGGTCGCTGAACGTCGAGTATTACAATGCCAGCCAATCGCCTGAATACGCCGAGATTCTTCCAACAAAATCTGTTGTGCTTGTGACGAATCAATTTGGTTACCGTCTAGCTGTTGTACCGGAAGCTCACCAATGGAGCGAAGCATCTGGTTAACAGCTTCCAGCTCTGTCATATGGGCTTGTAATACTTGTAATGCCATGTATAAGCTCCGTTAAAAGGCGGGGGCCGTCCACCCGGCCTTTCCGGTGGATAGACGACCCCCTGGGGCGCACGCGAGGAGAAACGTGCGGTTACTTACTAGGTGTTGGCGATTTCCCAGCAAATCTCATTGCGGACAGGCCCGTGACCACAGGCAATCTTAGCCACAATGAAGTCCTCTTGACGCCGAACGTCGCGGGTCTGCTCGAGGCCCATGCCAATCAGCTTCACCGTACCGACGCCTTCCGTACCCCAAGCAACACCAAGAACGGTGCTGAAGTCTGCTCGGTATTTGGCTTTAACGGTTGCGTCAGAACTCTGGTCTGTTTGCGGAATCAGGTTAGACATATACATCATTACATTGCGGAGCGTCAGCATACCCATTGGGTTGGGGGACTGATTACCAAACGTGAGTTCACGGTTCGAGAACAGGAATGGGTTAGTAGCCGTGTCGGCAGACTGAGCGAACTGAGTCGCGTCGTAACTTGCCGGCGGGACTGCCAGGAAGATGGGACCGTCATAGTCTCGGCCATCTGCGTCAACCTGTAGACCCCGCATGACTTCCCACCATTGGGAACCAGCGGTTGCCGTAATGGTGCCTGACACGTCAGCGGACAGCAAACGGATACCGTCAAGGAACGGAGCGGTCGAGACAAAGCCATTGGCCGTATCAGCAGCCTTAGCGGTCTTAACAACCGTGCGGTACACGTTCTCGTCAAAGATGCGAGCCAGGGCTTTGCCAAGCTCCATCGTGTACGTTCCGCGCACGTCAAAGTGGGACATAGCCTGGTCGAGGTCGTAGATACCGATGTGGGACACAAGCAAGCCATCAATCGTGATGACACGCTCAGTTTCATCGGTGTCTTGTCCAAGCATTTCGACACCAGCCGCGTGATAGGTAGCGTCTACTTTCCAGGTTTTCGGGAACTGCGCGGATTTACCGGCAGCAATTTCTTTCACAACATGCTTGTCAGCAGTATGTACTTTTTCGGAGAAAGCAGCAAACACTTCGCCGCCAAAAACCTTCAGGAAAAGGCCAGTGGCATCCGAGGTATCTGCTACGTCCGTACCGAACCGAGTCGGGGCGCTCGGGTCGCCTACGAATAGAGCCATAGTGTTTACCTTCTATTTTAATTAGTTCCATGGATGGGTTGGCCCAGTTTCCTTTGGTTATTCGGGTTGTCCCGCTCCCCTACCGGCGTCCCGGTGGGGCAGCGAGCGCCCGAAAGCCGCAGTCGGCTGGTTTTTAGCGGTTCATCAATACAGAGCGAATGAACCACCACCGTCAACTTCAACGTCAACGGCTTCTTCTGAGGTGTCCTCGTTTCGACAAACAAGAACCGCTCGGATAACGTCATTGGTAGCAACGGAATCAATCAGGATGGTTCCGTTCATTTCAACAGTTGCAGTGTCTAGCTCGGCCACATAACCTTCGTCAGCAATACCTTGCTCGGTGCTGTTTTTGAACACAGCAAAACCAACGGTATCAGTAGCAGCTGGCGCAATCGTTCCAGCCGAATAGTCAATGTTAGAGAAAGACACAATAACTGGGCGGGTGTTGGTTCCGGTGTATATAACACCCGGCTCGCCGTCTAGGACACCAACGGTGCCATTATCTTCAGCAGTAGCCGAGTATTCCCACACCTTTTGGTCAACAGCGCCATCAACTTCCAAAGCCAAGGCTTCAGAGTTCTCTTCGGTATCATTCACCTCAGCAGCTTCAGCAGCCGTGATGGTGTACAGAGCTTGCCCAGGACGGGCTTCACTAGCGACAAGTGCCATAATTTAATCCTCCGGTGGAGTGTAGTTTTTGATAGTACAATTACAGGCTATGGCGATTCTATCTTCATCGCCGCGTACAGGATGTACAAAGTGAGGTAGCCAGCTGGGGAAGACAATCATCCTCCCAGCCTTAGGCTCAATACGAGCGGCTGGCGCAAAGTTCAGTCCCTCTATATGCCGGTCTTGTGCGTTTCTGATATCAACAAACTCAATCACACCGGGCTTTACCTTCACCCCCGTTGCCATTGTTAGCTCATCGTCAGAGGGTGCCGTTACATAATAGACACTACTTAAGTGACAATTGGGGTGTGTATGGACTGTCGCATAACCACGGTCTCCGTAGACCATAGCCCATGCGCGTAGGGAGAGTTTATAGTTCCCGCCTTTCTTAAAGGCAAAGGCTTCTGCTTGCGCTGTAAACAGTTCAGCGAGCATCTTCTGCAAGGTCTCTCCTGCCTTGCCGGTCCAGATTAAAGCGTCATCATCAGAATGCCACGTACCAGCGGCGTTAGAACGATACAAACCATTAGGGTCATGGGACCGTTTTTTCCAAATAGCTTTCTGAAGTTCCTCGTTTAGACCAGGAGCATCATAGTCAAACATTGTAATATAAGTGTTAAAGATACTCCTATGTTCAATAGGCGTTTCTTTAGATACTTCTGCTCTCCTCTTCTTAGCCATTACTACAGACCCCCTAGATGTCCAGTGCCAATATCGTAATTACTTGCTTTAATTCTTTCCAAGACTTGGTTCCTATAAGCGATGTCTGTTCGATACTTAGGGTCTCTCATTGCTTGCACTTGCTCGTTAACAGACGAGAAAGGCTCGGACACGTTAGCAGCAGGAGACGCTCTACCTTCTGGGTAGTACGGCTGAGCCTGAGGCTGGGCTGGCTGAGTAGGGTTAATACCAGCCTCTTTGAACATCATGTCGATGCCATACTCTCGGGTAGATGGGTCCAGCAGCAGGTCGTCTATCTTCCTTAGAACCTCATAGTCTTTGTCTTGTAGAACATCATAAGCCTGGTCAAACACATCTTGCCCGCCAGCTCTGTCGATGATGTCGTCAATGATTCCTTGGGTCTCCCTTCGGACCATATCAACATAACCCTGGACTACTTCATTTGGGATACCTAAGCGTCCGAGCGCCTCGTAGTCTGACTCGGACAAATCACCTTCGTTGGATATTTTCGCCCCCAGCTCGTCCCAGTCTAATCCAGCTTGTTCTACGGCTTCCTGTGCTGCTGGTGTGTCTGAGTGCCGGGGAGCTTCTGACTTTCTAGGTTCTGGCTCCGGTTCCTGTTCCGGCTTTTGCCTTTGCTTCCACGCCTGTTCCTTACCATAGGAGGCCCAGTCGAACTCCCCATCGTTGTAGTATTTATCAAAAGAAGCCTTGTCTACCCCAAAGTCCTCTGGTGTAGGCTCTTCTGCTTCTGCAATCTTTTCTTGTGCTTCTTCTATTGTTTCGGTGAATCTAACGCCACTGCTGTCAGACTCAATAACTACATCGTTTTCTTCGGCCATTGTTATCTCCTCTCTCGTTTAATAGCCCTCTGTAGAGCAGCGTCGAGGTCTCTAAGCAAAGCTAGCTGTTCTGGAGTTGCTCTCCCAGATTTCACGGCTTTCATAGCTTCGTACCTGGTCTTGCTGGCTCTAATGTTATCTTCAGAAATAATGGTATCAGTTGGGGCATACATACTTATGTCTCCTGTTTTGCCGCAGCGTTAATAGCAGGCCCAACAGCAGCTTGTTGCATCTGTGCCATTTGGGCAGCTTGCTGCTCCTGCATTACTTGCTCCTCAGTCTTGATAGCATCAGGGAAACCTAAGCCGGTCATTATCTTGTCCAAGATTACGTCCATCTTCAGTCTAGAGAGACCCTCTGGACCGAACTGTGAAGCAATCTGGGCGGCTTGCATACCTCGACTGACATCCCGTTCTCTAGACAATGCCTCTAGTCCCGTAAGAATCACGGGCATTACTTGCTCTTCCTCATAAGGAGGAAATTCTTTCTTGAGCTTCATGTCTTGCATCAAGAGACTTGTAGCCCTCTCCAGAAACTCAAGTGACAAGTTAGAATACGTACCACCAAGGGAACCTTCTAGCTCTTGAATGTCTCTCTCGATTTCTGCTGCCGTGACTCTTTCAGCATTCCGTTGCTGAGCAGCCCCTAGTAAGAACGCTCTACTTATACGTTGCTCAAGAGTTTGAATCATGGTCATTACAATCTGGAACCCAGGTGTATTCGCAAACTGTTTGGTGTCTACACTATCTGGGTCACCGATAACGACATCGCCATTACGCATTCTGGTAATACGTTGTTTAAGACCAGTAGCAGTAGCTCCCGGTCGTACCATAACAAAGTTAAGAGCCCCCATAGCTCCCTGCTCTAGTGCCTGTTTAGACATAGAATCATAAGACCTTAGGTCAGCTGCGACTTCTTCAGTCTTGCTTCGACCATACTCTTCTCCGGGGGTGCTAGACCATCGTAGGAACAAGAACGGCAGTATGTCGTCTGTGAATACCATTGGTTCATAGACAACCTTGCCCCTGTCATCCTCAACCTGTACCTCATAGACCTGTTTAGAGTTGTTCCACTTTACGTACTTATACAGAGTGATATCATCCTCTGTTCCTTTCATCTGCATGGTAGTAGGCTGAGTAGGAGACACATCTGTTACACCAGGTGGTAGTGCCTTCTTGTCCCACTGTTCAGAGATAACACACTCCAGCACCTTACCCCTAGCGTCCCTTCTCCAAACAAAGTTGTCCAGCCTATGGATTCTAAAGGTTTGGTCAGTCAGGAACTCTACTGTGACAGAACCAGCAACAATAAGCTGTTGCATTATCTGTAGGGTCGAAGGTCTCCAATTAGCTTTCTCAACAGCAGCAGACACCAACTTCTCGGACTTAGCCAGCTGCTGGTTAATCTCTGGGGGTACTTCTCCATCCAGCTCTAGAAGAGTTTTAGGTGGTATGTCTAGGCGCAGATGCGGTCGTCCTGGAGGAACCAACGCCATGGTAATCCTGTTAGATAGGGTGACAACTCCTGTGGCCCCCAAAGACTGATAGGGTTCTACTAGGTGAGACTTCCCATCGTGTCCATGCTGAGGCATCAACGAAGGTATAGTCAGCAGAGCATTATGTCTGGCACGGTTTAGGAACTGTTCTCGATGGACCTGGAGCTTGTCGTACCTATCTTTTGCACTCATCCCCTTCTCCTAGGCCTAGTTCGACTGACTATACGAACCCTGTTATCACCTCGCATGGACGGTGGTACGCGAACACCATAGCGACCTGGGCTTCGACCTGGTAGGTCTTCCTTGGCGGTAGCAGCTCCTGAAGTTCTAGCAGCAAGGTCTACGTCCACAGGTGGCGCTGTATATCCTGCGTCTGTCCATCCTTGTAAAGCCGCTCGAACATCAGAGTTACTTCCGTATTTGGCTTGAGTATATTTATCGCCTCCAGCTCGACCACTAACGACAGCAACTCGCTGCCTGAAACTGTGTCTAATTTTTGGAGGCTCAACAGCAGCGGCACCCCCTTTAGCCTTTGGGTTCCACTTGTTGTCATACCAGTAATACACTCCGGGGTTTCTAGCTCTGGGTACTCCGTATCTCGTAGCGCCGCTTATCCATGGAGCCCGGTATCCTTCGGGTTGTTCGTCTTTAGAGGGAGTAGGAGGAGAGTAGACCGGAATCCAGTTGCCTTTAGAATTCCTGAAGGAAGGTAGCAAATCTTCAGCAGCCCCCGTGAACTTCATCCCTGTATTGGCTAAGTCGTAACCACTTGGGGTTCGCATAAACCCGCTTTGGTTTCTCCTTGACGTAGTAGCACCACCTTCAACCAATCTATAATAAGGGTCACCGTCTCCAGGTTGCACATAACTACCTTCCGCTGCTCCCCAAAATCTATCTAGTTCGTTC
>JAAOEI010000911.1_pt1 | contig 11094 bp, 17 predicted proteins | sample 7059261 | NCBI WGS metagenome assembly JAAOEI01 (sample SAMN14008812, study PRJNA610033) | viral metagenome | isolation source: viral particles filtered from seawater | place: China: Hangzhou Bay, Yangshan Deep Water Harbour | collected 2017-10-31
GTCACCTGATGGGCACGAAGAGTTGAGTCTAATCTCTCAATTAGGAATCGATGTACTGTTCCCAGAAGACGCCAAGGTTCGACACTGCATGGCTAACCATAATGTCCAGATACTCCTATCCTTCGTATTAAGGTCGCACACTACGCCTAATAATGGCTTCCCTCGCCCAATGCTCTGTCGTCACTCCCACGCACCCACGCCTGAGGCGTGAGTGAGCAAGGCTCGACATCTGTGACTAGGCGTCCACAGGGTATATCATTTCCACATTGTATGACGCCTGAGTTAGCGTGCCAAGTGCTCATGGAAAAAAAACGGTTTTTAGGAAACCTATATATACGAATCGGGAAAAAAATTACAACTCAATCGGAAAAAACTCTGGATACAAATAGGCTCAGGTTTCGGGGTACACTGATTCGATACATTTATAACACTCTTGCCAAGGGGAGTTATAAGCCTTTTTACAACGAGGACAGATCATAATTTGCCTCTACGCTCAAATCCTCTATAGGCTTCATCAGTCTCACATTTTAGGCACGAAGAGAAAAAGGAGGGCTTACCACACTTATCACATTCATTGATATCCCTTAAATAATCCTTGCCTGAGAAAGACTTCTTAAGTCCACTATAGAATCTTAATAAAGAAGTATATAAGTCATTCATGCCTGACAACAGCCGTGGCAGAAGATCAATTTTCTATCCTCAATTACTACACCACTCTTGAAACAACTATGACACATGCCTATCATAGGTTTGCAATCATCACAGGAATGAAATATCTTAGTCATTATAGTTCTTAATCTTGACATTTATTAATACATTCCTGTAAAACTTTGAGCCTATAAGGGTTTGCATTGGCTTCTTTAGAAACCCTATCATATACACGCTTAAAATCAACTAAGTGCTCAGCACGTATTTTTTTGTCATTATACATATTTAGGCTTAATCATTTATATATAAAAGCCTTTCGATTAATCTTGCAATCGTGCTAACTCTTCTTCATACGTCAATCCTTTGACCGTGCACTCACACCAATCTCCGTTGCCTGCACAACACCAACCTACGCCTTCGTCACACCCATGTTCCATCATGCCGTGCCCACAGGCTTTGCATGTTTCACTGTATGCCATTTATATATAAACCAACGTAATGACATTTGCGACATTGTTGATGTTCCCAACAATGCCTGTTCGTTACTCCAGAAGATTTGAATGTTCTTTTACAAGTCTTGCAACGCATTTAATTGATCTCCTCACACGTATGATTTTTTAGGCTAAATTTGTACTTTTTCTCCAAGACACACCACACACACTCCTTATTACCTCGTAAAGCCAAGGCTATCCCCTCGCAGTTATATCAGGCGTAAATATTGTATGACCATTCTTACACACTATGCGTTTTCTCTCCTCTAGTGCGTAGGCTATTATGCTTGAGTTGAAAAGCAACTCCTTCATGTTTTTGCATGAAATACAGTTTGATGCTGCACAATCTTCGCAAAGTCGTTTTTGCGAATAGCACTCGTTACAGTCCCAAGTCATGCCTGATCTCCTTGCTTTATAAATTGAGGAGCTTTGTATTTATCCAAGTTCTCCTCAGCCTCGCTTTTGCCTTCGGCTATCATGGTACCCTGCACTCTAAATAAGCATCGTGCTAGTCCGTTTTTAGTATGCTCACCTATTAAGTTCTGACAAGCAATACACAAAATTTTATCGATTTGTTTTGATCCAATCATGATTGTATCATACACGAAGGTTATATAAATCTATCTTTACATTATATAAAAAGCAAACGTTTATTTATGGCAGATATTGTATATGTACTTATGAAAGGGTGTAAAGGAGTTTGTGACAGATTACCAGATAATAGACCATTTGGAAATGCTTATAGAACACATGCTTTGTGTAGACGTTGTGACAAGTGGATACATAAACAATACTTAATTGAGAATAACTGTCCTTGCTGCAAACGTAGACCAAAGATGGGATCAAGAAAATCAAACAGAGATGATGCAGTTAGACTTGATGTAAAAGCAATGTATGTTGCTTAACGCATTTCTTCTAATAGAGTTTTATTATATCTCTTTTTTCTACCTTTGTATTTTAAAGATATAATTACTAAAACTATTCCTACTGGCATTAGAAATAAAGTGCCTATTAGAAATAATCCTACAAAAAATAATAATATGTTCATATAATCAGTTTGTTAAAGTCTAATATTAACCTTTGGAAAAAGGAGGACAAATCTTACGTGTTTGTCCACTACCGACTTGGTAGAACGGTAAGTTAACTAGCACTTATTATAAGACTTACTAATATATAAGAATAGCTACCTACCCAAGATTTGTAAATACGATCAATATTTTACTTTCTTTTTGTTGCAGGTGACGGCTTTCTTCACGTTGCAACGTTATTGTAGGGTAGGTGGTTTAAGAGGGCTACCGTATTAGGGTAATCCCTGACAACCACATGTTATAATATGCTACCTTATTTATAGGTTTAACTTAATCTTCTTCATCATCTTCGTCACGTTTTTTTAACTTTTCTAATTCATCTTCAATTAAGAATGTAATCTTCCAAAACACTTTTTTATCATCTATGTGTATTTTAGATCTGTCAAATCTAGCAAATGCCAATTCAAACCATTTTAAAAGAGCTTGATAGTCCTCTAAAGTAAAAGACACCATGTTTAGTATTTAAATGGGTTACTAATATTCTTTTAGTATCTTTTATGCTCGCAAAGTGGTATAGGTCTTGAACGTATTTTAACACGTAATTTAGTCCCACAGCAAGGGCAATGTATCCCTTCCCAATCCACGAACAATGCACATTCTGTGCAGCGTTTTCCTCCACCTAAATAGGTTCTTCTACCTTTAGGTGCATAATATTTAGATAAACAAACGCCTTTACATACTCCCATGACAAACTATATATCTTGCGTAATATAAGTGTTATAATGGAAGAAAAAGCCTTCAAAGAGCCTAAAGAAGTTAAAAAAGAAGTTAAAAAATGTACCTGTAATGAAGATATAGGAAGAAATATCAGATGTCCTATTGATGGCGATGCTGACAAGATCTGACATATTCTGACATTATTAGACAAAGTTTATTAACTAATGATTTCTTAAATTATCATGGGTATTAGAGATTCTCTTAGTAGAATAACTAAGGCATTTACTCCTGTTAACAAGAGTTACACTAATGCTACAACTAGACCAAGTATAGCTCAACCTTACATGAGCACTGATACAGGTGCAAAACTACCAATTTTCCCATTTCCACTCATTATGATCTATGAGTTGGCAGATAATATTGATGCTATTAGAATTCCTATTGAAACACTTAACCGTGAAATGTTCAAAAACGGGTTTGAAATAGTAGAAAGATTCAAGTACAAATGTAATAACTGCTCAAAAGAATTCCAATATGCACCAAATATTCACGAAGAAGGTGAAGATAAGATAGACATGAAGAGAGTTCAATGTGATTCATGTGGCAGTTATGAGATGAGAAGACCTATACCAGAACACAGGAAGATTCTTGAGGACATTATGAGTAAACCTATAAACGGCAACATGCAAAACATGGAAGACCTTGCAAGACAGTTGGAAAGAGACTTGGAAATTGCTGACAATGCTTACATGTTAATGTTAAAAAATTACTTTATTGATGATATTACAGGAGAGATAGATTTCCAGAAAACTGAAATTAAAGAATTATTAAGAATTGATCCACCACAAGTTGCAATGATTGCTGACTCTGATGGTAGAATTGGATATGATGATAAAAGACAAAAGATCTGGGTATGTCCTAGATTTGAACACAGAGACAAAAGACAGTATACTGACAGATGTGATATGTGTAATGCCAAATGTCTCAAAGCAATAATTGAAGTAAACTCTGTATATTCCATAGGAATACCACACCCAAAAAGAGTAATCTATGGTGAAGGTGAAGTTATTTGGAAAGCAGGTAAGTATAAACCAAGTTTAATCTATGGTTTGTCTCCTATATTTGCTATATGGAGTAAAGCAATGTCATTATCTCACATGGACGAATATGTCAGAAAATACTTTGATAAAATGCGTCCACCAAGAGGTTTACTTGTAGTTGCATCAAGAAACTATGAGACATTCAGAAAATCATGGGACGCATTAGAACAAAAAGCAACTGAAGATCCATACATGATACACCCACTTATGGTCGAATCTGACAAAGGTGGAAAGAATATGGCTAACTGGATCGACTTTACTGGATCATTACAAGAGTTACAATTTATTGAGGTAAGAAAAGAATTAAGACAAATCATTGGTGCAGTTTACGGTGTACTTCCATTATACTATGGAGAAATGGTAGGTGGTTGGTCACAAGAAGGATTGCAAGTTACAATTACAAACAGAGCAGTAAAGTGGGGACAAGACATTTTATACAAAGCCTTCTTTAAGAAATTTGCAGAAGTAATGGGAGTTGACGATTGGGATCTTAAACTTGTAGCAGGAGAAGAGAATGACAAACTTTCAGAATTACAAAGAGATGGAGTTGAGATTGACAACATGGCAAAGTTACAACAAATGGGATTCAAAGTAGAAAGAACTCATACAGGAGAATACAATGTATCCAAAGAGGTTCAAGAAGACTATGAAAATCCTGAACTTAAAAATGGTAGAGGTAGATCAACTGCTGCACCTGAAGAAGAAAGACAAAATGCACAAGGAGAGCATATTGAGAATAGACCTTCTGATATGGGAGGAGTTGCACAAGGACACCCTTCATCTGGTTCTGGAACATCTATGTCACAAAAGAATTATCCTGACGGAATCACACCTGATAACTTTGAAGTAGTAAAGAAAACATTGCAAACAGCAATGGACTTTGGTTGGAAGAAAACCAAAACAGTAGAGGAATTAAGAAAGTATGCAGGAATGACAGTAAGAAACGCAAGAAATATAGTTAATGAAGAGTTTGGACATGTAAAGAGGTGGGAAGATGAAGAAAATAATTGATAAAGTCAAACCAAAACCTAAGACTACAAAACCAAAAGTTGTAAAACCTAAACAAGAAGATGAATTTGATAGACTGTTAAATCTTATTATTGATGCTATGAAGACAAAAAGAACGGCAGGAGTGCTTGTTGCATTACAAAGATGTCTAAAAGGTATTGAAAACGAGGATAAATAATGGCAGAAAAACTAAACATTGATTCTGGTGAATCAAAAATCGGTAGTAAAATAGTAGATATACATCAAGCAAACGAATATACCAAAGTAAATAATTATAAAGAAGGTATGTGTTTTGGTTGTTTCTCTAATGGTGTGCCAGTAGGAGCAGGTGTAGTTGATATTTGTGGTGACTGTGCAGGTAAAAAAGGCAGAGAAACAATTCTAGTTCCAATTAAAGAAGTATATTATGGTATGTGTTATTTTTGTGGAGATTATAAATTCCACATGGAACAGATTAATGCAAGACTTTGTGAAAAATGTCATAGAAGAGTGGCAAATGTCATGAAAGACTATAATAGAAAGGGTGGATTCATGAATGTTGATCCATTTTGGAAAAATATGAGAAGAAAACACGGAAAAGACTGGCAAATCATCATGTCTAAAGGATTAGGCAACAAACGTTAGTTTTTTAACACTAAATTTATCCTATTATTCTCAAAATCATAGAATCTGTTGTCATAGTCAATTATTCTTGACTTTTTGTTGTTATTTACACCAATACACTTATCAACCTTCCATTTAAGATCTGGTTTTCTTAAAAAATGTGGAAATATGTCAATACACATGTTTTTAGGGTTAAATTTTATCTTATCATGTAAAATAAGCTTGGTTTTATCAGTTTTATGCTCTTCTACGGTAGCATTTCTGAAATGAACCAACGATTTATGTAAATGTGGTCTTTCTTTTAGATCATTTGTGTTAGTTACCACCCATAATTTGTTCTTATCATGAACATACATGTCTATTATCTTAATTGTTTTAAATGATTCATTGAAATTATCCTTGTTGAAACGTTCAAATTCATCGTAATTATCATAAATGTATATTGATGAAGCCATATTATTACTAATATATCACTATTTATAAACCAACCGATATAAATAAAAGTCATAAGGTTGTAAAAAATCCATGTTAGAAATGATGGACGCAATTTATGAAGAGGTAGTAATGCTTGTTGCATTAGGTGCAGGTTCAGCACTTTTCGCATACTTTAAAAAATTACACAGTACACAAAAAAGTCTTTGTGAACAAGTATCAAAATTACAAAAAACCATTATTATTTTAGCTAAAGCAGTTGATAGGCAATCAAATAGACTTCACCCTGAAGAAGCCAATTCTGATTTTGATGATTTAGTCAAAGAATTACTCGACAAATGAGTAGTAATAGTTAAATACAGCTCTAAAAGGAGTTTTTGTTATGGTAGATCCATTACTTATTGCAGTAATTGCAACTATATCTGGTGCTGTTCTTAATACAGTCAGAGGATATTTAGGTAGTGAAGATACAACTTACTCTGCAAAGAAATTAATCGGTGCATTGATAGTATCTTCATTTGCAGGTATTGCAATAGCAAACACAATCGCCATAGACAGTTTAAGTCTATTAGGTGTTGCTTTGATAGGTTTGACAGCAGGTTTCTCTGTTGATTATGCCGTAACCAAGGCAAAAAAAGTAGCATAAAACACTACTCTTACTTTCTTTTTTATCATAATATTTATTAACCTCACCACGATTAGTTTATATATGACCGTATATGGGTTCCATAAACTTACAAGTACATTAAAAAGCATGGAAAGTGTAGGTTCAGATGATAGATATTTTGAAGGACTACTAACAGTACAAATGAAAGACAAACAAGGTGAAGTTACCATTGTTGATGAATTGTACAAGGTATTACCTGTATGGATTGACAGGGGAGCACCAATCAGTGACACTCACACTAACAGAATTGTAGGTAAGGGCATAAACTATTCCAGAACAACCGTAAAAAATGATGATGGTGAAGAACTACCTGCAATTAAAATTACAGGAAAGATTTTCAAGAACTATGAATTAGATAATGTTATCTGGGAGAAAATTAAAAACAATGAATACAAAGGATTGTCATTCGGTGGTGCAACAAGATCAGCAAGATCACCAATCAGAATGAAAGATGGCAGTACTGCTTATGCTCTAGGTGATTTAGAACATTATGAGGTTGCAGTATGCAAAGATCCTGCTGTACCAATGGCTATCATTACAGATTTCAATCAAATTGCAAAAGCAAACTTCAACTCTTCTGTAAGAGATGATGGCAAGATGGTAATTCAATGTGACAACATGGGTTGCTATGTCAACAAAGACTCTCTTATAAAAATAGAAGATGATGAAGATGAGAATACACAAGTAACAATTTTAGATGAATGGGAAAATGAAACACACCCAGATAAGAATGGAAAAACTGAAGGTCTTAGAACAACAAAATCAGATTTGTTAACTGTAATGGAAGGTGACAAACCTGAAAATTATGAAGCAGTTGAACAAGGAAGATCACGTGGTAGAGCCATTGATAAAAAAGATAACCCATGTTGGGAAGGATATGAACAATATGGTATGAAAGATAAAAATGGTAAACAAGTTCCAAACTGTGTAAAAAAAGCAGAAGTTACGCAATGTGCACATTGTAATGGAACAGGATATCATGGAGATGAAAAATGTCCAAAATGTGGAGGAACAGGTAAACTTGAAGTAAATAAAGCAGAAGAAGATAAAGAAAAGAAACCATTAAACAAACCAATGAGAGATGATGGTGATAAGAAATTTAAAGTGTATGTTAGAGATCCAAAAACTGGAAACATAGTAACTGTAAGATTTGGTGATCCAAACATGGAAATTAAACGTGACGATCCTGAAAGAAGAGCATCATTTAGAGCAAGACATGATTGTGATAATGCTAAAGATATTACTACACCTCAGTATTGGTCATGCAAAATGTGGGAAAAAAACACATCTGTAACTGATCATACAAATAAAGCAGGTGGAGGTTATGCTGACAATGATAATTTTGCTGATCCAGATACATCTTTATTATTAGATGATGATGAAGAAAAGAAAAAATTCATGGAAAAGAAAGAAATGATGGACGCAGTAGATGATATGCCTGATAAAAAAGATGTAGAAAAAGCCATTGAAATTTTAGAGAAAGCAGGATACAGAGTTGACACTGAAGATAGAAATAATGGTACAGAAATCAATGATACCATAAGAGAAAAAAGACAATTTAATGGTACTAACGGAACATTATCTGAAAAACTTCCTATGAATATTCAACAAGCAAACCTAAACGAATCACAAACATTTGAACAAAAAGTACAAGCATTAATGAGAGAAGGTAAGTCAAGAGAATCAGCAGAAAAAATTGTTGGTTCATTTGTTCACAAAGTTGAAGCATCTTCTGGTTCAGGTGGAGCAGGTATTGGTGGAGCAAATCTAACTAATGGTGGCACATTAACAACAGATACAGATGGTGTAAGAAACGCAGTTTATAATAGAAGAAAGAGAAAAAAATCAAGAGATATTAGCAATACTAACGCAGGTGGAGTAATGGAATCTGCCTATAATCAAGATCCACCTAACGCACAAAGATTGAATAATAAATCAAATGCAATTAGAAAACTAAACAAAGTTCATGCTTTAATGAAGTTAAATGCTATTAAAAAATTACATATTTCAGGTGGATTAGGCTCAAGAGGTCTAGGTTCAGAAGGTGGATATACACAAGGTTCAGGAGAATCTACACAGGTAAGCAATACCCGTAAAAGACCTGAAGATGATAGGGTTAAAGTTAAGGCAAAAGGCAAATATGAACAAGGTGGTAAATATTTTAATTCTTATGAAGTACCTGTAGGTGATGTTCCTAATGTAGAAGGTACAACTTTAAGACAAGGTAAACCACAAACTAAAGAATCAAAAAGAAGAAGAGCAGCAACTAGATTAATGGGTGATGCAAAACAAAGAAAAGTTATGAGTAATTTTAGTAATTTTCAAAATATGGTAAATCCTGACAAAAAAACAATAAAAGAAAGAAAATTAGACGAAGAAAGGACAAATAGATTATATAACGATTAATATAAATCTTCCCACAATCTTTATAAACCCCCTATATCTTAAATCAATATACATGACTCTTGAAGAACTTAGAAAAGAAGATCATGAAGACGAAGAAAAAGAAGAGAAAGAAGAAGATGAAGTAGAATCAAAAGAGAAATCCTTTGATGAAGCATTAATCGAAACTCTCTCAACTTTAACTGAACATGTGAAAGCATTGTCAGATTCTCAAGCCGAATTAGAGTCTAAAGTCGAAAAAGCACTCTATGAGGAAAGCGACGCACAGTTAAACATCAAACCAAAAGAATCAGATTCTGAAGACATTGGTGCTGATGTTACTGTACCAGATACATATCAATCAAATTCTGTTCAAGCAGGATTAGATGATGATAAATCTGGAGAAGACAAACCAGAAAGTGATGATAACGGACTAGCTATGCAACAAAAAGCTAATTTTGATTTCACCACAGAAACACCTAGACCAAGTGCATCTGTCGAAAACGTAAACAAATCTGCTGACGTAGAATTGAATATGGTTTTGAAAGATGCAAGAGCTCAAGGTTATGAAGGTTTATCTACCGTAGCAAAAAGAATCTTAGCAGGCGATTACGGTTCTCCTTCGGAAAACGACGGAGGTATATATTAAAATGCCTAAAATACAAACAATCGACGAACTAGAAGCACTCTATTATGGATATAATAGAAACCTCATTAGAAAAGCTGACGCTCCAATCACAACATCAACTACAGGTACATTCAATGCCGTATTTGGTGCTTATGCATGGGCTCAACTTAACTTAGAGGCAAACGCCTTTGGTATCCTTCCAAAAGTCCCTTGGGACAAATCTGGTTGGAGAACTATAACTGCAAAACCAACATTGAATACAACCAATGGTAACACCACATTAGGTGGTACAGCAGAAGGTGGACAAATTGCTGAAACAGTAAAGCCAACTTTACAAGAGATCGATATCCGTCCAAAGACAGCTCAGTTGCCTTTCAGTGCATCTGAAGTTATGGAATGGCTCGCAACTCACAGTAAAGACGATATTTGGGGAGGCTTAGGCTCACTCAGATTATACATGGCAGTTCAGCACAAAGAATTCATCAATAGAATGTTGCTAGCAGATGTTGAAAGTGAAGCAGCAGGAGCCAGTGGTAACTACACAGGAACTACTGACTTTGAAACCCTAGACAGAATTATTTCTTCACACGCTGAAGAAAATGCTCTAGGTGGCTCACACGCAAACTTCTACAACTGTTGGGAAGAAGGAAATGCAGGTATTAACAGAAATACCAATGCACAACCAGCTTTCGACTGTACTGTAGAATCAGCTTCAGGTACAATAGGTACTGATGGTGTCCTTACCGACGATACATTACGAACTTTCCTCAGAAAGATCCGTATTGCAGCAGGTAAAGATCCAAACGTATTCCTAGGTAGCCACGAAGTTTATTCCGAAATCCAAGGCTTGTACATGCCTTCTGTAAGGGTTGCAAATCCATACGGTGAGAGCTTAGTACAAATCGACGTAAACGGAATTCAAACATTCAAGGGTACTGGAGTAGGTATTCACGTAGATTCCATCTATGGAGTTCCATTCATTCCAACCAAAGATGCACCATCTGGTGGTGGTGATGAGGTAGGAAGACTCTTCGCATTAGATACTTCTGATGCAGAAGGATATGGTTATCCAAGAATCGGAATTCAAGTAGCAATTCCTACAGAGTATTACGAAGCAACCCGAAGAACTCCTGCATACCCATTCGTCAACAATGCATTTGTTGAGAAAGGTGTTTACAGAACTATGGGTGAAACTGTATGTCGTCACTTCAAATCTCAAGGTAAGATCAGAGATATCAAACTCTAGTCAAACCACAAACCATTTTTTTATTTTTTAGTTACATTTATAACACGGTGCCACACGTTATTTTCTAATGATTAAATCAACTTTCGCAATAGTTGCAATTCTAGCAATAGGTGTAACTTTTGCACACGCAGAAGAATCAGTAGT
>JAAOEI010000912.1_pt1 | contig 11087 bp, 11 predicted proteins | sample 7059261 | NCBI WGS metagenome assembly JAAOEI01 (sample SAMN14008812, study PRJNA610033) | viral metagenome | isolation source: viral particles filtered from seawater | place: China: Hangzhou Bay, Yangshan Deep Water Harbour | collected 2017-10-31
AGTGGCGCCAGCGGGTGCCGAAAATCGTGGACCGCTTCCGTGCCGACAGCAGCGCGCAGGATGTCGGCGAGACCTACTCGACGAGCATCCGGGAACGCCGCTTCAACATCCTGTGGGCCAACATCCGTACCCTCCAGCCGGCCGTCTATTCCAAGACGCCGAAGCCGGAAGTGTTCCGCCGATTTTCGGATTCGGACCCGGTGGCAAAGGGCGCCTCGATCCTGCTGGAACGATGCCTTTCCGCCTCCATGGACCGCTACGACTTCGACGTGACGATGAGGCACGTCCGGGACGACTATCTGCTGGGCGGTCGCGGACAGGCATGGGTGCGCTACATCCCGACGTTCGGCGAGGAGACGCGGGAACGCGAGCCTGTCGTCGTCGAAGCCGGCGCGATGTTCCGTCCTGACGGGACGCCGCTGGACGACCCGCAGTCCGTCCGCCTGGACGACGGCGGGGAACCCTACGTCGAAGTCGGGGAGCCGTATCGTCCCGTCGTATACGAGGAAGTCGTCTGCGACTACGTGAACTGGATCGACTTCGGACATACCGTTGCGCCGACATGGGCCAAAGTCAGGGCCGTTTGGAAGCGGGAACTGCTGACGCGGGAGCAGCTTGTTTCCCGTTTCGGAAGGGAGAAGGGAAGGAAGGTAGCCCTCACATACAACGTGAAGGGTGCCAAGACGCAGGATCGTTCCAATTCGTCCGAGGAAGAAGCCCGCAACGAAGTGTTCAAGCGGGCCGAGGTGTATGAAATCTGGGACAAGGAATCCCGCAAGGCGCTATGGCTTTCGCCGGGCTATGAAGCCGGCCTGCTGGATGAGAAGGAAGACCCGCTTCGGCTCGATGGCTTCTTTCCATGTCCGCGTCCGCTATACGACACCACGACGACGGATACGCTGGTTCCGATTCCGGAGTACACGGAGTACCAGTCGCAGGCAGAGGAACTGGACGAACTTACCCGCCGCATCTACGTGCTTCTGGGCGCTGTCCGGGCGGTTGGTTTCTACGATGCCGAGATTGCCACGGACGGCAACGTCCAGGGCATGCTGGAGCACGGCAACTACGACAACATGATGGTCCCGGTGCAGAACTGGGCCATGTTCGCGGACAAGGGCGGAGCCAAGGGCGCGTTCAGCTTCTTCCCGTTGGATACGGTCGTACAGACCATCCAGGTGCTGGCCCAGATGCGGGAAGCCATCAAGCGAGACCTGTACGAGATTACCGGACTTGCCGATATCGTTCGCGGCCAGACGCAGGCATCGGAGACGCTGGGCGCGCAGCAGTTGAAGGCCCGCTTCGCCTCCCTGCGACTGGACGAACGCAAGGCCGACGTGGAACGGTTCGCCAGGGACCTGCTCCGCATCAAGGCCGAAGTGATGGCCGAGCACTTTTCCCCGGAGACGCTCCGGGAGATGAGCGGCTTCGACTACTGGCCCGATATCGAGCCGGTGCCGGAAGAGCAACGTCCGGTCCTGTTCCAGCAGATTGTCGATTTGCTGAGGGACGAAGGCGCCAGGGGCTTCCGCATAGACGTGGAGACGGATTCGACCGTCCTGCCGGACCGGGAACGGGAACAAGCGGAAACGGTCGAGTTCCTACAGGCTGTGACGCCGTTCTTCGAGAAGATTCTGCTCGGCATCAAGGAAGAGCCGGCAGCGGCACCGCTGTTCAAGCAGATGCTGATGATGGGCGTCCGGTCCTTCAAGAAAGGGCGGCACCTGGAAGCCAGTTTCGAGGCCGCGTTGGATGCGCTGGTCCAGGAGACGGCCAATCGTCAGCAGGGCGGTGAAGACAACGGACTGGAGGCAGCCAAACTCCAGTTGGAAATCAAGGCCCAAGCCGACAAGGTGGAGATGGAAACCGCCCGCCTGATGACGGATCAGGCCACCACGCAGGCACGTCTCCGCCGGGACGACCAGCGCATGGAAGGCGAGAACGCCAGGGGCATGCAGGCATTGCAGATTCAGCAGGCGGACTTGGCAAGTCGTGTCGCGAATATGCAGCAGCAGGCGGCGCAGAACGATCAGCGCATGCGTCTTGACATGGCGAAGTTCGAAGAATCCATCAGGAAGAACAACGCCGACATGACGAAGGCCATGATGGAAGGGCTTCGCGATATCGTAGGGGCCCGTCAGCAGCGGGAAGCCGAATGACGACCTACGTTCTCAGAGAGGACGGAAACGGCAGGTTTCATCTTGTCGAGAAGCATCTGGCAACGCCAGCCGGAGTGAAGACGCCGTTCGTTATGACGGACAGCATGGACCCGACCGTGCATCCCTCCAACGGAAAGGTCTATGACAGCAAGTCGCGCTTCCGGCAGGAGACGAAGGCTCGCGGACTTGTCGAAGTCGGCAACGAGTACCGCGCCATGACGGAACGCGCTCCGGTGCAGCGCGATCCCGTCGCGGCCGACGTTGCCCGAGCATACGACATGGTTATGGCGCAGCGGCGCCGGTAGGAGATTTCATGCCACCTGAAGAGAAGCCCGAATCCGTCCAGGATACCATCCTCGCCACGCTGAAGGACATGGGCGCGGAAGATGCGTTTGGCCCGTCGAGCGAGATTGACGAGCCTCCCGGCCGCCGGACTGCCGAGGATGACGGGGAACGCCAGTCCGCCGTGGAGCGTCTGCGTGACGAGCACGGCCGCTTCGTGCGCAAGGACGATGCCGAGGAAACGGAAGCGGAACCGGAGAAGGGTGCGTCTCCTGTAGAGAAGGCTGCCGAAACCGAGACTGAAACGGAAGAGCCGGACATCGAGCCGCCGGACGATTGGAAGGCGGAGAACCAGGAAGCCTTCCGCAAACTGCCGAAGGAAGCCAAGGCGTTCATCTCCGAGCGGCAGAAGGAATGGACGGAACGGTACGAGCCTGCGGCCAGGGAAGCGCAGCAGCTTCGACAGGCCATCGAGCCGTTCGCGCAGGTTCTGGCGCCGTACAACGACTACTTCCAGCGTTCCGGCATCCATCCTGCCCAGCATATCGGCACGTTGCTGGCTCTGGCGAAACAGGCGCAGGAACAGCCCGAACAGTTCCTTCGCGAACAGGCCCGCGCGCATGGCGTGGACCTCGCCAAGTTGGCCGGAGCGCCGGCGACGGAAGAAGAAGAGTGGGTAGACCCCGCCATCAAGTCCCTGGAGCAGAGGTTCCAAGCGGAACTTGCCCGTCGAGACGAAATCATCCAGCGTCTTGGCGGCGGCGTCGGTACAATGCAGCAGCAGCGCGTGGAAGCGGAGACCAATCAGGTTCGTTCCGCGCTGCAACAGTTCGTTTCGGAGGCTGATGAATCCGGCCGTCCGAAGCATCCCTACTTCAACGAAGTCCGCGAGGACATGGCTGTTCTGCTGCGAGGCGGCAGGGCACGCGACCTCGCAGATGCGTATGAACGGGCCGTTCATGCCAACCCGGAGACCCGAGCCAAGCTGGCCGCTGCGGAACGTTCCGCGGCCGAGCGCAGGGCGGTGAAGGAAGCTCGCGAGAAGGCGGAACAGGCTAGGCGTGCGGGCGGTTCGGTCGTCGGCGAAGGCGCCGCAGGCCCCAACTCACCGCAAATCCCCACCGACAGCCCCATGGCGACGGCTTTTGCCGTGGCACGCCAAGCCGGCTGGCAAATCTGAAAGGGCCTGAAAGATGGCTTCGCCGAACACCACGTTCGACGAGATTTTCACCACGACCATCTACAATCGTCGTGGGCGTCTCGCCGACAACCTCTCCAACAACAACGCGCTCCTGCTGAAGCTGAAGAGCAACGGCAATGCCGATCCGGTGCCCGGTGGCTACCAGATCGTCGAGGAACTGATGTACGACGATCCGGGCAACTACACCCGGTATTCGGGGTACGACACCCTCGACATCAGCCAGGACCAGATGCTGACCGCCGCGAACTTCGCGTGGAAGCAGGCTGCGGTTGCCGTCACCATGTCCGGCCTGGACGAGCTTCGGAACTCCGGTCGCGAGGCGGTCATCCGCCTGATGGCCGCGAGGATCGACGCCGCCGAGAAGGGCATGATCAACTCCATGTCGACCGACATCTACTCAAACGGCACGGCGTCGAGCGGCAAGCAGATTGGCGGTCTCCAGTCCCTGGTTGCCGATGCCGGGACCGGGACGGTCGGCGGAATCAATTCTTCCACCTACACCTGGTGGAAGAACCAGTTCTACGACTTCTCGGCCAACTCGGTGACGGCCGGTCCGAGCACCATCCAGACGGCGAGGAACACGCTGTACCTGAACTGCGTGCGTGGCGCCGACAAGCCGGACCTGATCGTGGCGGACAACACCTACTACCGCTACTACTGGGAGAGCCTCCAGGCCATCCAGCGCCTCACGGACGCCAACAGCCGCATGGCGGCAGCGGGCTTCCGCGGGCTGGACTTCATGGGCGCGGATGTCATCCCTGACGGCGGCCTGTCGGGTTCCGCTCCGAGCGCGCACATGTACTTCCTGAACACGAAGACGATTTTCTTCCGTCCGCACCGTGACAGGAACATGGTCCCGCTCAACCCCGACCGTTACGCGACGAACCAGGACGCCCGCGTCCGCCTCATCGCGTGGGCTGGCAACATGACGGTCAACAACCGGCGCCTGAACGGCGTCATCGTTGCCTGATCCTGAACCGAACCGACAGGAGGCCAGAAAATGGCTATCGTCACCAGCGGCATGATCGGCGTCAATCTCGACGCCGTGACCGCCGGCACCACCACTGACGGCGAGAACGCGGAGTTCACGCTGGGCACGGTCGTCAAGACCACGGACGGACAGGAATACACCTACGTCCAGGCGGCCGAGGCCATCACGCAGTACGACTTCGTTGCCATCAGCGAAGACTTCCAGATGTCGCAGCTTACCAAGACGGAGGCTGACGACGGCTGGATTATCGGCATCGCGCAGATTGCGTTCGCCGACAACGACCTCGGATGGGTGGCAACCAAGGGCGCGAACCTGACCGGCAAGGTGCTGGCGTCGTGCGCGGCGGATGTCGCGCTCTACACCAGCGGCACCGCCGGCGCGGTGGACGATGCCTCGACTTCGCAGACGAAGATTGACGGCATCGTTCTCGTCTCCGCGAATACCAACGGCTCCGCCACGGCGAAGGAAATCCTCGCCACTTGGCCGAAGTCCACCACGTTCTGAGCCTGGACAATCGAGGGGGGGAACGGCTTCTCCCCCTCGATATCCGGCTCGGATGCCTCATCCCGGACGAAACGACGCTGCGGCATGTCCGTCTCTGCCTGGAGCGGAACCTTTCGGAACTTTGCGGAAGGCCGGAACACGGAGGGGAACTCATCGTCGTCGGCGGGTCCCCGTCCGTGGATGCCTACCTGGACGAACTGGCCGCCTTGCAGCGGGCCGGCCGTCCGGTCTTCGCCGTGAACGGGGCCTACGGGCACCTTCTGGAACGCGGCTTCGTATCGGATGCCTGCGTCCTGCTGGACGGGCTTCCCGAGGTTGCCGGCTATGTCCGGGACCGGGACGAGCGGACACGATTCCTGGTGGCCTCGCAGTGCCATCCCGACGTGTTCGATGCCCTGGAGGGCGCGGACGTGACGGTCTGGCACGCCTGGAACGGCGAGCAAGTCGAGATCGAACTTCGCCGGATACTGGACGAAGCCAGGGGAGACAGGTGGGTCATCGTCGCAGGGGGCAGTACCGCTGCCCTGCGATGCCTGAACATCGGGCATCTCTGCGGGTATCGCCGGTTCCGCATGTACGGCGTGGACAGTTCGTTCCATGACGGCCGGACGCATGCCTACGAGATGCCGGAACAGCCGAAGTCCATCCCGGTGTTCTGCGCCGGGCGGTCCTTCGTGACGACATACGGAATGGCCGAACAGGCGGCGTTGTTCGGCAGGATTTACAGGAAGGTGCTGTGGGATTGCCACGTCGAGGCGTTTGGCCCCGGCCTGCTCCCGCACATCTGCCGCGTTCTCAACCGAAGCAAGGAAGCAACCGCATGAGTCTCCCCCCGAACGGCCAGTATTCCCGCGGCGAGGACTTCGATACAAGTTCTCGCAGTCGCGCAACGACCCCGGAGTTCTTCTGGCACGATGTCGAGATAAAGGACGACTCCGGGAAAGTCGTGAAGCGCTTCCAGCGCGAGATGGTTCGTCTCGTAACGGCGGGCGACAATCTGAACGTCCCGGAGGCGATTGTCACGGATCGTATCCGCAACGAGTGGCCGGCGCACTATGCCGCCTGGAAGAACATGCTCGGTGAGCACAAGGTTGGGACGCCCCTTGCCGACTGGCCCGGCATCACGACGGACCAGATTCGCGCCTTCCATTCCATGAACGTCTTCACGGTAGAGGCGCTTTCGGAGATTGCGGACGTTCATCTGACGTTCATGGGCGGCCCGACAATGAAGCGCCGGGCGCAGGAGTTCGTTGCGAACAAGGCCACGATGGCAGAGGCCGAGCGTCTCCGTCGCGACAAGGAAGCTGCAGAGCGGTTCGCCAACGACACGATGGCGAAGCTGATGGAGATGCAGGCGCAGTTGGACGCGCTGAAGCGTGACGACGAAGCGATGCCGGACGGGGATGCGCCGGCGCGGCGCGGTCCCGGCCGCCCCCGCAAAAATCCCGAACCTGAGACGCCGACGCTGGCATGAGTGCCGATGTCGCGTCGCTCATCGCCCTCGGGATGCCGTGGGCGCTTGCGGAACAGGTGGTTGCCCCGATGCCGACAGCCGACCTCGACGCAACCGTAGCTGCCGACCAGTCTGCGGTCGTCGTCAGGACGGACGACCCGCATGTCACCATCATGCGTGGGTTGGTCGCGGGCGTTTCCTACGACACCAAGTTCGGCCGGAACCGGGCAGTGGATTCCGGCGGCGAGGATGTCTGGGAGGGCGGGGGAACCTACACGGGCTTTCCGCTGACGAGCCTGGAAACCGTGATTGTCACGTCCAGCAGCGATGACGACGCGGCGGCCGGGACCGGCGCCAGGACCGCGCGCCTGACCGGCCTGGACGGCAACTACGACGTTCAGACGGAGGACGTGACGCTCAACGGGACAACCGGCGTCACCACCACGAAGACGTGGCGCCGCCTGAGCCGGGTGGCCGTTCTTACCGCAGGTTCCAACGGCAGCAACGTCGGGACGCTTACGGTCAAGCACACCACGACGACGGCAAACGTCTTCGCCACCGTGACTGCCGGGCAGAACCAGACCGGCATCGCCTGCTGGACGGTTCCTGCCGGGTACACGGCCTACATCCGGCGCATCTATGCGGCCGGGGCGCGGGCGAACGGCAGCGTCGTCGCCGACATTCAGCTTCGCATCCGGGAGACTGGTGGCGTGTTCCTGGCAAGTCGCCTGTTCACGGTCGGGAACAACCTGACCGTAAACATCGAATACAACTATGGAATCCGGCTGCCGGAAAAGACGGACGTGAAGATGCGCGTGGAATCCGCCAGCGCAAGCAACGGCGACTTCGCCGCCGAGTTCGAATACGTACTGATAGCCAACTGAGGAGACGGGGCTATGAGCAATATCACGGACCTGATGGCCCTGGGCGTTCCCGGAGCCGTTGCTGCGAACATCGACGCCAACTACGTGTCGAAGGACGAGGCGGGCACCATCACGGCCGCGCAGACGTTCTCCGGCACCGTCACCGCCAGCGGCACGCTGAACGCTTCCGGCACCTTCCAGATCGGCGGCACCACGGTTGCTTCGACCGCAGCCGAGATGGACAGCCGCAGCGTCGGGTTCCGTCTTGCGGACGCATCAACGTCGGGCCAGACCTACATCGTCTCGCCGTGGACAGGCAGCATCACGGGCGTCTATTCCGCCCTGGGCGCGCTGATTACGGCGGCCGCCGCCACGCTGACGGTGAAGGACGCCGCCGGCAACACGGTTGCGAACGTCACCATCGCGGCGTCCTCGGCGGCCGGAACGGTGGACAGCAAGACATCGGGCCTGACGAACGTGACGGTCGCGGCGGGCGACATGATCGAGATCGAGACGGATGGCGGCTCCACCAACACCGCCGAAGTGAACGGCGTCATCGTCATCAAGATCACCTGACCGCTATGACGGGCGACGACGATGCCATGGGAAGGCCGCTGGAGCCGGGAACGACGGTGGACATCTCCCCCGTCGCCGGCGACAGCACGCACTTCCATTGCATCACGGGGCTTGCCCTGACGGAACCCGTGGAGTGTCACGCGCCGCATGTCGGCACGTTCTGGGCACGCCATCTCATCGTTTCCATGGGGGCGAAGAAGCACACCGTCGTCCTGTACGCCAAGGTCGGCGAAGACTTGGCGGTGTTCTGATGGAAGCCTTGGCTATTCCGGTCGGAAAGCTGAACCGGAAGTGCGGCATTCCAGATGGCCCGATCCTGTCGAATGTCCGCTCGGCAATCAGGCGTGGCTTGCCGACGTTCCGGAGCGAACCGCCGCATGACAGGACTGTCGCCATCTGCGGGGGCGGTCCTTCGATTGCCGGATGTCTGGACGAAATCCGGGCGTTGCAGGCAGGCGGTCACGAAATCTGGACAGTGAACCGCTGCTACGACTATCTGGCGGAAGCCGGCATCGTGGCGGATGTCTGTGTCCTGCTGGACATGGACCCCCGCATTGCGGAGTGCTGCCGCAATCCTCGGCCACGGACGGCATGGCTCGTCGGTTCGCAATGCGCACCGGAGACGTTCGACGCGCTCGAAGGCCAGAACGTCGTCCTGTGGCATGGCGTCAACGGCGACTTGGCGGACGCTCATGTTGCCGTCTGTCGCGAGGAAGGCCACAAGTGTCTTCTCATCGGAGGCGGGACGACGGCCGCGCTCAGGGCCATTCCTCTTGCCATCCTGTCCGGGGCCAAGACGATCAGGGCCTATGGCATGGATTCCTCCTTTGAGGATAAGTCGCATATCTACGAATGGTTCCTGGAGGCCGACGAGAAGCAAATCCTGTTCAACGGTCGGTTCTACCGCACAACACTCGGCATGATCGAACAGGCGCAACGGTTCCTGGATGCAGCGGAGACGTTTCCGGGCGTGTCCTTCTCTGTGCATGGCGGCGGATACTTGTTCGATTTGTGGCAGCATCATGGCAGGAGTGTGGCGGCATGACGGTCCTGTCCATGATCCAGAATGTCTGCCGTGAAGTAGCCATCGCGACTCCATCTTCCGTCATCGGTTCTTCTGACGAAGGCGTGCTCCAGCTTCTCCAACTTGCCAACCGTGAAGGCAAGCAACTGGCGATGAACCAGTGGCCGCAGCTTATCCTTGTCGCCACGATCACGACGGTTGCCAGCCAGACGGAGTACAGCCTGCCGGGCGACTTCAACTGGCAGATACCGGACACGATGTGGGACGAAGGCCAGCGGTGGCCCGTCCAAGGGCCGCTGACGCCTCAGATGTATCAGGCCATCCAGTCCGGACTTGTGGACTCCGCCCCTGTCGGCACGCGCTACCTTATCCGCCGGGCTACGTCCGGGAATGTGGTGAAGATTTACCTGGACCCGACGCCGGCCACGAGCGGCGTTTCCGTTCCGTACCAGTACTACTCCCTGAACTGGTGCGTCAACGCTGGGAAGTCCACGACCTACGCGGCATGGAACGCCGACACCGATACCGGGTTGCTGCCTGAAGACCTCATGGAGATGGGCATCATCTGGCGGTGGCGCCGGGCGAAGGGATTCGACTGGACGGGCGAGTATGCCGAGTACCGCGCCGAGGTAGGCCGGCGTCTTGGGCAGGTTCGACCGTCCCCGGTCATCTCTCTGGTCCCGTCGCGTGGCCCGCGCTTCATCAGCCCGTGGAACGTACCGGATACCGGCTACGGGAGCTAGACGATGGCGGAAATGGCTGACAGGTTCGGCCTTCCCCGCGCACAGGTCGGACTTCCCGGCGCTCGTGTCGGCATGCCCGAGCGCGTGCCGTCTGCGGACGAGAAGATTGTAGGGTTGCTGCGCAGTCTCGGGATGCCTGCGGAGCGCGGCGCCTTGGATCGTATGCAGCAGTTCCCCGGCGACGTTTCGCACGCGGCTACGAACGTTCTCCCGGACGTAGCGACTGGCGCATGGAACTGGGCGCGCGAGAACCCGATTGATGCCGCCGTTCTGGCCGCGAATTTGGTGCCCGGCACATGGCCGTGGGCGGACATCGCGGGCGTAGCCAACGACGTGCGGCATTACGCCACGGAGCCTGAAAGCCGGACGTGGTTCAACTACGGGCTGACCGGGCTGAGTGCTCTTCCTGTCGTCCCGCCGATGATGGCGATTTTCGCCGGTCCGGCGGCCAAGACGGCCAATCTCGCGAAACTGGCGAATGCGAAGGCACTGAAGAAGGCCGGCGAGGCGGCCGAGGACATCTATCGCAAGACGGGTTGGTTCGAAGGCGTCGATGGCAAGTGGCGGTTCGAGATCGACGACAGCGCGGCCAAGCTGACGGGCGTTCCGGAAGGGCAGATGAAGGATGTCATGGAACATCCTGAACTGTACGAGGCGTATCCGGAACTTGGGAGGTTCAGCACGACGCCGAAAGACGATCCGATGTTCTCCGGCTCAATGACGGACCGCGGGGTCAAGTACCACCCTGGGCGGGGCGATGAAGAAATTCTTCGGACGCTGACGCATGAAAACCAGCATGTCGTGCAGGGCATAGAGAGCACCGCACAGGGTGGCAACCCGGAGATGTTCCGATTCCTTGAAGTGAAAGAACCCCCGCGGTTGCTGGAACTTCGTGCAGCAAAGGACGCTGCGAAGAAAGAATGGGAAGACGCAATAGCGGCGGTTCAAAAGGCGCCTCTTGTCAAAAAACCGGAGACGCTAGTGGAGTTGATTGCGGCGGCAATGCCATTCGGCGGCGAGAAGAAGACGAATGCGTTATTTGAGGCGTCTGGCCGCGCGAGAGAAAAGTTCCGCGCAGCAGAAGAAGCGTATACGTCTGCGCTAAGGGAATTTGATAAGACTCGCCCACGGCGTTCCTGGGATGAAATGGTTAGCGAGTACCGGCACCTTGCTGGAGAGACGGAAGCCCGTGCGGCCGAGCAAAGTCTGAACATGACAGCGGCCGAACGCGCCGCATCTTTCCCGCCGTCTCGATATGACACGCCTGTCGAGAAGCAGATTGTGCGGCTCGGTC
>JAAOEI010000913.1_pt1 | contig 11081 bp, 14 predicted proteins | sample 7059261 | NCBI WGS metagenome assembly JAAOEI01 (sample SAMN14008812, study PRJNA610033) | viral metagenome | isolation source: viral particles filtered from seawater | place: China: Hangzhou Bay, Yangshan Deep Water Harbour | collected 2017-10-31
GTGCAAACTCATAGATTGCCGCGCAGACTGCCATTGCTTGGATTAATTCCTCCTTAAGATTGTCAGTATCGCACTCAAGAACGGCTCGTGCAACTTCGCCAACTTCTTCCATGAGGACTGCAAGCTTCTGGTTGTAATAGTTTGTCAGGTTTCCGATGTGCTTGTGCTGGAAGCTCTCGGTGCCGTACACCTTGACCTGATACAGTCGCTCGCCCCAGACTTTCTTGCACAGATTGTTGAACTCTTCTTCTCTAGGTCGCAACAGGCTTTCCTTTCAGCGGAACTACGTACTTGCGCTTTCGGCCCTGTTTCTTCACGGGGGCCGGTCGTTCCTGTTCCGTTTCTTCGATGATAACTCTAGTCCCGTCTACAGTGTATTCCTGATTGCCAGTAAGATACTTTCTTCTCTGCCCTGACAGGATCATGTAGATAAGACTAGGAGTAACATTGTATTCTTTAGCAAGCTGAGGTGCGTTACCTTTCTTGCGGTCGTATTTCTCAAGAATCTCGTAGACTTCTTGGTTTGACAATTTGGCATTACCGTTATTCTTACCAATAATCTTATGGAAACCAGCTCTGCCCTTGGCAATCATGTCTTGGGTATTGTCTTTGTAGGTTCCTTCTCGCAGATGTTCCGGGTTTACACAAGGCGGATTATCACAGGTATGCAAGAGAATTCCATTAGGCATTCTTCCATGAGTGATTGCAAAAGAAACCCGGTGGGCTGCAAATACCCTAGTTCCAATACCAAACTGTCCATATCCAAAACGAACAGCAATAGATGCTCTCCATAGCCAGCATCCACCCCGCTTATCAACCTTTTCCCAGAATCTACGCTTGGTATCTTCGGTAATTTCTTTTGTAAAGTCTGCTGATGGTCTACTCATAAACACCTCCGTGTCTAGTGTTAAGTATAACAACCTAAATCTTTTGCTCTGTCAGCCCGAGCTTGTGAGGGCTGAGGTAGTACGCACACTTTTGGTGTGCTATAGTACTGAATATAGATATTTATAATTTATGAGTACCATCGGCCAGATGGTACTGGATATAACAATTAATAACTAATCTTTTCTTTTTTTCTTTATTAAAATATATATACCGGTATTAGATATATATCTTTATTGCTCCCCTAATTTATATTCAAGATGTATATAGGAGTACTTGGCATTATAGCTAACCTGCGGTTAGCTAATGCCCCATCCCGCTAACGCGGGATGTTAAGCTATAGCTCACGCTATAGCTTTTTCTCTACGGTTACGGTGGGCGGCCCCGCCCGACCAGCCGCCACCCTATTCGGGCTGCCTGTCGGCAGAACAGCCCCTTCCTGCGCTCCGCTGGGAAGGGACTTCCCGAATAGTGCGCCGTCTGGTCGGTCGGCGCCGGCAACCGTAACCGTATATCTACGGATTAGTTACCGAACTGTAACCCGCATAAGTATTCCATTTAGCCGCTAGATAGCGTAAACTGGCCGTATGGCCGCAGGACTTGAGCCGCACCGCATGCCTCGCGCAACTCGCGCGCGGGTAGTTCCGTGCGCTCAAAATTTCACGCCCGCGACCATGAAAGGAGAGGTTTTGACCTCACACGCCCCCAAAGTCGGCAAGGTTGCCGAACACATCGACACGGTTAGCGACGAAGATATCCTCGCCGCACTGACCGCCGCCCTTGAGTCTGGGAATGTCGCCGACATGCGCGCCGTCCTCACGCTCGCCATCACCGAAGAGCCTAGCAAGCTCGCCGCCTCCGAGCGTATCGTTAACGCGCTCGACGATGACGGAGTGCGCCAGATGGTGGCCGAAGAGGTCGCCTACCGCAACACTCCCGACCCTATCAACATGAGCGCCCTTACGCTCTTCTCTGCTACCGGTGGCCGTGGCGTTCCGCTCGCCGACGGCGGCCGCACCCTCGACGTTCACCCGGTCATCAGCCGCACCCTCCGGGTCTGGCTCAAGAGCTGGGAGACTAGCGACCTCCGCCGCAGCAACGGCGACAAGCTCACCTTGTGGACGTTCTCCGGTGACCGGAATAAGAAGCTGGCCCCGCCGGTTGCGACTCTCGACGTGTGGGACACCGTGCAGCACATCAAGGCTTTCGCCGAGCAGAACGGTTACCACGTTGGGAAGCCGCGCATGCTCAAGCGCAAGGGTGCCGACACTCGCGAGTTCATCAGCGTGACCGCCCGCGACAAGGACGGGAAAGCTATCATCAGCGCGAGTGACCGCGATGAAGCCGCCTATTTCACGTGCTACGCCGGAGTAGCCGACAAGTAAGCGCGTAAGCGCCCATCGCCGGGGAGAGCGGCCCCGGTGGAAAGGAAACACAGCATGACAGACAACGACAGGATGAACCGCAAACTAGAAACCGCCCTAGAGGTATGGGGCGAGTGTCTCGTACCACAGACGCGCCACGGAATGCCCGCCCTCATACTTGCCGAATCGCTGGCCAACGTCGCCGCCGACCTGGGCGCGGTAGGTGGGTGGAACCTGTACGAAGCAGCCGCCGACATCCTCGCGTATGAGCGTGAGCTATCCGCTATGGTCCTCAAGTTCGACGCAGACGTGCGCAAACTCATCGCCCGACTCTAACCGCAAGCGCAACCAACTAGGCCGGGTATCCACCAGATGCCCGGCTTATCTGTGCCCAAAATTTTTTTTCGGGACTACCGTCCCGAAAAAGGATGTCCGCGCAAGCGCGGCCATGAGAAGGCGCAGCCTTCGGCTGTCCTTCTTTGATTTCCCCACACCCAGCCCCACCCAGCCCCACACCCCACCCCCCTCGCACGAAAATTCTCGTATTAGTACTGCATAAACAAATTTATATAACGGTATCCTGAATAATATGAATTTCCCCCACGAAATATTTATAGAAATTTACTGGGAGATAATGAGATATCTAGTCCACATATACATCTATAGCCCACGTATGTATTGTGCCCACTATATAACAAGATACTAATGCTAGTCGCTAACTAATACCTAATTTCAGCCCCGGAATATATCGCTAACAACAATCGGGAGCTTGACTTTACTAACGATATTTGGTAAAATGTCTGTGGCACTGCCACGGCAAGGCCGCAGACATTTCAGCGCAACGGAGTTTTAGATGGCAATTCGCGGTCGCGCGGAAACTATGCCCATTTTTGTTTCTGAAGAAGTAACAGAAATGACAGAGTTTCTCGGTATGCCAGAAATCAGCGTCAAAGTTGAGAAAGATAAGTCTCAACAAATCGACAAGACTGGACGACGTTTACTAGTCCAGACGTTTATTCGGCAATTCGCAGAGTCGCCGAAGGAAGTCGCAACAGTCTGGTACAAAGAGTCTGCATTTGTTGATGCAAACGCTTTCTATCAGTCACTCAAGAACGAAGCTGACAGGCTTTATCCTGACAAAGTTTTCGTGTTCTACAACGTCAATTACTCTCGCAGTACAGTTTATCTGTACAAAGACGGAGCATTCGCTCGCGAGACAGTTCGGCGTTTCGATCTCAATGCGCAGAAATTTAACGATTCTGCGTTCAAGAAGAAGAAAGAGTTGGAATATCGTCAAGATGTTCCGCACGCAACTTCACCAAAGTTTGTGAGTACTGGCGGCTTTTCTCGCACCCAGAACTCCACAGTTCCACAGCGAATGACGCAAGACGAATTGAAACAACTAGTCTGGAAGCGTCTCCGATCTCGCTAGTTCTCTAGCCCAACAACTACGCAACAAGATTTAGCCAGTTAGAAATAACTGGCTAGTTTTGTTGTCTGTCAACATTCTTTTCAAGGAACGAACATGAACGATCGTGAAAAACTCGTTCAGGATATGCTTGCCATTGTTAAGCATTTCCAGAACATCGGTAAAGATTCCAAGCACATCGACGTGCTTATGGACGAAGTGCGCAAGCAGTTCGAAGGCGAAGAAGTTCAGGCAGAACTCATCGAACATCAGATCAAGATCATTACTCACATGGCTGAGATGATCAATCTTCTCATGGACTACAGCAACACTGTTGAGAAGCAAGTCGTTGCCTACGATCAGATGACCGCAATCAACATGCGGTTCATGCTCAACTAAGGGACAAGCATGGAACTTGACTTCGACAAGATCACAAAAGAGATGATGGACTCGTCCTACGCAATTGGGGACAATTGCTACAAGGTCATGCAAGAACTGCGAGATCTCGCAATGTTCGTTCGTCACGACCAGAAAAGTCTCGAAGAGTTGTTTATCCTCAGCGGACAAACTCTTGAGGCGCTGTCGACGGCGCGCGCCACGATCGAGTACGCAATCAAAATTGCAGCGAACGCAAAGAAAGAAGACGACAATGACTAGCAACATCCAGCACGAAGACTACAACAACATGACCCATGTTCTCGAAGATGCAGCCGATCTGTACGAACAGCGTCGAAAGCAATGGGTTTCCGACATCGTTACCCGCATCAAGGAAACCACTGCACATCTTCGCGATGATCGCAATAGTGCAAAGTTTCTCGTCGAATTCGCATTCGACAACATGCTCAGTCAGGAAGAACGCGCGGAAATCTTCGGAAATCTTGCGCTTCTCTGCGAAGAGATCTATTCTCTTGATCAGATTCGTCTCGCTTTCGAGTGGAACGAAGAAGAAGTTGGGGAGGAAATCGATATCACCTACTAAGCGATAAGCGCGGGTTGCACAAAAATTCTTCGTCAAGAACTGGTTAAAACCGGAGAGCACAATGCTTGAAATCGCATGTTTTGCTGCTTGGATGGTATTCGGAATGGCGTGCTGGTACGTTTCCGGGTACTTCTTCCCAAGCAAGAACAAAGACTAAAGAAAGGAGGGAACAAGCCTGTACGAAGTAAGAACAGTTCAAGGTTGGTACGGCACGGAATGGCATTACGTTGTTGATGGAAGCATCATCGCCGCTGCCATTCTTCGCTCCACAACGCTGCGCGATCATAAGAAAAAAACTTACGTTCGCTCACACGAAAGGCTTGACGGCGATAACTACTACAAAAAGTACTACGTCGTCAATCAGCATGCGCCAGATATTTCTGGCCCATTTTACTGGTTTGAAGCAAAGCAAGAAGCTGAAAGGATAGTCCACTCAAATGCCTGACTTTGATTTTATGGAAGGCGTTCAGCTCTTCACTCTTAGTGGAGACAACATGACCGAACTTCACAATTCGGTTGCTTATCTTCTTGATGAAGATGAGTTCAGCAACATTCGCGTAATTCCTCACAAACCGGCTACCAGCCTCATCTCGTTTCGTACTGCTCAGGACTGGCTTCCGCTAGATGTTGAAGTTCGTCCGTTTCAAGTAGGCCCCTACGACACGCCAATTTGGTCGCTTCCGACACACTTCATTACCGACTACGGTCGCCCGCATCTTGGTACGGAATCGGAAAACTTCGATTACTTCAGTTTGTACACGTACCGGATGATCTATCCGAACCAGCAAGTTCCGAACTGCGCTGAATGCAGTGAGCCAATCACCTATCCGTACATTGCGGATACTATCAACGGAGAGCCTGTCGTTCGTTCCAGCATTGGTATCCATGTTGGACCACACTACGACGGGTCTTCTGCTTTTCAGCAAGACAGGACAGGAGTTTACTTTAACTCACCAATTAATGAGCTGTACGCAACAGCGTTCCTGTACGCAGTCAACGTTCGTCGAGTTCGACGAATTACCAACAACAACACGTGGGACTATCTCTTCGATACGAAGACAGACTACCTTCACCTCGATTGCTTGTCTCGTCACGGTTGTTCTCCGCAAATGTGCGCAGAATGCGCTACGATCTCTGATGCGAGCTACATGACGCAAGTTCGTGGCAACAACGGAGAATATTTCATTTGCTCTAAATGCGAATCAGTCTGGGAGTATCGCATTTGCCATAGTTGCGATTGCGCCATTGATGACAGTGCTTGGTCGTATGATTACGACTGCTGCGACGAGTGCGCGGAGAATCGCCAGTCTGAGGATGATTATGAAGATTCTTCTATCATTCACAACTACTCGTACAAGCCTTACCCGCATTTTCTCAGGGATTACGACGTTTCTTCTCAGTTCCCGAACCTTTTCTTTGGTGCTGAGATCGAAGTCGAAATGCGGCGCGATTACGAGTACGAAACTACATCAACCGCGCGCAGTGTGTTTGATTCGATCAACGGACCGAGTGGAAATTTTGCTTATCTCAAGCATGACGGCTCACTGAGCAATGGTTTCGAGATTGTTACGCATCCTGCTACTTTTGAGTGGTGGGTGTCCGATGACAACCCGATTCTCAATGGCATTGCAGAGTACAGTCACAAGCTTCGCTCTTACCATTCACAGAACTGCGGTATGCACATTCACATGTCGAAGGCCGAGTTCTCCAACTACCATCTCATGCGCTTTTTGTGGTTTATCCACAATCGCCAAGAATACGTTGAGTTCATTGCTCAGCGCCGCTCCAATAACTACGCTCGCTTCTCTGATTCTGAGCGTAACAACGTCATCAAGATCGCTAAGGCTAAGTACTCGAATCAAGGCCGTTTTGTTGCGGTTAATCTCGAGAATAGCGAGACCATTGAACTGCGCGTATTCAAGGGCAATATTCGCCCTAAGCGTATTCTCAAGAACATTGAGTTCTGCCACGCCCTGTATGCGTACACGTTCATCGACACAGACGGCAAGGGTATTCTCGACTTGGAACTTGCCGAATCGAATTCCGAAGTACTCTCGGACATCACCAAAGACTTAACGGTCGACCAGTTCAACACTTGGGTTAAGGAGCATGCTGCAACCTATCCCAACCTTTCCGAGTTCATCAACTACTGGAGGAGCTAGTCTATGTGCATCATTTGCGTACTGCCAATCGGAACCACCATCTCTGACGAGGAACTCAAGAACTGTTGGGATAACAATGACGACGGCGCAGGATTCATGTATGTGAATCCCATCTCCGGCAACATTGCCATCAAGAAGTTCATGAACTTCGACCGCTTCAAGAAGTCGTTCCGCTCTACGTTCGACCTTCACAAGAAAGACACGCCTTTCGTGCTGCACTTCCGCATCGGTACTCACGGTGCTAATTCTATCGAGAATGTGCATCCGTTCCGCGTCAACGATAACGTAGCGTTCTGCCATAACGGTGTCATTTCTTGCGTAGAAACTGCTGGCACCATGTCTGATACGCGCGCTTTCAACGAAGTGTTCATGAAGGATTTGCCGCACAACTTTACGCGCAACAAGTCAGTCATGACCATGATTAACCAGCTCATCGGGCACAACTACAATAAGCTTGTGTTTCTCGATCGAGACAAGAACATCACCATTGTCAACGAAAGCCTGGGAGAGAAAAGCGAGGGCCGCTGGTTCTCTAACGGTTCGTTTCGCAGGTATTCGCGCGGTATGTTCTCTTCCGGTGCTTTCTACCCCAACTGGTGCGATAACGACTACGACTACTACCCTTCTAACCAGTCAGGTATCGGCTCCGCTTACTACGACAAGCGTTCAGGAGGATGGTCTAAAAACAAGACAGAAATCTTCGAGTATTACTGCAAAGTCTGCTGTACCTATGTGGCAGAAATTGATTTCCGAAAGAGTGACGACTGCTGCGAGTACTGCGAGGCAGAACTCGAAAACTTCCACGTCTGCGATATCTGCGGGGAAGCAGTTCACCAAGACTCGTACTCGTTCTCGTACAAAGCCTGTCTCGACTGCGCCAATTACCTCGAAGAAGACTTCGCAGCGTACAAAATCTCCTGCTCGTACAAACAGGACTCGCTAGGAGTAATGTTTGACACTGACGACATCAAGCACGAGTATAGTTCCGTTCACTCCATGACTATGGAGGAGTGGAACAAGACTCAGCAAAACAATCTTAAGACTCGAGGGTAGTAATGGAAGGCAACCAAGTTCTTTATCCTGACTTTCTCTTTGCGATGTCGTGGAGGTTCGCAACCGTAGACGAAATCATCGAGAAGGCGCACGCTGGCTTTTCGAAAAACCATCCAGAAATTCCCGGCGGGCTTGTTGGGTACACTGGCATGTCGCTAATTGAAGCCAAGCTAGAACTTAGCTATGCCCCTACTGAGCTTCTGGAAGGGCTTGCTAAGAATTACGGAGGCAAGACTATGCACGAGGCTCTTGCTGAACTTTCTTACGGGCGTAACAATGAGTAGTTGGAAATGCCCGATTTGCAACAAGTGGATTGAGTACGGAGTTCGGCACCGTCCTCGCTACTATCAGAATAACCATCTTCTGAAGTGCCCTAGTGCTCCTCAGACTGCAATCAAAGCAGAAGAAGATGACAGTGCAGAAGCTGAATAGGTTCTATAATGGAGGTGATGATTAAAGATTGCCAGAAGTGTAAGACTCCGTACCAGACTGACAAAAGCAAGTCATCCCTAAAGCTAACTTGGTGCGGAATCTTGTGTGAAGTTTCCGAACTTGGATATGTACTGGCTTCTTTCGAGAAGTCAGTACTGTCCAAAAAGACTATCAAGATAGAAGAGCCAACGCTCGAAGACATTGCAGAGCCAGAAGCAGGAGATGACGACTGGGAGGAATATGAACTTTGTCCCGCATAATGCAAGAGCATTTAGAACTCTACGATAAGCTAGGGTTCTGTGTTATTCCCATTACATTCCCGGAAAAGAACAGCGAACGGAATGATGGGAAGAAGCCATATCTTCAAGAATGGATGCCATACATGACTCGTCGCTCAATTCGTAGCGAATGGGAAAAGTGGTGGCCACCAGAAGAAGAGAAGCTGTTGAATATTGGAATCATAACTGGAAAGGTTTCAGATATTGCAGTACTCGACTTTGATGACGAGGAGTCTTATCGGCAAGTAGCTAGGATTTCTCCTGCAATTGAAGATACCTACACAGTACAAACTGGCAAGGGATACCATGTGTATTTTCGGCCAGATGTTCATACGCGAACAACAACATTCCGCATGAATGGCAAGCTTCACCATGTAAAACAAGAAGGCGGATATATTGTTGCCCCACCTAGTGTTCATAAGACTGGACGAAAATATGATATTTATAATCCAGCAGAACCTAAAGCATTCAACGTAAAATCAGTTGTCGAACTCCTAAATGAAGCAGGAGCAGAAGCTGAAACAAGAACGTATAAAGAACGCCCTGCAACATGGGCATCAGACCTTTGCGATATTGTGCCAGACGGCGAAAGAAATACGCGCGCCGCGCAACTTTGCGGGTTACTGATACGAAAATTCCCGTATGACATTGGATTGGTATCTGGGCTAATGGAGGCTTGGAATGACAAGTATTGCAAGCCGCCAATGTCAGAACGGGAAATTAGGCAAGTAGTAGACGGTGAATTTCGCCGTTACGGGCCGAAAGGATAGTAATGCACGGTCATCCCATAGCTAGAAACATGGAAAAGTGGTGGTATGAGCATGGCTCTAAGCACGACGATCCGCAGTGGGAACAGTGGATTGAACTGTTCGATCAGATGATGGCTATTAAGAAGGCAGAAATGCTTTCTGAGCACACAAATAAAAATACCCATGGCGAAGATGTATTCGGAATGGCAAAAGCCGCAGGTTGCACAAGAAGTTCCGCGCTTTCGCTTTTAGGGTACGACAAGGAAGACCATTCCGGGTCAACTAAGTTCACGTTTTGGCTAGGACACGCTCTAGAAGTTGCTGCACTCGCAACTTTGCACATGGCTGGCTATCCACTTGTGGATACTCAGGGATATGTTTCCTTGGGAGAACATATGGCATCCGCTTCCGATGGCGAAATCGTGATGTACCCAAACATTCCAACTATCGTTAGCGTAAAGTCATCCGCTTACAAGATGAGTGGTAAGCGTGCTGGAAAGTGGATTAGGCGAGGCTTTCCTGAATTCCCATTTGAAGGAATTAAGAAGGCTCAGCCTAGTTGGTACGTGCAGGGCAACTGTGAAGCGTACTCAAAGGGATACAAGCAATGGCTTCTCATTGCTGTGTCAAAGGACATCATGAAGGTGTTCGAAGACGATGAATATCTTGGCGAGAAAGGAAATGGATCTCTTGCATTTTATGCTGAACTAATTCAGACAGACGAAGCTATCGCTCGTGAAGCAATTCGCGTCCATGAAAATCAGTGGAAACACATCGAAGAAGGACGCGCTGGCCCGGCGTACTACATCAATGCTAATGAGATGAAGTACATCAAACTAAACCACGCAGAGGTTAACGCTTCCAATATCTGGGGCGGCAAGAACCAGCAACTTACTGGAACGTTTAACCCTTGTGGTGGATGCAACTTTGTAAAGGTATGTTCAGAAGTTGACTAACGCTGAAGAATTTCAGATCTGTGGCTGCAAAGAGTCTCAATATCTCCGCGCGGTTTTGGGATGGGCGCTAAATCATATTAGCAACATCTCTACGTTCAACCATCAGTCAGATAGCCTGTATAATTCTGTAATGAACGGATTCCAGATTGAGAACTACATCAATATTGTTAGCGAGGATTTGCGACTTCGATCCAATAACGATGCAGTGGAACAATCTGAACCAAAGCGCAAGGAAGGAAAGCAAAGTGGACAAGCCTAGGTTTATCATTCATGGATACCATGAGGGCCATCAGGTCGAACTCTTTCTCTACGATGAAGACTTCGATCGCGTATCTTCCGGTGAAGGAACTCTCTTCCCAGAAGAAATTGGAGGGATTCAGTACGCAATCTCTTTGCTTCACGAACATGGCGTAACGCCTTATACGCCGCGTAAGGAAGCCGCTGCGGTTGCTGGCAATTCCGAGAACTCGAACGTCACTACGCGAACTAGCAACAGAACTGCTAGCGCGGACGGAACATTCACTTGCCCCGAACATGGCAATCGCTACATTGTAGAGAATCGCTTTGAGAAGGGACTTATGAAGTGCGGTATCTTCGAAGAGGTTGGCGATATTAGCAATCGCCCCTCTTGGGCTAAGGATAAGCCTTCAGAGTCTAAGGGTAAGTGGTTCTGGAATTGTAAGTACAAGGAATGGCCAGCTAAGCGGTGACGAAATCTGATTCTTGGAAAAGAGCAGAAAGTAGATGGGCGCGGTTCTTTGGGGGCCGCGCTCGTCGTCATCCATCTCAAGGAATAAGGCACGAGGATATTTCAG
>JAAOEI010000914.1_pt1 | contig 11081 bp, 13 predicted proteins | sample 7059261 | NCBI WGS metagenome assembly JAAOEI01 (sample SAMN14008812, study PRJNA610033) | viral metagenome | isolation source: viral particles filtered from seawater | place: China: Hangzhou Bay, Yangshan Deep Water Harbour | collected 2017-10-31
AAACAGGTGATGTGAATGGTTTAGGTGTGTTAAGAATGTTGGAAGCTATTAGAGAGTATGGTAAAGAGGTTAGATTTTATCAAGCCTCTACATCAGAGATGTTTGGAAGAATGGTGGAGAATCCAGCAAAAGAATCAACACCTTTTTATCCTCGTTCACCATATGGAGTTGCAAAATTATATGGACATTGGATTACAAAAAATTACAGAGAATCATATGATATGTTTGCGTGTAGTGGTATATTGTTTAATCACGAATCAGAACGAAGAGGTATTGAATTTGTGACTCGTAAGATTACAGATGGTATAGCTAGAATACACTTGGGACTACAAGATAAAATAATGTTAGGTAATTTAGAAGCTAAAAGAGATTGGGGTTATGCACCTGATTATTGTGAAGCTATGTGGTTAATGTTACAACAAGATACACCTGATGATTATGTTATATCAACAGGTGAAACACATTCCATTAGAGAGTTTTTAGATGCAGCTTTCAAACATATTGGTATAGACGATTGGTCTAATTATGTTGGACAAGACCCAAGATTTATGAGACCTGCAGAGGTTGATGTTCTTCGTGGTGATTCAACAAAAGCTCAAACGAATTTAAATTGGACACCAAAAACATCATTTGAAGACTTGGTTGGTAAAATGGTTAGTAATGATATAAAAATATTGGAAAAAAATGTATAATGTAACAATATCAATAGATGATTTACATCCTGAAAAAGGTTGGGGATGTGAAGGTGACGAGTGTGTAAGTTATTTAGAAAAACTAAATGAGGAATTTGGTTGTAAGTTTACATTATTCATTCCATCAAATTATCACAGAAAATATCCACTATCAGAACATAAGGATTGGGTTGAGTTTTGGAAAAACAAAGATTGGGTTGAGTTAGCAGCTCACGGACATTATCATCAATGTGAAAGAGATGGTATTGGTGAGTGTGAATTTTTTGAATTAGACACAGAAGAAAAAGCACTACAAAGAATTAATGATTGTTTGTTGGAGTGGGAAAAGGTTGGATTAAAACCAAGTGGTTGGAGAAATCCAGGTTGGTTAGCTCATCCTAACGCTGTAAAAGTTTTAGGTAAACATTTTGACTATTCAGCTATTCATCAAGAGCATAATCATGGATTAGTTTGGGATTGTAAAACATTTGAAGGTGAAGATGGAATACACAAAACAGATTCTATAAGTATTTGGAACGGAAATGTATTTATGTTTCAATCTCACATAGCTGGTAACTGGAATGATAATATTTGGAGTAAAAATAATTACGAAAATTTCAGAAATGTCTTGGAATATTTAAAAAAAAGTTATAAATTAAACTATTATACTTTAGGAGAACTTTTAAATGATTAAAATAGAAAAAAATAAAAAATATCTTGTAACTGGTGGTAGTGGCTTCTTAGGAGGAGAACTCATTAAAAGAATATTATCACAAGGAGGACAAGTCGTTACTATATCAAGAGATGAGGGTAAATTAATTGAAATCAAAGAAGAATACCCATCTTTAGAAATATTAACTGGTGATATTGCTGATAGATTTGATGTTCAGCAGGCTATGAAAGGAGTAAGTGGTATATTTCATTTAGCTGCTTTTAAGCATGTTGGGTTAGCAGAAACACAATCAAGAGAATGTACTAAATCAAATGTTATTGGGTCGTTGAATGTACTAGAAGAAGGTGTAAACAATAATGTTGAATTTATTCTAGGTATCAGTACAGACAAAGCAGCTCAAGTAGCTGGTGTTTATGGTGCAACTAAATACATTATGGAAACATTATTTCAACAATTTGAAAGAAATTATCCTGACATAACATTTAGAATTGTACGATATGGTAATGTGTTGTATTCAACAGGTTCTGTTTTATGTAAGTGGAAAAAATTACTTGAAGAAGGTAAACAAGTTATTGTCACAGAACCAGAAGCTACAAGATACTTTTGGACAATAGAACAAGCAGTTGACTTAATAGAAAAATGTATGGTTGAAGCTACTGATTCTTATCCTTTTGTTCCTGAGATGAAATCAATGAGTGTCAGAGATTTATTGACAGCGATGGCAGATAAATATTTGTTAGAAGGTGCTGAGTTAGATATAAAAGAAATAGGATTACAGCCTGGTGAGAACTTACACGAAAAGATTCTTGAAGATGGTAAGTATTCAAATGAAGTTGAAAGATTTACTATCGAAGAAATTAAGGATATGATTTAGTGTTGAAAAATATTTTAATACTTGGTGGTAATAGATTCGTAGGTAAATCACTATCGTTAAAATTATCTAAATATAATAATGTAGATGTATTTAACAGAAGTGGTACAAGTGCCGATAATATTATTGGAGTAATTCAAGGTGATAGAAACAACATAGAGGACATACAAAAAATTGATTTTGATAAATATGATTGTATTGTAGATATGTGTTTGTTTTTCACATCTCAATTTAAATTGATAAAAGATTTAATTCCAAAGGACTCTAATTACATATTTGTAAGTAGTGGTGCGGCAGATGACAAATACATTGAAACATTTGATGATTATGGAAAAGATAAATTAGCAGTTGAAAAGATGTTGAGTGAAACAAGTTTGAATTACAACATAATTAGACCTAGTTACATTGTTGGTGAAGGTAATCATAGACCTAGACTAGGACATTTTATTAACAGAATACTAAATCATAAATATGTAGATGTATGTGGTGATGGAAACTATAATATTAATTTAGTTTTTGTACAAGATGTTGTAAAGTGTTTAGAAACATTAGTTAACGATTCTTTGATGAAAAGAAAAACATACAATGTGTGTGGTGACGAATCAATCAATATGATAATGTTACTTGAAAAATTAAAAAGAGATTATTATCCAGAAGGTAAAGTGTTAATTAATTTTGATTCAGGAGACGGATTATTTCCTGCTACAGATTTTGAGTTTGATAATTCAGAAATAAAAAAAGATTATGACTTACAATTTACTGATTTAGATGAAGGTATAAAACAATACACGGAATGGTTAGAAAAATAAAAGGAAAATATGAAAACGATTTATAGAGCTAAACTTTGGATACCAGATGAAACAAAAAAAGATATTTTAGACAAGTATGCTGAAATATTAGACACTGGTGGATTGATACAAGGAAAATATGTAAAAGAGTTTGAAGACGAAGTTAGTAAACAATTCAACATAGATAATGCTGTTGCAACAACATCGTGTGGTACAGGTCTAGAAACTGCTTTAATAGCTAGTGGTATCAAAGGTAAAAAGTTTATAGTTCCAACACAGACTTTTGCAGCTAGTGTTAATTGTATTTTAAGGACAGGTAACATTCCTGTTATCGTAGATGTTGATATGGATACTCAATGTTTATCACTTGACATTATAAAAGAAAATATGAGTGATGATGTGGGTGGTGTTGTTTTAGTGCATATGTCAGGATTAATCACACCAGACATATTCGCTATAGAAAAGTTTTGTAAAAATAATAAGTTGTTTTTGTTAACAGATGACGCACACAGTTTTGGTGCTAGTATCATAGATAGAAGAACAGGAGAGAAACGATACTCAGGTAGTTTTGGTAATGCTGGTGTTTTTTCTTTTTATCCTTCTAAAATAATTACTACTGGAGAAGGTGGTATGATTGTGACTAATGACAAACAATTAGCTGAAAAATGTAGAGTTGTTAGAAATCACGGCACAGAAAGAAATGAGCCAAAACATGCTGGATTAGATTATGGTTACACTTGTGCAATGCCATCTACGAATTATAGAATGAGTGAATTTCATGCTGTATTAGGTTTATCACAGAATAAATTACACAAAGAATTTATAGATAAACGAAATATGATAGCAGAATATTACACTAATAGGTTATCAAAAGTAGAATGGTTAAAAACACCTTATACAAATAATAATATAAATCAAACTTGGTGGCAATACATAGTGACAATAGTAGATGGTAGAGACAGAACGGAAACTTTATTAAAATTACTAAATAATTATAATGTTCCTACAGCTAATGCATATCATCCTCTGTGTCATCAACAAAGAATTTATTTTGATTATTTAAGTTCTAATGGGTTTATAAATTCAGAAGACTTTATTCAGAGAATATTTTCTTTACCTATGTATGTTGAATTAGAAGAGGAACAACTAGACTACATTTGTACTAGTTTGGAGTCATTATGATAGTTTCTATTCATCAACCAAATTATTTACCCTGGTTAGGTTTTTTTGATAAAATAAAACAAAGTGATGTATTTGTTATTTTTGATGATGTTCAATTTCCAAGAGGTAAAAAACATTTTGGACACAGAAATAAAATAAAAACCACATCAGGTGATAAATGGTTATCAGTTCCTATCTCTAACAAGAGTGATTTAGTTTCTTTTAATGACACCATTATTAATTATGATTCAAAATGGAATGAAGAACACATAAGGTTGATAGAAGTTTTTTACTCAAAGGCTCCTTTTTTTAATAATTATTTTAAAGATTTGTGTGACATAATTTTAGTTAAACACAAGTCCTTAACAGAATTATCTATGTCGTTAATTGATTATTTTTTGAAAGAGTTAAATATAGATACTCAAATAAAATACTCTTCAGAAATAACTGATAAAAATTTGTATGGTGCAGACAAGATATTTAACATACTTGAAAAATTAAAAACAACAGAATATATTACAGGTTCTGGTCCAGGTTCAATAAGATATATAGATGAACTTGGGTTTAAAGATAGAAACATAAAATTAAATTGGCAACATTATGAACACCCTAAATATAATCAATTATACAATGAGTTTATTCCATACATGTCTATAATTGATTTATTATTTAATGAGGGTAAAAAAAGTAAGGAGATTATATGAATGTAATGGCGATAGGAGCTCATCCAGATGATATAGAGTTTGGGTGTAGTGGAACATTAGTTAAACATATTCAAAATGGTGATACCGTTGTGTATGTGTGTATGACAAGCACTCAATCAATAGACGGGACAACTGGTGAAACAATTCGTTCAGAAGATGAATTGACAAATGAAGTTATTAAATCAACCCAAGTTTTAGGTGTTAGAGCTGTTGAGTTTTTAAATTTTAAAGATTTACACGTTCCATTCAGTTTTGAAAGTGTGTCTTGCTTGGACAAATTAATAAAAGAATATAAAATTGACACCATATATACACATTGGGCTGGAGATTCTAATCAAGACCATATATCTACGTTTAAAGCTACAATGGCTGCAGCTAGATATGTTCCAAATGTTTTTTGTTATGAACAAATACCAATACCAAGACATACAGAAAATCCAATGAAAGTAAATTATTACAGTGACATCACTAAAACATTCGCTAGAAAAATACAAGCCTCAAAATGTCACGAAAGTCAGTTTAGAAAGTATGAAGAGGCGGGTTTTGATGTTGAAAGAAATTTAAAGGTTATGGCACAGTACAGAGGTATAGAAGCTAATTGTGAATACGCCGAGGCCTTTCAAATTATAAAAATGGTTGGAGAATAAAAATGAATGATGAGGAAATAAATGATAATTAAAAATAACGCTGAGTTTGGTGTTGAATTAGCTCTAGCAGTACCATACGCTTATTGGTTACACCAAAATGGAGAATTAGAATCAGTGGTGACTTCAACAGGTATGAAACCATTTTATTATTTTTGTGATGATGTTAGAGAAGAATTTACATACAGAAATATTGATAACGCAGCTGCTGGTTTAAATGATTTACCTAATAATTGGATTCACGGCATAAATCCATTAGAGGAACCAGGTGTGTTGGACTACTCTAAATGGACACCACCACCATTTAAAGAACAATATAAAAATGAAGAGATACAATTTGAGAAACCAATTGTATTCATATCTAATAAATTTAATTTAGAACACGGACAAACACCATATGGTTTTTTTGACATACAATGTCTTCACGAGATGTTTTCTTATTTAACCACCAAAGGTTACGCTGTGGTTTATAAAAGAGTGTCAAACACAGAAGAACATTTTACTATTGACCAGAATGAGAGAGATTCACTTAGTGTCGGTTATCATAATATATTGGCTGATGTTGAAGGAGTAGGTATGATGACTGATTATGATTTAACAAAATATTTTGATGATGTTCATCTGTTTGATGATGTTTTTAAAAAATATAATCAATACACTTATAATGAGGTTCAATTAAAAGTTATGGCTAATTGTGATAGATTCATTACAGTTTGTGGTGGTAATTCTATATTGTCATCTTTTTTTGGTGGAACTGTCATATCTTATGTTCACAAAGGAAAAGAACTAAGACCAAATTATTTTGGAAAAAATAGTTATTTTTCAAAATTGTCTGATGCTAAGGTTATACCAATTTATGATGTAATTGGAAAAGTAAATGATACAGAGGTGGTAAAAAAATATGGTCATACGATTAATGAAACAGGCACTAATGACTATACTGAATTGATGTTAAAAATAAAAGAAGAATTTTAAAGGAGTCAATTAATGAATATAGCCTTTTTTAGTGAATCAAATTTTGATGGCAAAATACCAAGAGATTTTGAAAATATGAGAACAGAATATGCTTGGTATGTTGGACTTGATGCCACACATCATCATATTGAATCAATACAGAGTTTAGATGATAACATATATGATTTGGGTATTGTAATAATACCTAAAACAAAAATAGATTATCTTATGGTTTATCCTTTGATTGAACAGATGAAAAGGGTGTGTAAAAAGATAGGATTTATGCAAGAAGGTCCTCATTGGTATTTTCAAGATTATCCATTACACCAACAAATATGGTTTTATAATTGTTTAATGGAAATGGATGTAATATTTGCTCATAATGAAATTGATGTAGAATATTATAAAGGACTAACAGGAAAAGAAAATGTATTTCAAAATAAATCATTAATGATTGAAGATAAAATAGAACCACACATTGTTAATCCTGATGTTAGAGATGGAGTAATTATTGGTGGTAATATGGTTAGATGGTATGGTGGATTTGATTCTTATATTGTTGCTCAAGAATTTGAAGAAGATATATTCGCTCCATCAATGGGTAGAAAGATAGAAAATGAAGAACAAATGGAAAATTTGACTCATTTACCATATATGAATTGGTTAAGTTGGGTTAACAATTTATCAAGATTTAAATATGGTGTTCATTTAATGACAACACATGCAGCTGGGACATTTGCATTGAATTGTGCTTATTATGGAATACCTTGTATTGGTTATAAAGGATTGGATACACAAGAGTTATGTTTTCCACATTTGAGTGTTGACATGGGTGATTTAAATAAAGCTAAACAATTAGCAAACAGACTTAAAACAGATAAATCATTTTATGATGATTGTAGTAAAATATCAAAAACAAGATATAATGAGTGTTTTGGTGAGAAAGAGTATATTTATACTATGAATAAGGTTATAGGAGAGGTTATAAATGAAACCAATTAGTTTTATACAACCAAGTAGAAACAATTTAAAGTATCTCAAGTGGAGTTATAATTCTATCAGAAAGAATCTTGGATACATACATGAAATATGTATGGCTGATGATTTTTCAAATGATGGAACTTGGGAGTGGATGCAAGAGATTCAGAAAAAAGACCCAAATGTAAAAATTCATAGAAACGAAGGCCCTACAAGATTGGGACATACAATTCTATACGATACATTGATTAACGATTATGCTACAAATGATATTGTTATGATATATCACGCTGATATGTATGCATTACCTGGTCTTGATAAAGAAGTGAACAAATATATCAAGAAAGGTGTTGTGGTTAGTGGAACAAGAATAGAACCACCTCTACATCCAGCTGGTCCTGAGAAGATATTGGCTGATTATGGTATTGAACCTGAAGAATTTAAAGAACAAGAACTTTTAAAAGATTATGAATCACTTAAAAAAGAAACCACAACAAATGGTATATTTGCGCCGTGGGCTATAATGAAAGAAGATTTTCAATCCATTGGAGGACATGACCCATTGTATGCTCCACAATCAAAAGAAGATTCGGATATATTTAATAGATTTCTTTTGAATGGATATAAATTTATTCAAACTTGGAGAGGTTTTGTATATCATATGACTTGTAGAGGTTCAAGATTTGCTGATGGTGCTAAACGAAATCCAAATGGTGAAGTGTTTATGAAAAACAGAGAGACTGATGAGTGGATGAAACAAAACATCAGAAGCACTCGTAACTTTATTCGTAAGTGGGGGCACTTTGTAAAACACGATGCCCATTTAAAACCAATCGTACCACCAAAGTATGATATTGGTCTTGTGATTAAAAATTGTAATGAACAATTGTTAGAAGAGTTAGAGCCGTGGTGTTCAACTATTTATGTTGATTGTGAGTTTGACAGTTATATAACAAGAGAACAACCAAATACAGATTTTGATTTAACTAAAAGAATTTATTCTATCGATTCTGAAAAACAAAATGATATTGAAGTTAGGTTTGACGCTCTTGATTTTTTTAGTAATAGTTATGGTTACATACAAACTTTATCAGAGATATTGGCAAACGATGAAGAACTTGAAGAGGGTAGTTTTGAATTAGACATATTTAAAATACAAATTAATAAAATAAAAACCTATGAAAAGGATTTAATAAAATGCGAATCTTAGTAACAGGTGGTGCTGGTTTTGTTGGAACTAATTTAGTTAATAGATTGGTTAATGATGGTCATGAGGTAATTATATTTGATAACTTATCAACAGGTAGTCAGTACAATATAAACAAAAAAGCTAAGTTATTTTTAATAGATATTTCACATAATGATTATTTTAAAAATAGAAAGATGGATGATGTTATAAATGGTGTTGACGTAATATTTCATATGGCGGCTTTGGCAAGAATACAACCCTCGATAAAAAACCCAAGTGAAACTATAATAAATAATTTTGATGGAACTTTAAATATCTTGGAATTATCTCGTAAGTATAAAATACCTGTAATTTATGCTGGTTCAAGTTCAAAACATCACGGGTTATATGGAAGTCCATATGCGTGGTCTAAATATGGTGGTGAGGAGTTATGTAAGTTATACAGTGAAGTATATGATTTAAACACTACAATATGTAGATTTTATAATGTTTATGGTCCACATCATATAAGAAGTGGAACATACGCCACTGTAATAGGTATATTTGAAAATCAGTATTTAAATAATAAACCATTAACTATTGTTGGTGATGGTGAGCAGAGAAGAGATTTTACTCACATAGATGACATCGTTGATGGTTTAATTAGTTGTGTGGGTAAAAATCACAAGGGTGAAATATTTGAATTAGGTAGTGGAGTAAATTATTCAATAAATGAATTAGCTAAAATGTTCAATTGTAAAACAAAGTATATACCACAAAGACCGGGTGAATATGATGTAACTTTATGTGATTATTCAAAGGCAGAAAAACAATTAGGTTATAAACCTAAAGGTGATTTAAAAGACTATGTAAAAAAATGGTTAGAGGATAGTAAATGAGAATAGGTATAATAGGACAAGGGTTTGTGGGAACTGCTGTAAAAGAGGGTTTAAAAAAGTATCATACCATAAGAACTTATGATTTAGATGAAACAAAAAGAAATTGTGATTCAATTGAAGAGTTGGTTGATAAATCCACTGTGTTGTTTGTGTGTCTTCCAACACCAATGAAAAAAGATGGTAGTTGTGACACAAGTATAGTTGAAGGAATGGTTACAGAATTAGATAATTTATCATTGGTAAGGCAATGTTCAAATAGAGTTGTAGTTATAAAATCTACAATACCACCAGGAACAACAGAGAGATTGAATGACGAATGTGAACACATACAAGTTATATTCAATCCTGAATTTTTAACAGAAGCTAATTTTATAGAAGACTTTAAAAATCAAGATAGGATTATAATAGGTGGACCAAGACCAGCGTCAACAAAGGTTAGACAATTATTTTACAAGGCGTTTCCAAAGGCACACATAATAAAGACTGGCTCTACTACAGCTGAAATGGTTAAATATATGACTAACACATTTTTGGCCACGAAAGTATCATTTGCTAATGAAATATTTGAAATATGTGAAAGATTAGGAATTGATTATGACAAAGTTACGGAATATGCCACATATGACGAAAGATTAGGAAAATCTCACTGGTCTGTACCAGGTCCTGATGGACACTATGGTTTTGGAGGAAGTTGTTTTCCAAAGGACATAAACGCTCTAATTAGTGTAGCTAAAGATAAGTTAGATTTATATCCAAACACATTAATTGGGGCTTGGGAAACCAATTGTGAAGTAAGACCAGAAAAAGATTGGGAACAATTAAAAGGTAGAGCTGTTGTTGATGAATAAAAAAAGCTTGACTCATATAGTAAATTATTCTTATATTATTACTATATAATATAATAAAAAGGATAAAAAAATGATGAGAAATATAATTAAATATATATTTATATACATAATCAGTATGTTGTTTATTGGTTGTGATAATCCAAATTCTAGCTGTGATTATTGTTATTTAAATATAGAAGCACCAGATTTACCAATGGATAAAGATGGTGTTTATCATTTGGATTTTAATGAGGGTTCTATACAAACATTTACACAATTACGGGCATACATTGGTTATGAGTATGAATATGTAGAATGGGTTACTGATGTGACTTTTGAAGGTTGTACTTGGGATTTTTGTGAAGATATACCTGTTGTTAATGGTAGTGGTTATTCATCAGATGATGGATACGCTTATCAAATGATGGGAGTAATGGAAGAAAACATAGGACAGATTGCGACGATTTGGGTTGTATATTATGATGAATATGATAACCAATGGTTAGATAATATAAGGATACAAATAAATGAATAAATTAGGTAGTTATATAACAAAATTAATGACAACAGTTTTGGATTCAGAACAAGAAGAGTTTGTCAAAGAATTAGCATTAAGTGAATTAAAAAGACTTAATGTTGATGTTAGTGAATTTATTAATAAACATTTAAAAGATGATATTGATAAAATAAAAGAAACAGAAAAAAAGTTATTACAGGAGGACAGAGATGTCAAAGATAAGTAA
>JAAOEI010000915.1_pt1 | contig 11075 bp, 12 predicted proteins | sample 7059261 | NCBI WGS metagenome assembly JAAOEI01 (sample SAMN14008812, study PRJNA610033) | viral metagenome | isolation source: viral particles filtered from seawater | place: China: Hangzhou Bay, Yangshan Deep Water Harbour | collected 2017-10-31
TTGGAATCCGTTTTTTGGTTTGTCAGGTTTTTGAACTGGCTCAGAACTACTTGAACCAGGCAACCTAAACGAAGCACAGGACTCCATAAGAGGGGATAGGAATACAATTGCATCACCCGTGCCAACTACCTTGTCAAGTGGCAACTTACTTGACAGCCATAAGGTGTTGGAATTAAGGGTAATTAAAACCTACATATACGGGTATGTTGGGTCGAGCGGCCAGTCTATTTCTGGTCACTTCAAGAATTGTACCAAGGTGTTCTTTATGAGTAGTGGTACTACTAAGTTTGACCAGCAGAGGGTGAGTATTATCCTGGATAGTATTCGCAATGGGCAGACGCTTAATATGGCGTGTAAGAAAGCTGCGGTGGGCAAGACTACGGTGCAGCGCTGGTTGACTGACCCTGCCCATCAGGACTTTAAAGAAGCGTTTAACTTTGCGATGGCGGAGGCCGAAGAGAAGCTCGTTGCGATTATCAATGAGCATGCGGAGACAAGCCCTGCTACAGCCAAGTGGTTACTGGAAAGAAGGTATACACATTGGCGCGACCCCTTGGATGAGAAGCTTAAAAAGGTTAGGCTCCAGAAGGAAATGCTCGAGCTTGAGCTTGGAAAGGCCAGGCTTGATATGATGAAGAGTGAAACGACCTTAGACCTGGTTGACGTTTTAGCGCGGCCAAAACAACTGGAGAGTAAACGTGGGACACGGAATGAAGATGAAGAAGGCGGCGAAAGTGGCCGCGATGAAGATGCTGTCGAAGCTCGACGAGCTGCCGATGGACAAGGTGGCGGGAATCAGCGTCAGCCTGATGATGAAACCCCCTCGCCACATGATGGAGGAACACCATGAAGATGGACCACGGGGTGAAGAAGAACACGACTCTGGCGATAAGGGAAAGCCAGCTAAAGACTCTCGTAAAGGCAAAGAAGAGGCTGGGGAAGAGTATGAGTCGGATGATGAGGGAAGCGCTTGACCTCTATTTTCAGACGCAAGAAATAGGAAAGCGAGAAGCGCCTAGCATCCACAAGGTGCTCGATGACCTTGAGGCTACCGTTAGGTCGCTTCGCGCAATCCATAAAATTAAATCAGACCATGTAGAGGGCAGCGATGGGTGAGACTGTTACGACAATTTTCCCGGCAGGGATGGTAGAAAGTGTGCTTGCACAGTACATCTCGCAGATTAAGAACACGATGGACTGTATTATCGCTCCGCCGCTAGCAGATGACGGAGAGAAAAAGCTTACCGATGTCCAGAACATGAAGGCGACGTTCCTTATCTGTGCAGAGGAAACGAAAGACATCCTCGCGAAACTAAAGCCCTACTCAAACGCATCGCTTACAACACACCACAGGTTCTGTAGAGCAATGCTAGAGAAGTTCGATTCCACTATCATGGAGCTTAATGAGCCGGTGCATAGCGCCAAAAGCACACATAAGCGTGAGTGCGTGCAGTTCGCTAGAGAGCTTGTGAAGTTTATCTCAGCCTTCCATACCGTGCTACACCGTGAAACCGACATGAAAGACAAAGAAGAGATTACTCAAAACTATCTGGGGTACCTCCCGGCCTCCTCTAGCTTCGACGTGAATTAATGAAATTTACCAAGAAGGCCGCCAAAGAAATCCGCAAGTGCCAGGAAGACTTTGGCTATTTCTGTGACAAGTACCTGAAGATACTTGATAAAAAGGGGAGGGTCGCTGCACTCCTGCCCAACTATGCACAGCGGCAGTTCTTGGAAGCTAACCAGCGCAACCCCTGGGTGTACGTGCTTAAGAGTAGGAAGCTCGGCATTACCACCATTATCGCCGGGTACAACTTCTGGAAGACACTCTTCACGCCGAACTATCAGTGCCTGGTGCTCGCACATACAGACTCCGCAGCAAAGTCCATCTTTAGAATTTACCAACGATTCTACGACCTTCTGCCTAAGTTCTTACAGTTTGACCTCAAGCTACAGAACAAGCACGAGATTCAGTTCGCACATGGCGGATACATACTCGCCGCTACCGCAGGAAGCGACTCCGCCCGAGGAAGTACCTACCAGTCAATTCACTGCTCCGAGTTTGCACAGTACGACAACATTGAGGAGCTTATAGCCGCAGCGATGTCTACTGCCGGCGAGAACGCAATGGTGTCTCTTGAGACCACCGCCAAGGGGCTCAACGAGGCCCATAAGATTTGGGAAGAGCAGAACGGGTTCGAGAAACTCTTTATCTCTTGGCTAGACCAAGAAGACGCAAGAAGCAGAAAGAAGCCCCAATGGATTCCCAAAGAAATCGAGGACTTACAGGAACAGTACGAGATTGACAAGTACCAGCTTAACTGGGCGGCATCGACGTACTCAACCCGGTGTGCCGCTAACTGGAACACCTTCCTGCAAGAGTATCCACCAGAAGCCCACCTCGCCTTTATTAGCTCAGGTAAGAAGTTCTTCAACCGAACCTACGCTCATTCAAAGGCATCTCCCGGTTACCGTAAGTACATGGAACCACAGCAGTTTAAAGTTTACGTCATGGGTGTCGATGTCGCATCGGGCTCAGAACACGGTGACTTCTCGTCCTTCGTGGTGCTCGACTGTACCGACAAAAAGAAACCTATTATCGTCGCCACGTACTATGAGCGCATATCACCCTCGTCGTTTACAGACAGGGTGCTCAAAGAAGCGCAAGAGTACAAAGCGATGGTGTGTGTTGAGGCCAATAGCTACGGACTTAGCGTCCTAGAAGGGCTCGTGGCGCGAGAGTACGCCCACCTGTACCGGCGAGTTAAGTACGACAAGGCGACCAACCGATGGACTGAGAACCTGGGGTTCTACACCACAGCGTCTACTCGCGCCGTCCTGGTCGCAAGAATACAAGAGTACATCTCTAGAGAGTGGCTCATACCTAATGATGAAACACTGAAAGCAGAAATGAATACCTTTGTATTTAACAAATCTGGTAAGCCCGAGGCTGACTCTGGACACCATGATGATATGGTCATGGCATGCGCGTTGGCACTCGTTTCAATGGACCAAGTGGAAGTTGCTCAAGAGATTAAGAAGAAGCAACCCCCCGGAAATGTTAAACAAATTCTGGAGTTCGAGATGCAGACTGGTCGTCTGTACAAAAACTCTAAGGAAATGTTTGACAACAGTAAGCCTCTCCATGAGGAGAGTGCACCGTCACTAGACGGAATGATGTAAATCAACTATACGTTTTTTTAGGAGGCCAAGGTGAGTGGATATCTGGACAGTGGCGCGATAGATAAAGTTCGCGATTTGCTTGGGAGTGACGGTGACGTGCTCTCGTCCCCAGAGCAGGTAACGGAGCGCCCAAGTGCAGCACAGGAAGCAGGGAAAAGTGATGGTGACACCGCCTTGGACTCCTCTCAAACATCGACTGATGAAGCCGCAGTCGTTAAAGAAAAGGCTTCTTCGGAGGTAGTAGAGGCTGCCGGTGACAGCGCTAGTAGTGCCGAGGAGTCGGGCGACTCGGAGGCCAGCTCTCTACATCGTGTTCCTTACGCGAGATTTAAGGAAGTTGTTGACGCCCGTAATGGCTACAAGACAGAGCTTGATAGCCTGAGAGAAGAGATAGAGAGACTTAAAGCAGCCCCAGCACAACAGGCGCAGCCATCCATTCCGCAGCAGCAATACCGCAGCGTGCAGGATATGAGTGATGAAGAATTGTTAGCCATGCTGTCTGACGAAGGTCAATCTGGACATCAAGAGCCTTGGATGCAGGAGATGACGCAGATGCGTAACCGAATGCATGAATACGAGGTGTCTCAGGCCACGGTTCAACTGGAAAACGACTTGAGCGCAGCTCAACAGAGATACCCAGTGGTTCCAAGAGAGGCTCTTCTTCAAGCTGTCATTAATGACGATTCCGCTAATATCATGGAAGTCGCAGAGCAATACTCCTCCTTTATTGTCTCGATTGAAGAAGCGGCGATTGCACGCCACCTGGCTGAAGGCAAGTCTGTCTCTCAAGCCAAGGCGGAGGCTAAGGAAGATGTCGCGCAAGCAGTTGCGCCACGCCCCTCTAAGGCCGCCAGTGCACCCGTCAACTCACCGATATCAGCGGGAGACCATAAACCAAAGGACCTCAAAGATGCATCTAAAGCACTGAGAGCGTTCCTCAAAAACAACAATCCATTCGTGTAAGGAAATAAAAAATGCCAGCTACATTAGCCACTTTCGCCAGTATTCTCAAAGAGTTCTATATTGGCCCTATTCTCGACCAATTAAATAATGAAGTCCTAGCCCTCGAACTAATGGAAAAGGCGACAATCGACTGGAACGGTCGCGTTGCCATCATGCCTATCCACGTATCCCGTAACACAGGCGTAGCCTTCCGTGGCGAAACCGGTGTTGGTGTTGCTGCTGCAAGCACGCTTCCCGCTGCCGGAGAGCAGGGATATGAGCGTCTTCAGATTGAAGCCTCCTTCCAGTACGGTCGTTTCCAAGTCTCAGGTCCCGCTATCGCTGCCGCGAAGACGGGCGGTGTTGGCTCGTTCATCAGCTACACCGATGCTGAGATGAAGAAGCTTGCAAGCGACGTGCGTAACCAAGCAAACCAAACCACCATCTTCGGTGGTCGCGTGCGTGGTTACCTTAACGAGCGAGTCGCCGCTACCGTTAACGGTTCCGGTGGACCTACCGGCGGAGTGCAGAACAGCGCAGGCGCAGCAACGGTCACGGCAGACCTTCAGTACCAAGGTGACTTTACAGCGTTTGCTGGTTGCGTTCAGGCAAACCCGGCAACGTGGGTTCCAGTAGACCTTATTCGTACCGACACCTACAACCCTGTAACTCGCACCGTTGGTGCCGCTAACCCTAACTGGTTCGTTTCTGCAATCAACCCAGCGCAAGGCGAAATTAGCATCACGTTTGGTGCAGATGCCAATGACGCATGGTTAAGCAGTGACGTTGCACCGGGGTTTGGAGTAGCGGTTGCTTTGCGCCCTGTACAAGCAATAGACGGCTCCGCTCCCCCTGTGGCTTTTGGTATGAACAACAGCGCACTTAACCCAGGCCTCCTTCCGGCTGCCGCTGGTGCGGTGACTGTTGCTACGTTTGCGGAAGCGAATGGAATCTACACCAACCTGTCTTCGGCGGCACACTACGGTGTTACGCGGAATGTGCGGGACGCAGCTACATTGCCTGCGGTTGCCGCCGATGGTGCAGCTCCGTCGTTGCGTGGACACGTCCAGACCAATGTCATTGGAGCGACTCCGTTTGCTGGTCCTGACCGTGACCAGGGTCGAAACGTTCTCGCGCTTCCGCGCATGACTGCCCTTATGGACGCTGTTGACCTTGACCCGCAGGCTACGCCTGGTGCCGGTGGCGGAACGCTTCCCGGTGGTGGTGGAGAGGCTCCCGATATTATCCTGCTCAACCCTGTTGACCGTCAGGCCTATATCGGAATCCTTAACGCGACTATCCAGATGAACCCCGCTGGAACCAAGGCCAAGGGTGACGGTTCGTTCTTGGACATCGCGTTTGCCGGTGTGCCAATTCGCACGAGCCGCGCATGCCACCGTCACGCCATGATTTTCATGCGCAAAGACTCCTGGTGCCTGACTGAGCTTCAGTCGCCTGGGTTTGCTGACCTTGATGGAAACGTCCTCTCGCGAGTTGGAAACAGCGATGCGTTTGAGGGTTACTATCGTTGGTATTGGAATGTTGTTGCAAAGCATCCCAACAACAACGGTATCCTCATCGGATACAACTAGGTTGCACTAAAAAAGGGGGGCTTCGGCCCCCCTTCCTTTAGGAGGTCCCCGTGGCACGAGCACGCAAAGATGCAGCGAAGCGTCTTATGGGTAAGCGCAAGAAGACCGCTGCGTGGACTCGTAAAGAGGGGAAAGACCCGTCAGGCGGACTTAACGAAAAGGGTCGCAAGTCTTACGAGAAAGAGAATCCAGGGTCTGACCTTAAACGCCCACAGCCAGAGGGCGGAAAGCGGCGAGACGCATTTTGTGCTCGCATGAAAGGTATGAAGAAAAAGCTTACCAGCAAGAAGACGGCTCGTGACCCCAAGAGCCGCATAAACAAGTCACTCCGTAAATGGAACTGTTAGGAGAAAGCCATGCCAGGTTCACGCAAAAAAGCCGCTATGAAGATGTATGAGAAGGCAAAGAAGACGTCTAAGCCTGGTGATGGCAAGCGGTTTGCTGCTCTATCTAAAGCCGTAGGGTCAAAGGCCTTGGCGGCATTTATTGGGCGCAAGAAATACGGAAAGAAGGGCATGGCTAAAATGGCAGCGAAAGGCCGAAAGAAATGATAGACTTGGCACTCGCGTCAGTGGTCATAACTGCGATTACGCTAAACATATACATCGTTGATTTGATTAAGAAAAAGCGTCGTGAAATTAAACAGCACGATGAAAGCCTCAAGCTTACAAGCTATGACGCTGACCCGCTTGATATTATGGCAACCAAAGAGAGCACCGGAGGTTCGTTATGGCAATGATGACACCAAGAAGCAGAGCAGCGCTAAGGTTGTCAGGGGGAAGGGGCGCTCTTGACGACGAGCCAAGCAATGTTGCATCCACAGTGCTAGGCGTCCTCGGAGGTATCGGCGGCGGAATTGCAGGTGCCGTAACGGGCGGAGTGCCGGGTGCAGTCGCTGGTGCAGGCCTTGGGAGTACGGCTGGACAGACCGCAGGTAACCTTATGGAAGGAAACGAAGAGGATATGATGCAACGAGTCTCGCAGGCTGGGCAGCAGTTCACGCAATACGACAGGGCGCAGAAGTCTCTTGAGCTTCAAAAGAAACTACAGAAACGAATGAAGGCACTGGGTATTGAGCAATGAGCGATAAGTTCCCCACTAATATGAGAGGGCTCATCAAAGAGAGCGAAGACGACAAGTCTAGCTACACTCGTGCGTGGGACTTGTGCGTTCTTTTCTTGAGCGGAAACCAGTGGCTCACGTACAACGACAGCTTGCGCCAATGGTCAATGGACCGTCCGCAGCAGTCGAACACCAGGGTCACCGTCAACCTGCTCCTCAATATGTACCGAAACATCTTGTCGCGCATGATGGTGAACTACCCTGCCATCGCGGTTTTGCCTGCTAGTCCATCGACAAGCGACATCGTAAAAGCAAAGACAAGCGAGTGGTTACTTCAATACCACTGGCAAGCCGATGACATGGCGGAGACGATTAAGGTCGCCATCGAGCACCTGCTCTCTTTCGGTACTGTAGGGTTTCATACATACTACGACCCCAAGCTAAAGCGGGCACATACAGAAACTGTAAGCCCATACGACTTGTTCTTTGAAGCTAAGGTGTCAGACCCTGAGGAGTCTCAGTGGATTGCGATACGGACGTATCACACAAGAAGCGCCCTTAAGGCTGCGTATCCAGACCATGAGAAAGAAATTGAAGACGCAGCGACCACAGACAAGTCAAAAGAGGGCGGCCCCTTAGGTGACATGGTTCCCGCTAACCGCGTAGAAACATACGAGGTTTATTGGAGGGACGGTCGTCACGCCATCCTCATGGGGCAGACATATCTGTTTAAAGAAGAGAACGGAGTCACCGACCCGTTTCCTGTTCAGATTGTTCGCTACTCGTCTATACCTACAAGGTTGTGGGGAGTAGGTCTTGTTTCTCCTTTGGTTCGCCTTCAATGGTATTACAATAAGTCACGGTCACAGGTTCTCCAGAATGTAGAGCTGATGGGCAACCCCAAGTGGCTCATCCCAAAAACTGCCGGTGTCGATACGTCCTCGTTTACCGACAGGCCTGGGGAGAAGGTTTACTATAACGCTGCTGGTGGCAAGCCTGAGATGGCACCACCGAAGCCGCTGCCTGGATACGTGCTCGACAACATTACCCGCATCCAGTCTGAGATGCAGGACGTTGCAGGTATTCACTCAGTAACGCTCGGCAAGCGTGCGGTTAACGTGTCTAGCGGTAGCGCCATCGACGTGCTTTCGCGTAACGACATGAGTCAGCTTCAAGTGTCTCAGAACGCAATGGAGCGAGGAATTAAAGAGGTCGCAAGGCTTACGCTCGTTATTGCGAAGCGATACTACACCGAGCGCAAGATGCTTCGGATGATGGATACGCTCGGAAGCGTAGTCCACAAAGAGTTAGACTCGACCAACCTTACCGAGGACCCGGAAGTGTTTTTGCAACCGGGGTCTTTGTTTAGAACCGAAGCGCATGACCGCGACAGCCGAGTGCTCGAGCTATTCAAGCTTGGGTTGGTTGACCAGGAAACTGCGACCAGGGAGCTTTCCTTCCGAACGTCGAACGCTTACGTCTCGCGACACATCGCACAGATGTCTCACGCGCAAGACCTGCTCGCAGCCGCAGCATCTGGATACGACATCGAGATATTTGCGTCTGATGACCTGAAAGCGTTTAAGCAGGTATGGGAAGAGTTCATGCAGTCCGAGGACTTCTATCTCCTCCCTGAAGATAGGCAGGACTACCTAAGCGACATCTACGTTGCCATCTCGACCTTCGGCATGGGAGACGAGGCGTACCAAAAGGCTGCGATGAACCGCAGCGTTTGGCCGAGAAAAACTCCCGTAGCTGCGCCAGAAGTAGAACAGGCTACCGAGCTTGGTCTTCAAGAATCTGAGCAGGCCTTAAACCAAATGGGCCAGGAGCAGGTCTACGAGGCCGCCAGACGCGACCAAGTTGAAGATGCGGTGTCACGCATGGGTCAGCGCACCGAAGCCCTTATATCACCAGTCGGACCGGGGTACTGATGTTTGTCTTCGAGATTACTAATCTGTTTCGGCAATACTGCGATGAGCCCGATACGACGTGGCTTACCGCAGCAGATGTCGCAAGCTACCTTCTCACCGGGTACAACGAGTTTCGTTGGAAGGTAAGCGACATGGCACCTCACACCTATGCGGTAGACGTGTCTATACCTGCCGGGGGATTGTTGACGTATGACCTTGCAGACCCAGCAAACACGGTAAGGATACTGGGCAACAACTTGTCGGCAGGGGTGCAGCGGATGATGCAACTGCTACAGGTTAGAACTCCGGCGAGCACTCTGCCCAACGACCTCGCATGGAAGTCTGCCCAAGGTCTGCGAGACATGCAGTCCACTTACCGCTCCTACTACTTGCAAGGAACTACGTTATACCTGTCGCTTGCGCCATCCGGCAACCTGACACTTACGTACATTCCAGAGAACTCGGTGGACTGGGCAAACACGGCAACCGGTGCCGGTGCTGAGTACGTAGATGACCTCGCAATGTTTCACGATATCATCGCGCTGCTGGCTTACAAGCAGTACTCGATTCGAGACGCAAACGTGAATCAGCCCCTCATGATGCAACTAGGCATGAGGCTTAGGGAGTTAGAGGCGTATATGAACCGTCGCAACTTTGAAGGGGTTCAGTACGTGAGAAGGACATCCGATTCATACGAGGACGTCTAATGCCTAAGTATACCGAGACTGAGATATTAGGTGATGGATGTAAGCTAGACGCCCCTACGAAGGGGTCGTTTGCAATGAACATGATATTTCGTCGAGGTGCATGGGAAGTAAGGAAAGGCTTCGGTCAGTTTGCACAGCGGTGCTCAACGATGGCGTTGCCTGATATTGCAGACAGAGGAAACACCACCCTGCAAAAGCATCTTGGAAGCAGGCTCATCAAAACCAACTTTGACCATGAGCAGATAGTTTCAGTCTTTGAGGGTAACGCCAATACTGGGGACACCATCCTCGGCACAACGCTTAGGTCATCCAGGCGCATACCAATATACACGGTGCAGATTGACGACCTCACGGATGGCACCCGGTGGGAGGTCCCCCTTTACCAGCACACAGTAAGCCAGAAGTCTGATGCGACACTAAACATATCAACCGCTTACGACGATGCTGCTAGCTATCCGTTGGCGACAATGCACGCCAACTATGAGACGGATACAACGTATGACAGGCAACGGTGGGTCACAACACTGTCTGCTGGAGACCATGCCTTTACGTTTGTCGAAACTAAAGACAGGGTTATCTTTTCACACCCCGTTCTTGGTGCGTGGATTTATTATCCCACAAAGTTTCAAGATGTTACGCAGAGGACCGTGCAGGTTACCGGGGCATATTGGCACGAGTCATCTCGCCCGTATGGTGAGTCCTCAGTGGTGTCACCTTTAGTCATGGCGGGCCAGGGTATTGACGGAGGAATTGCGGAAGGCCTGTCTTACCTCATACCCTCTGACTTTCCTCCGCCATCCGCAATGGCTGTCGTTGGAAACAGGGTGGCGTATGCCAGGGGCCGCACCGTATTCTTTTCAGACCCTGACTATTATGCGTCCGTTTTTGAGAGTAACGTAATTGTCATTGATAGCGAGAACCCTATCACTGCAATCGCAGAGCAGTTAGGCAACCTTACTATATGGACATCTACTGAGACGTTTGTCTACAGGATTCCTTCGGGCGGCGCTGTGGGCACAGGCTCGTTGACAAAAATAAGTGATACCGTTGGGTGCCTTAATGCAAACTCATGGGTAAAGACCGGCAATGACATTGTGTGGATGGACCGGAACAACGTGTATCGGACCACTGGAAACCTCATTGTAAGCCCGGTGGCTGACGTCATTGCTCCGTTCTTTACGGACTTTGTGACCAACCCAATGACAAGCTACTACGTGGCTAACGGCGTATCTACGCCTGTCGCATCAGACAGCCAGAATATGCCAGACACTACATTGCGCCTTAACGACACACGGTGTCACATGGCGTACTCGCCTAAGCTAGACGCGGTGTTTGCCGTGTTTCCTGAAGAGCGAGAGATGTGGGTGCTATGCAATGGCAAGTGGTCGTACTGGACTGTTGAGTCAATGGTTCACACTAACGGTGCTGGCGCGGCAGATGTTGGTTCTAACCTTCGTATTAAGTCCCCCTGGATGGTTACGGGGGACGACACCGTTGCTCTTGTCACAGGACCTTTAAGTCAGTCACATGATGACGCAAGCGCAGCAGGTCTCGATGTCGGCGGCACCAACTATCAAGTCCTGGTGTACGGTCGAGGCGGTTCGATTGACCGCTCAGTCGAGGACGAGGATTATCGAATACCCGCGCAGAACTATGTGTACCTGAGCACAGCCGGA
>JAAOEI010000916.1_pt1 | contig 11061 bp, 19 predicted proteins | sample 7059261 | NCBI WGS metagenome assembly JAAOEI01 (sample SAMN14008812, study PRJNA610033) | viral metagenome | isolation source: viral particles filtered from seawater | place: China: Hangzhou Bay, Yangshan Deep Water Harbour | collected 2017-10-31
GTGCCCCCTCCCCCCTCAAAAGGTGCCGGGGGGTCTGATCCAAAATCGATCAGCCCGAAAGATCGCGGGCTCGACGGGCAAACCAGCCGAGCGCCTGCGACTCGACGGCGTGCACCGTGGCTCGGTGCTCTCGCTCGGTCGCCAGCTCAACGCGCAAGCGGCGCACCTGCTCTTTGATATCGGCAGGCATCACGCCGTCACCGTTGAGCCACCGCGCAAGCGCCTCGGGTCCTCGTTGCGGTGACGTCACTGCGTGCCCCCTTCGGCCCTGCGCCATACCGACGTCTTAGCCACGCCGTCGTTCGTCCATCCTGCTGCCTTCAGGTGCTTTGCTGCCGTGTGCCTCGACACGCCGCACCGTGCGGCGATTGCCCCGGTGTCAACCTCGCCCGCCACCTTGGCGATACGCTCAGCGCACGCCAGAACCCGCAGCCTTTTGCTCGTGATCTTCTCGCTCATAGCAGCCCCCTCTCGATCAGCAGCTTCTTCACGTCGGCCAGGTCGGCCCCTACCCGGACGGCGATGCTGGCGGGCAGAACCGCCCCGCTGCCCCGTTTCATGTCCTCGGCCGCCTCAATGGCCTGTGTGCGCCACTCCCTGTCGGCGCGCCCCACCAGCTGCTTGTGCTCGGCGCAATGGCGACCCGTTGAGCACGCCGCGCCGCACACCTCGCACAGCCCCTTGTGCTTCCGCCTCACCGACCACGCCGTGCCCGCATGTGGCAGCACGATCTGGCCGAGCGGGTCGAAATGCTTGGCGAACGTCTCGCGCCGTTCACCGATGTAAAAGACCACGACGGCCCCCCGACCTGCGCCTCGGTACTCGTTGGCGATGAGGTCGAAGAAAGCAGGGCGCCCCGTCAAAAAGCACAGCGAGCTCTCCCACATCACGTCACCGAACCAGCCCACATCCGTCGAGGCGGGCACGATGCCGATCACGTCGCTGACCCGCTTGGCCGCATGCTCTGCCTGCGCCTTCCGCATCCAAGGGCCGGGGTCGCTGTAGGGCGGATTGAGCCACACCTTGCCGGCCCATTCCTGCTCGAGGCCATTGTCGGCCTCGGTGTAGATGCGCTCGGCCTGCACGTTTTCGTTGGCCCGCTCCTCGGTCGCCGGGTCGAGGTCGAACGCGCCGAGCACGGCGCGGGCCGCGTCGAGGATGTGCGGGGGCGTGCCCCACCGGTCGCTCGTCTTGTCGCCCTTTTCAGGTGCAGCCGTAACGGGAGCCGTTACGGGCTCAGCGTCCTCGGGCACCTCTGGCGCCTTGTCTTCCTTCGGGGGCGTGAGCCGGGGCCCCCCGTCGTCGCCCTCGAGGCCGTTCTGCACCTTTAGCACCGTGTTGTGCGAGCAGCCCACGGCCTCGGCATACCACCTGGCCGACCGGCCGGGCACCTCGCGCAGCAGGGTGCGGATTGCCTTGCGCTTGTCCGCGGCCGTCATCCTTACGCCGTGCTTCAGGTTGCTCTGGCATGCGAAGATCAGGGCGTCCTCGAACGTGCCCTCGCGCACCTCGACCTCGGCGCTGTGCTGCCCTGCGACCTCGGTGGCTGCGATGCGGTGGAATCCCGCTGCGAGCACGAGCTGCTCGCGGCCCTCGATGCGAAATGCCACGGGTTTCGGGAGCTCATCGAGGTGCCCCGCGTACTCGTAGACTATCTCGGAATCGATGGCGACGCGCACCTGCGTGCCAGAGCGCATATCTAGCGCTGCGATTTCGACGGTTTCAATGCTCATTAGTCCTCCCGCCACCCCGTGGCGTTATTGAGTCCACCGGCACGGTGCCCCAACCCTCGTAAACCGGAATCCCAAGCTCGGCGGCCCTCTTGGCCTCGGCCCTGCTGCCCTCGCTGTCTCGCCAGCCCGTGCAGAGCACCACCGCGTCGCACCGCTCAAGGATCTGCATGGTGGCGTCTAGCCAGTACGCGTCCTCGATCGTGCCGTCATAGTGCCGATACATGGTGTGCGGGATGACCGGCACCGCGCCCGCGTTGGCGAGCTTCAGCCCCATACGCTCAGCGGCTCGAATGTTCTGCTCGCGCCCCCATGCGTGTCGGTGGCGGTAGGGGCCTGCGATGTAGACGAGCGGCATCATGGCGCGTCCCCCTCGAGCAGCCACTCGATCGCGTCCTCGACCCAGCCGAGGCGCTTGGCGTGCTGCTGAATACCGACGGCCGTCCTGGCCGAGGCGCACGCCTTTGTCTGCCCCTTGGGCCTGTAGGCGCTCCACAGCAGCCACCGCCCGTTGCTCATCTGCCGCACCTTCCAGTCGGGCACGTGCCCAAGCGCGTACGTGAAATGCTCGGTGACGGCGCGGCCGTCCTCGAGTTCGCCGACCACGTAGCGCACCCGCTCGGCACGCACGTCTCGCTTTCGCGCCGCGCTCACGGGTCGGCGCCCGCGTAGACGGGGCACGCGTCTACACGCGCAGCGGCGACGCCCCATCCGCCCGCGGTGCAGCTGTCACAGCGCCGCACCCGCACCGACTCAACCGGCCGATTGAGCAGCCGCTCGACGCGCATGCTCTCGCGCTCGACGGCCACCGCAAGGAAACAATGCGCCAGCAGGGTCGTGCACATTACCCAGGCGATGAGCATCAGCGATTCGTTGTCGACGTAGACGCGCGGAAAACGCCTTTGCGGCACCGCGGCCGAGGTTGCGGGTTCATTGGTCATCGGTGGGCCCCCTGTGTGAGTGAAACGCGATCAGCATGTGTGTGAGCGAGGTCGCGAGCGCGGCATAAAGGCCGACGGGCCTGCCAACATCGGCGGCCATCTGCCCGACGAGCCACCCCGTTAGCACAGGCGGCCCGCCGATGGTCAGCACCGCAACGATCATGGCCGTATGCCTAATCATTCCCGCCCCCAGGCCAGGCGCCCCGCAGTTCCGCGTAGACGCTCGCGAGCTGCAGCCAGTCGTCGAGCTCCATCACCACGATGGGCACCGTACGGTCGCGCTTGATACAGGCTACCGGCAAAACGCCCTCGGGCGCACCTTCTTTCGCCTGCTCAAGGGCCGGCCATACGGGCGGCCTCGCCCCGACCTTGGCCTCGACCCAAAACACCCCGCCCGTGTCCACGTCGGGCGCCCCGTGAGCATCCTGCGACTGCGTGAACCCGCTCCGCTTGCACGTGACCGGCAGGGCCGCGTCGAGCCGCTTGGCGAGCTCGCGCTCCCACCGGGCGCCCTTGTCTCGTTGGCTACGCCCCATCGGCCACCTCGGCGAGCGCGCGGCGCACGATCTCTGTGCATGTCCCTGGCGAAAAGGAGCCGCCATGCGTTCCGGCCGCCTCGGCGTGCCTGCGGGCGGCCTCAATGGCCGCGGGCACGTCGTCGTCGCTGATGCCGGACCTCCGCAACAACTCGAGGGCGGCGCGCCATCTCCGGTCACCGTGCAAGTCGCTCGACGTCTCGCGCAGCCACGTGAGCATCGCCTCTCGGTCGAGGTCGGGCGCCTCGCGGTGACACTCGGCGCACAGCAGGACGAAGTTTCCCGGGTCGTTTGGCCCGCCGGTCGCCGCGGGGTGCATGTGGGCGCGCTGGAGGCGCCTGTTGAACCCACAGCACCAACAGCGGGTGCGGGCCTCGTCCCAGTCGCAACCCATCCAGTGCTCTGGCCAAGCGCCCTTCTGCGCTCTCACGATTGCGGCCACGGTCGGCATGCTCATCGCTTCTCCAATCGCCGGGCCACGGCGAAGAGCAGAGACGCGCCGTCCCCGCCGAGCGCGGCCTGCTGGCGCAGCTTGTTCACGGCGTCTTGCAGCCCGGTGGCGTAGCCGTGGTCAAATGAACGCACCTCGCACTCGTGCAAAACCTGGCCGGTGCGGGTCGAGCGCGACAGCGCGCAGGGGGGCTTGTGGGGGCAGCTCATGTGTCCTCCTCGTCGAATCTGGTGTGCGATGCGCGCCACGCAAGGGTCAACGTATCCAGCGCGCCGTTTCGGTGTTTGGCGATGTTGAGTTCAGCGAGCCCGTCGTGCTTTGACTCGTCTTTTTCGTACCGGTCGCCGCGGTAAAGCATCAGCACTAGATCGGCGTCCTGCTCGATGTTCCCGCTGTCTCGCAGGTCGCTGAGCATCGGCCGCTTGTCCTGCCGGCTCTCGACGCCGCGGTTCAGCTGCGCGAGCGCCACGATCGGGATATGCAGTTCGCGGGCCATGCGCTTAAGCGCTGCGCTGATCTCGCCTACGGCGACGGTCTTGTTGTCCGTCTGGATCGGCGAGGTCACGTGTTGCAGGTAGTCAACAAACGCGATCTGGATGCCCTCGCGTCGCACCAGCCGGCGCAGGGTGCTGGCGATCTCGGCAGGGGTTTGCCCGCCTCGGTCGTCAATCCATAGCGCCCGCTCGCTGAGCACGCCGGCCGCGCTGGCGGCCTGGTGCCATCCGGCCCGGTCGAGGCTGCCCCGGCGCAAATCGCCAAGCGACACACGGCCCTCGGCAGCCACGGCTCGCAGGGCGAGGGACGTGGCCGGCATTTCCAGCGAAATGAAAGCCGCAGGGTAGCCGAGGCTCGTGGCGTTCATGGCGAAGCACGCGGCCAAGGCGCTCTTGCCCATCGAGGGCCTCGCCGCGAGGATGACCAGATCGCCGGGTTGGAAGCCCATCGTGAGCGCATCCAGCCGACCGAACCCGCTCGGCACGCCGCTCACGCCCTGCTGCTGGCTGGCCCGCTCCGCTTGGCGCATTGCGTCGGCGATATGGTCGCCGAATGGGCGAAGCTCTGCGGCCCCGCCCTCCCCGATTGCGAATACGGCCGCCTCAGCCGCCGCCTGAACGGTTTTTGGGTCTTGGCTGGGGTCCCGGGCGGCAGCTGCCATTTCGGCAGCAGCGGCCAATACAGCGCGCCTGGTGGCGTATCCCATCACGGCGGCCACATAATGGGACACGGTGGCGCTTCCCACCAGCGATTGTTCCAAGCGATCCAGGCCGGCCCGGCCGCCCGCCCATTCGAGCTGGCCGCGCTCCTCGAGGACCTGCGCCACGGTGAGCGCGTCCACCGGCCCCCGCTCGGCCGCGTGGCTGATGGCATCGAAGATTGCCGCGAGGGTGTGGTGGCCGAAATGGCGGCGCTGTAGGCCCTGCGCGGTCACGGCGTCGAGCTCGTCGGGGTTGGCCAGCAGGGTGCCGCAGATCGCCCGTTCCATCTCCACGCCGAGCGCCTTGGGCACCTCTGGCGCTGCAGCGGCGGGCAGGTTGTCTAGAACGTCGCCGATCGTCGTGTCGCTCACGTGGGCCCCGGTTCTTCTTCTTCTGGATCAAAAAAAATCATGTTCGTCGGCTCGCGGTGTTCGTTTTCGCCCATGTACGTTAGGGCCGGGCGCTCGCCTTTGTTCTTTAGTTTGTTCAGATAGTTTGTTAGCGATTCGGGCTGCGCTGTATCTCCCTGTTCTCTAAGAGCTTTCGGGAGATATTTTCGATCAGAGGCGGCACAGTTCGTGCCACTTAGGCGGCATGGATCGTGCCGCCTAGGCGGCATGGATCGTGCCGCTTCCTTTTGAGTAAGCGGCATGGATCGTGCCGCCTGCTGGTCACCTGACCGGGCCCTTTCGCCCTTCTTTCGCTTCCTCGCGTCGGCCAGGCCGACAACGATCCAAGACTCGCGCTTGCCCTCTTTTCGGTGCTCGATGACGCCCGCGCGAACCAGCTCGGCCAGGGTCTTGCGAACGGTGGCCCGCTTGACCCCAAGGTCAGCGGCGAGGCGCGCCCGCGATGGGAACGCCTCGCCGCGCCAGTTCGCGTACGAGCAGAGCACCACGTAGGTGCGCAGCTGCGCGGCGGGGAGCCGCACAGCCACGTCACGCAGGACAAGCCCATACGCGCTCACGCTCAGCCGATCTCGGCCCGGCACTGCTCAAGCAGGGTCACAACGGCGGGGTTGCCCCCGCTCTTGGCCACCACGATCGCGGCGTTGAGCAGCAGCAGGGCCGTGCTCGTGTTGCCGGTCTTAGGCTGCGGCGTGGTGGTCTTCCCGAGGTCGCCCGGAACGGCCCGCCGAACGATCAGACCCGGCCGGATCATCCCGCCGTTATTGATCGCCCGGGAAACGTCCTTAAACGTCACGCCGAGCTCGGCCGCGGCTGTCGCCGAGGACGGCCACACCGTCGACCCGTCGGTCACGGGCTTAGTGCGGCGACCCGTGTCCGGGTCGTGCGCCACGAGAAAACCCTCGCTGTCCTCGGTCGCTTTGAAGTTGCGGATCATCATGTCTCACTGTCTTTCTGCGGCCACCTGGCCGCGGTTTGCCCGCGCCTGCGGGCGTTTCACTAAAAGGGCATTTCGTCGGCGGCGGGCGAGCTGTCGCGCCGGCCGTTGCCCGCGCCCGCGCCGCTGTTCTTCGTGCTCAGAAAGATCACGTTTTGGCAGACGACCTCGGTGCTGTACCGGGTGTTCCCGTCGCGGTCTTCCCATTTCCGTGTCTGCATGCGTCCCTCGGCGTGGAGCTGCGAGCCCTTGCCGAGATACTGGCCGACGTTCTCAGCCGTCTTTCCGAAGCACACGAGATCGATCCACTCGGTGTGTTCCTCCCACGTGTCGCCGCTTTTGCGGCGCTCGCCCACCGCGAGCCGCATATTGCAGACCGCGCTGCCGCTGTTGGTGTAGCGCACCTCGGGGTCCTTCCCGAGGTTGCCGATCAGCATCACCTTATTCAGTCCGTTGCTCACTGTCGTTTCTCCGTTGCCCTCGTCGGGCTCTATGTCGCCGGGTTCCTCCCGGTCGAAATCTTCGCCGTCGCACCCGCAGCGCCCTGTCGCGCAGCGAGCACAATGGCCGTCGTCAGCGTCGACGCCGCGAAACTCGCCGCAGCAGACGCAGGTGCCGGTCAGCACCGGCACAGCAGTTCCCTCACCCGGCCGCCGACCACCTCGGCGACCTGCGGCACCACAGCGTTGCCAAGGGCGCTCAGTCGACGTTTGTCCAGTCCGCGGGGAACCCCATGAGCGACTCGACAAATCGAGGGTTGAGCCTCCACCGGCAGTCGCCCCCATGCGTGCAGGTCGTCGGGTGCCGGTGGCCAGCTGTGGCGCTCGCCATCCCGTCCCGGTCCATCTGGCTCGGTGGGCTCGAGTTGTTCTTCGCGTCGTTCGTGGTCGGCGTCGGCCACTGCCGCACCGCCTTGTCCGTCAGCGACGTCCCGGCGTGGGCCTTCGTGTCCGCGTTGCCCACGCGGCTCCCGCTCATCTTGCTGTCGCCCTGCGTCGCCGTCGGCCACATCGAGCTCGCCCACGTCTGCAGCGAGGGGTTCCCCTTCGTCGCGTACTCCTCGCGCCGACCGTCGTGCGGGCTCCCGTTGTTGCTGCTCCCGAACGGTGTCGCGCTCGGCGTCGGATACTCGCCACGCGACCACGAAGATCCTGTTCCGCCGGTGGGGGGCGCCAACGGCTGCAGCCGATACGCAGTTCCACTCAGCGTCGTACCCGCTTTCGGCCAGCGACCCGAGTACGGCGTGCAACCCTCGATTAGCGAGAGCTGCGACGTTCTCCACGACGACGACCCGGGGTCGTAGGTCGCGAACGATTCGCAGGAACTCCCACCAAAGCCCAGATCGGGCGCCGTCCAGACCGGCACCGCGGCCGGCGAGGCTGATATCTTGGCAGGGGAATCCGCCACAGATGAGGTCGACGGGAGCGAGGTTTGATGCGGTTGCTTTGCGGACATCGGTCACGCTCCTGTCTGCGTTGGGCCAGTGCTTCGCCAGCACGCGCCTGCAGTATTCGTCTTGTTCGACTTGCCACACCGTGAGCGCGCCGATGGCGCGCTCAAGGCCAAGCTCCAAGCCACCGATGCCGCTGAACAGTGATCCGATCGTTGTCACGCCTTGACCCCATCCCCGCGCAGCCGCTCTAGGCCCTTGTCGGTCAACCGGTACTCGACGACGTGCCCGCCGCCATGAATCGGCAGCACCTCGCGGGTGAGCCACCCCAGCCGCAAAGCGGTGCCGATATGATGCGGGCGCCAGTCGCGCATACGCCCGTTCACGTGGCGCCGGTCGGCTGGCGCCGGGTGATGGCGCCACACCTCGCGCAGCAAGAGGACGGTGGGGGGCGCTTTCACGCGTCCCACCACGCCGTCACGAGCCCCCCGGGGGGCAGCGCGAGCAGGGACACCTCGACGGCCGCGGCGCGCGGCAGGGTGTCGACCACGATCCATGGCCAGCGAAAAAGCTCTCGGATGGTCACGCGTCACCCCGCTCGCTCCACACATACGGCGCGTTGTCGAGGATGGGGTCGCGGTCGGCCTCGGCTTTCATGGCCCGGCCCATCGCGTCGAGGAAGCCCTGCGCAGCCTTGCGAGCTGCGCGCTGGCGGTACCAGACGACGAGCGTCATCGCCCGGTCGAGCAGCCACAACGCGAGCAGGATCGCGGCGAACCAGATCGGCAGGTTGATCACGCGTCCACCTCGACCAGCGGCTTGCCCTGCAGGCGGCGCACCTTGTTTACGGCCACGAGGCTCGGCCGGTCGGCCGCGTCGAGCCACGTCTGCGCCTCGCCCTTGAGCCGGGCCGCGGTGTAGGTCTCGTATACGCTCAGCACCTCGCGGCGCGCGGGCGTGAGCCCGTTCACCTTCTCTTTGTGCATTTTCACGAGGTCAGCGAGCCCGGCCTCATTGGGCACGCTGTCGAGCGCCTGCGTGTAGCCGATGGCGAAATCGGCGCCCGTCTCTTCGGGCGACGCCGCGGCCTGCGCCTTGGCGCGAGCTTTGGCAGCTCTCCCGACCTTGGGCGCCGGGCCATCGTGCGACGTGCCGAGCGCGGGCGGATCGTCCTTGGCCGGCCGGTAGCCGGACTCCAGCGGCATTTTTGCCCAGAGCTCATAGGCGAGCCCGAACGTCATCGCCGCGGCCATGCACGCGCCGCGGCGGTGCGTGTCGGTGATGTCGCGGGCGGTGATCTTCCCCCACGGGATCGCGTTGTTCTTGTGATCCATCACCGCTTGCGGCACGGCCGGCGTCAGCGTGCCGTCGACGTGCCGAAACCGCATCAGCAGCACGCCGCCAACCGGGGCACGGTGCAGGATGCCGCCCGACTCGTCGCCGTCCGCGCTGTGCGCCGCGGGCACGGCGTCGACGTGCCACCCGGGCGCGTGCTCGCGCAGCAGGTGCATCGTGCGCGACCAGTTAATGTAGGACGCGGCGAACTTGCCCCCGCCGATCGTCTCGACGAGGTTTTTAGTGGCCACGCCGGCCAGGTTCGGGATCTCAGCCATGTTTCAGTCCTCGACGGCTGCGCGGTTGTCCTCGACAACGGCAGCCAGATAGTCGGTCACGCCACGTGCGCGCCGCTTGGTTTCTTCCGCCGCGGCGAGCATCGTCTGCTCGTGCGCGGTGCCCTTAGCCTCAGCCGCGAGCGCCTCGGCGACCTTGACGGCCGCGGCTGCGTCGAGGCGGATGCGCTCGGCATACGCCTCGGCGACCGGTTTCCACGATACGCGCCCGGCCTTGGCCTTCCGCTCGTGCTGCGGCGCGCCCCATTGCGTCGGGTGCGGGGGCACGCGCCGCTCAACGTGGCTCCAAAAGCTCTTGGCCACGTGGCGCAGGGAGCGGATCGTCACGTCGTCGCGGGGGATCTCGTAGAGCCGGTTAGTGCAGGTGTCGCGAAAGAACGCCAGCACGAACCAGCGGCCCGCGCCCGTTAGGTGCATGTTCCACTGCGATTGCACCCACGCATCCTGGCGGCAGTCCTCGGTGCCCGACGGCCCCCACTCGGCCTCCCGCCGCATGGTCGTCGTCTTGATCTCGCCCCCGACGATCTCGCCGTCGTGCCACGCGATGGCGTCAGGGCTGCTCGTCTCGTGGTCGCGCTCGCGGTGGACAAGGCACACCTCGCCGAAATGCGCGAACTCAAGGCCCGTCAGTTCGCTGAGGTCGCGCACGAGCCACGGCTCGAGGCGCTTGCCCCACTCGGCCGCGGGACTGCCCGTGAACGACGAGTAGCCGAGCGCCTCCTCGTAGCAGCTGAGCGCGGGCTCGCGCTCGAACGGGTTGGCGCCGACGAGCTTGGCCACGGTGCTCGCGCCGACGCGGCGAGCGCTGAACCAGTCGCCCGGCGCGATGTCGCAAGGGGCGTCAGCGGCCTCGAGCACCTGCTGCAGCCAGAGGATCTTTTCGTCAGACAAAGCAAACCCCTTGATCGCAGAAAAACGAGAAACCGAGTTGGCCCTTGTCCTCGTAGCCGTCGGCTGCGACGTCCTCGACGGGCTCGAGCTGGTCGTTGACGAACAGGCGCTCGGCCTCGGTCAAGCCGATCTGCTCGCCAATGTGTCGGATCGTCTCGTCGACCCGCACCACCACGTCGTACTCGGCCGGGCGCTCGAGGCGCATGGCGCGGTAGTGCTCGGGTTTGTTGGCGGGGCAGAAGTTACAGACCGAGCGCGGCGGCATCGGCAGCTTGTGCGCCTTGAAATAGGCGTACACGTCGATCTTGCGCAGCCGCATTTCGATAAGCGGGTAGCGCGCGACGTTGTACTCGTTCTCCCACCGTATGCGCTGGCTGCGTGCGTACTCGTCCGCGGCGAACCCGATCCACCGAACCGTGCCCTTTTTCTCCCGCTTGATTCCGCGGCCGGCGAACCAGCCAGTAAGCGCCCGTTCCATCGGGCGCAGCTTGTAGTGCCGCGTGCATTTCTGCGGCATCTGCCCACGCGCGCCGTCAGGCCGACGGAAGAAGTACGGCGGAAAGTCGCCGCGGGTCGTCGTGCTGCTGATGGCCAGCAGGTCCGTCTGCAGGTTAGGCCCGGGCGCGAGCACCCACTCGATGCCGGCAGCGTCCAGCTTCTCGCGCATCATGGCCGCATAGGCGTACGTCTCGCTGTTCTCGTTGCCCGGGTCGGCCGACAGCACGAGGAACGGCTCGGGGATCTCGAGATGCCCGTTGAGCAGCATCCAGACGATGGCGCTCGACTGCGTGCCCCACGAGCAGTTCAGAACGGTCAATTGCGGCCCGCTCATGCCGCACCGTCGGGGGTCACGTCGCGAGCGGTGCGGGAGCGCAGATCGTCGAGCACCGCGAGGGCCTCGACAGCGCCGTGCCCGCTACGGGCCGCGAGGCGCCCCCAGAGACGGCAAAA
>JAAOEI010000917.1_pt1 | contig 11058 bp, 10 predicted proteins | sample 7059261 | NCBI WGS metagenome assembly JAAOEI01 (sample SAMN14008812, study PRJNA610033) | viral metagenome | isolation source: viral particles filtered from seawater | place: China: Hangzhou Bay, Yangshan Deep Water Harbour | collected 2017-10-31
AAACTAAAGACATGGACGAAACGTTCTTAGATTTCGCTCGAAAGCTTGATTGCAAGCACATAACGCTCAGCGGAAGAAAGGGCTGGGTCAAAGCCCTCGACGACATCGGCTTTAAAAGCGTTCATGTAACGCTAGCGAAGGAGGTAACAGACAATGAGTAAAGGGTCGGGGCCGTCTCTGAATACGTTAGGGCAATTTTTTGGGGGGCTAGATTTTTTTCAGCCGTCGTACGACCAAAACTACCAAAACTACTCGAACAGCGGGTATACGCCCTATCAAAACCAAGGCTACGGTAGTTTTATGGATTACGGCTACTCATCGCCAACCAATTATCAGCCGTACCAGCCGCAACAATTTGCCCAGTCGGCCGAGACCTCTCAGCCGGCCACCAATTTCTATGGTTCGTTCCCCTACACGGCCACTGATCCAAGCACGATCATCGGCGCAAGCACGCCAAGCACGCCAGAGTCTTTTTATGACAGCGTGCCGCTCGCTAGTGATCAGTTTTATGGGGGCAGCCGAACGATTCAGCAGCCTTACCCAGAATATTTCAATCAATATCAAGTCCCCAACTTTGATCCGTCATCGAATCAAAATGCGGACCCCACACCGATCGATGACCCGAACCCGGAGCCTGTTTTTGGGATAGGTGGCGACCCAAACCTGCCGCTGTTCGGGCTTGATGACCCTGACTTTTTATCTTCGATTGATGGTGTAGTTGGCGACTCCGATCCCGGCATAATGATTTCAGATAACCAGTTTCAATTCACACCTGAAGACATCGCATTAATGGAGCAGGCTGGAGCTGCGCTTGGGTTCAACAATCAGATTGATCTGTCTCCCTATGTTACACAGGAGCAACTCGGTAACTACAATCCGAACATCGATTTGTCTTCTTATGTGACTCAAGATCAGCTCGGCAACTACAACCCCAGCATCGATTTATCTGGATATGTCAGCCAAGACCAGCTCGCAAACTACAACCCGACGTTTGATACAAGCGGGTTCTTAACTACCGACAACATAAATAATTATTTACCGTCTTATGATTTCAGTAATTTTTTAACTCAGTCCGATTTAGACAGCTATTCGCCCACATTCGATACCAGCGGATTTCTCACCCAGGCAGACCTTGATGCATACAACCCCACGGTTGATCTCAGCGGGTATCTAACTCAATCAGACCTCGACGCCTACAATCCGACATTCGATACGTCTGGCTTTCTAACTCAAGCGGATCTGGATGCTTATAATCCTACGTTTGATACGTCAGGTTTCTTGACGGCTGATACATTAAGCAACTACCTCCCAGAATATGATTTAAGCGGATACTTAACCCAAGCGGATCTCGACGCTTATAACCCAACTTTCGATACTTCGGGCTTCCTCACTGCAGACAATTTGAGCGACTACCTGCCGACATACGACACGAGCGGGTTTCTCACTGCAGACACTCTCGGCGACTACTTACCAACCTATGATCTGAGCGGTTATTTAACTCAAGCGGATTTAGACGCCTACAATCCTACGTTTGATACCAGCGGATTTTTAACGCAAGCGGATCTGGATGCGTACAGCCCGACATTTGACACAAGCGGCTTTCTAACCCAGGCAGATTTAGACGCCTATAACCCAACATTCGACACGAGTGGGTTTTTGACTCAAGCGGATCTCGACGCCTACAACCCCACGTTCGATACGAGTGGGTTTTTGACTGCAGACAACATATCGGATTACTTGCCGCAATCGGTAGACACAAGCGGGTTTCTGACGCAGGCAGATTTAGATGCTTATAACCCGACTTTCGATACAAGCAACTTCCTTACGGCAGACAACATCGCTGACTACCTGCCGCAACAACAAGCGGCTTTCGACCCCAGCGATTTGCTTAGCAAGATAGCGGCTTTAGAAGAGCAGCTTGCAGCCTTACAAGGAGGCAACGTTGGCGGCTCTTTGGATTTGAATAGCATCAACAACTTAGGAATAACGGGACAATAGAAAATGAGTTTCGGAAAAAACAAACAGAGCAGCTCACAAACGTTTGACCCGCAACTGAAGAATGCGCTGCTTAGCGTTTTTCAATCAGGCCAGCAGGTCGCGAAGACGCCATATCAGCCCTATAACTTTGCGACAGTGGCGCCTATGTCGCCCATGCAGCTACTAGGCATGCAGCGAGGCGTTGATGCAGCGAATCAAGGGATAGGCCGTCAGCAGCTCGCGGACGCTATTGCAAGCACCCAAGGCGTTGCCAACTTTATTCCAAGCGAGGTGAAGGCAGACTCGATCGGAGCGCTTGGTCTTATTCCGACTGCGAGCTACGACAAGCAAGACACGTCGTATGATCCGCGCAGCTTTTCAGCAAGCTTGGTCAGAGAGCAAAAAATAAAACCGAAAGATATCGGTATGGATCGCATCGGACCACTCTCGGCTTTAACCGCTGATCGGGTGCAAAGCTCTGGTGTGAGTGATGTGAGGGCTCAGCCTTTAGGTCCGAGGGAGATGGTCCAGAACAGAGACGTGCGCGCATCCACAATCGGCGCAGACCAGGTTCGAGCGGGGCAGTTCTCGCAAAGAGACGTAGCACCCTACATGAATCAATATGAAAACCAGGTCGTAAACCGGGCGCTCGGTGATATCGAAAGAGCGAGACAAATGCAGCGAAACCAAGATGCTGCAAGCGCGCAGAGAGCAGGCGCCTTTGGCGGCGATCGACATGGCGTGGTCGATGCCTTAACAAACGAGGCTTTTGCGAAACAAGCAGCAGACACGTCCGCACAACTTCGCAGCCAAGGATTCGACCGAGCGTCGCAGCTCGCAGTTGGCGACATCAATCGAACAATGACGGCCGATCAGTCAAACCAGGGCGCGAACTTGCAAGCGCGGTTGGGAAACCAGCAAGCGGGCTTGACGGCTGACACCGGGTCAGCGCAAAGATTCCAGTCAGCGAGCGCCGACAACGCAAGAATCAACCAAGCTCGAAACATGGCAATGCAGGACGCCAACTTGAGAGCCCAGCTTGCGAACCAGGCGGCTCAAGGGCAAACCCAGGGGCGCAATCTGACGGCTCAGCAACTCAACCAGGCCGCGAACTTGCAGGCGGGCCAGTTCAATCGATCGACCGATCTCACCAGGCAGCAGTTGAACCAAGCGACTCGACAAGCAATGGACCTCGCAAATCAAAAAGCGAGACTTCAAGCGCAGACGACTAACGTCGGCAACAACATGCAGGCCCAGCAACTCAATCAAGACGCGCAAATTAGAACCGGGATCGCAGCGCAGCAGGCGCAGCAAGCGGCGATGGCTGCGCGCAATCAAGGCATGCTCGCAAACCAAGACGCTGCACTGCGAGCACAACTTGCGAATCAGCAAGCGTCGCTCACTGGCCGGTCGCAAGATTTGTCGCGACAGCAATCGAACCAAGACGCGGCTTTGCGGGCAGCGCTAGCTAATCAGCAGGCGGGGCTTTCGACAGCCGCGCAGCGGCTGGCGGGCGCCCAGCAGCTCGGGCAGCTCGGGCAGGACTTGCGCGGTTTGAACTTCGCGGACGCACAGGCGCTCCAGCAAATCGGTCAACAGCAACAGCAGTTCGGGCAAACGCTTCTCGACGATCAATACCGACGCTTCCTCGAGCAGCGTGACTACCCGATCAGAATGTTCGATGTTCTGCGAGGCGCAGCGGGCATTCTGCCTAATCCGTTGACGAGCTCGTCTTCTGGGCGCAGCACAAGCTTTGGTCTGGGGTAACACATGGAATTTCTAGCAAACATTTTTAAGAGAGCGGTCGCAAACAAAATCGACGACAAGATTGATACGACCAAAACAAACGCTCTTGCGCTTCTGGACGATCCGAAGGCATTCATGGCGAAGATGATGGAGGATCGCTTGCGAGATAGCGTGATTGGCGCCGGCCTCATGACCGATGCCGAGTACGAAGCTCACATGCGACAAAAGATCATGGAAGGCACAAAAGAAAAGGCGCTTGAGATGCCTGCGAATGTCGATCCTGGCGTGCCAAACGCACCGGGCGGTTTTATTCGACAAATGCCAAATTATTTGAACACTGCGCAGTCTGTTTTAGGGAGGCGTTATGGCTGAAGACACAATTTACAACATGAGCCAGCAAGAGCTTTTAAATTTGCTGACGCCGCAGCCTCCAGAAGACAAGGGATTTTTAGGGAACTTAATGACTCGGAGAGTCTTGAACCCGCTACAAGAAAAGCTCGGGATGCGTGAACCGTTGGCTGATCAAATGCGTCGAGAGCAGATTGGCGCATCGCGCTTGGGCTCTCTTCAAAGCTTGCAAGAAATGCAACGTGATTACCAGTTGAGGCAGCAGCTTATTGCGCTTGGTGTAGACCCTGCTACAGCGAACAGCTTGCCGATCGATAAGGTCGCAGAAGCTGTGATTTCACGCGGGAACGAAATATCTACAAATACCTACGGTGACGTAATAAGCACCAACACTTTAAATAACGATCAAAAGGTAATTTCGACAGCCCCGACAAGCGTGCGCGAATACAACTTTTCTCGCGGCCAAACGCAAACACCTATGCGAACTCAAACCTACGATGAGTTTATGGCGCAAAGAAACAAGAGCACACAGACCAAGCCGGCTGCAGTGCAGACCTTCGAGTATCTAAAAACCATAAACCCAGAAATAGCCAACTTGCCGCCGCAAGATCAGCAAGACCTGTTGTTTAAAATTATTCGACAAGACCCAGAAACTGCGGCCGGTATAGCCTCAGCCCAACAAACGGCAAGAGATGGCGGGATTAAGTTGACCGTTGCACAGAGGGAGGTAGACAAGGCTTTCGGTACAGACTTCGCCGCGTATAACGCGCTCGGCGGCGCCGCAACAGGAAGGAAAAACAGAACAGAGCTAACCCAAATTATTGGAATTCTTTCTGCGCCAGCCAACCAAGGAAAGATAACGGGTAGAGCGGTATCGCTTTTGCCAGATGTATCGAAGCCTGCCCTAACACTCGATGTGCAAAACAGAGTCGAAAGAATCATTACTGAAGACTTGAGGGCTACGTTGGGCGCTCAGTTCACCGAAAATGAAGCGAAAGCCTTCATATCTCGTAGTTTTAATCTAGCGCTGCCTGAAGAGGTAAACGCCGCTAGGTTGAGAAGATTAAGGGCCGCAATGTCTGAAACGCACGCAGCCAAAAAAGCAGCAGGTGATTACTACGCTAAAAATGGAACTGTGTCTGGATTCGATAACTTCAAAGACATATCGAGTTATGAGGCGGCAATGTACGAGCCCGAAGATTACGCTCACTTCAGTGATCAAGAAATCCAGGCCATGATCCAGGAAGGACAAACGGACTTGAGGATGAGTAGAGCTGAGTTTGACGTTCTATTAAAGGTTGCGGAATTAAGAAATTTGTAAGGATTTAGTATGAGCGAATTTGTAGAACGGGCTCGCGCTGAAAGAGACAAACTAGACGCGCAAGGCGGGGTTAGGGCACCGCAATCTCACCCTATGTCATACGGGCAAGTATTCGTAAGCGCATTGCAAAACACGCCAAGAAGCGCGGCTCAGTTTGTGGAGGATACTTTTGCGCCTGTTTTGTCACCAGGCGAAACCGTGAGCAGCTTGGTATCTCTTGGTAAAGGTTTGATTCAGCTCGCTGTACCCGGCGAACAAGCTGATGAGAAAACTGCAAGAGCGGTCGGACAATTTTATGCGAATCGATACGGCAGCATGGAGAAGTTCAAGATTGCGTTTGCCGAAGATCCCGTGGGGATTCTTGGTGACGTGTCGGTGATTTTAACGGGAGGCGGCGCTGCGGCAGCGCGCGTTCCTGGCGCGGTAGGTAAGATTGGCAACATTGCAAGCGACGTTGGGAGAAAGGTCGATCCGCTCAATCTAGGAATCCAAGGAGTTGCAGCGACCGGGCGTGCTGCAGGAGCGGCAGTGCCCGCCGCCTTGGGCATGACAACTGGAGCTGGAAGGGAGTCAGTTTCAGAAGCGTATCAAGCAGGCAGAGAAGGGGGAGAAAGCCAGCAACGGTTCACCGCTGCAATGCGAGGGAATGAAGAGCCGGGCGCGATTGTCGAAGATGCCATGAGCGCTTTGCGCAACATGAGAACCGAAAGGGGCGCAACCTTCAGGGCCGGCAAAGAAGCTTTGGAGTTGGAAAAAATACCTGTCGATATGGACAAGGTTGCCTCTGAATTCTCTTCACTGGCTGATTCGTTTATGTACGAAGGGATATCAGAGCTTTCTCCAAAGGGACAAATGAAGCTCGCAGAGCTGCAAAAGATTATCAGCTCGTGGCAGAAAAGCCCTGGACTGCACACAGCGAAAGGGCTGGACATTCTAAAAAGAAGAATCGATAACGCTTACCCTTCTGGTATCAACCCAGGCGATGAGGCGATGGTCGCTAAACGAGCTCGCGATATTGTTATGCGAGAAATACGAGAGCAGGCGCCAGATTATACAAAGGTTATGAAGCCCTACGAAGAGGCACTAAGGCTTGAAAGAGAAATACAAAAAGCACTTTCGCTGAACAATCAAGCGGCTGCCGATACGTCGCTTCGCAAACTACAAAGCGTCATGCGGAACAACGTAAATGCAAACTTTGGCGAGCGGCTGAACCTAGTAAACAAACTAGAGTCGGCGGGGGATTATTACTTGCTGCCTCGTCTTGCCGGGCAGGCGTTGAACTCTTACACGCCTAGAGGCTTGCAAGGCTTGGGCGCCACAGGCGTTGGTGTTGGAGGAATTGCAAACCCATCGATGTTGGCAGCGCTCCCGGCAATGTCGCCTCGGCTTGTTGGTGAGGCCGCAATGGCTGCCGGCTCTGTAGCAAGAAAGCTTGATCCAATCATGCAGCAAGTGAAGACGCCTTTTAACTATGCTCAGAGAGCGCTGATGCCATACGCTCCGCAAATTCAAGCGGGGGCGATGGGCTCAAGACTTATTGGGCAAACCGCTGGCGCGGGACAAGAGCAGGATGGATTAACGCCAGAGCAACGGATGATGTTGATGCAGTAATTACCCCAAATCTACCCCACGAAAAACTAAGTGGTTGATTTATAAGGGAAAAGATGGCGGACCGGACGGGACTCGAACCCGATTTAATGGGTATATGTGTGGTTTTGTGCTAGTTAAGTGATTGATTTTATTGAATATGCGTTTGTGTGGTTTTGTAAGCTACCCCAAAACCTACCCCACGCGCTCACCTCTGGCACCCGGTCCAACGCCCTCGAGGACGCCTAGATCCTCGGTCGAATACTCTTCGATGAACTCCGAATAGACGTTCAAAAACATCTGCACAGAATGACCCAGCTCTCTCGCCGCCAGGGCGGGAGAGGCGTTCTGGCTGAGCAATTCAGCGGCCCTGGTGTGGCGTAGGCAGTAGGGAATTCGGTACGGCACGCGCGCTCGGTTATGCGCCTTACGCCAGGCTTTATTAAAAACGTCAGTGTCGCAGTGAAACGTGTCAATCGAGTTTAAGAAGATGAAGCTCTGCTTGAATCGAGTCGAGTGATTGTCGATTAGCGGTCGAACCCAGCCGGGCACATAAACTCGACGCCGAACTGATGTCTTCGTGTCCGATTGAATGCGGCGCCTGACGATCTGTTTTGAGATGTCTAACCGCTCGCCGTCGTAGTCTGACCATTCGAGCGCGAGCGCCTCTCCAGGCCGGAGCCCGGTTGCTCTGAGCAGCGAAAAATAAACCAGCGACTCGCCATCAAGAAATTTCATGACGGCCTCGAGTTCTGCCGGTCGATAACGCTCGATGGGCTTCTTCTGTTGTTTGCGAAAGCGAATGTTTGCGCAGGGGTTAGGGTTAACGTCTGCGTGGCGCAAGATGCCAGACAGCACGATTAGCGCATTGCGCTTAGTCTTTGACAAGATGTCCTTCTGGTTGATCAGAGACTTGATCATGCTGGGTGTGATGCTATCGACCGCGAGCGATTCCCAAACCTGCCAGTGCGATCGATAGAGCGCCTGGTAGCTCATTAAGGTGGAGCGCTTCACGTCTAAGGAATCGAACCAATCGATCGCGGCGTTGCGCAACAGCTTGCCTGATTGCTCTTCGATCGGAAGCCCAACCTGAAGTCGCGACAGCAGCCACTCGCGGCGCTTGATTGCGCGCTTGATGAGCGCGGCAGTTACCGGGCCAGCAAGAGTCTCTTTGTACCGGCGACCTTTCCATGAGAAATGGATGCGGAGCCCTGAGCCCCTTTCTTCGATCCCCTCTGCGATTCGAGCCATTCACCAACCTCTTCCAGGTAGTACAGCGTTGTCTTGCCGATTACAGTGTAGTGCAAACCTCGCTCGAAGTGTCGGTCGGTCCAGCCTCTGACAGTGTCCTCGCTAATGCCGATCATGCTGGCGAGCTTCTCTCTTGAAACAGTGTTCAATTCCACAGCAGCACCCCCGCAGAAACAAGCACGCACAAACTGAACAGCCAGATCGAATGCGCATTGACGCAATTAATCAACGGCTCGTAGTTATCGCCCCATCGACGGCGCTTTAGAAATCGCATGTTCCGTCCTCGCAGGTGGCCTTCGCCAGGTGCGCGCTCAGTCGCACGTCATCGACTTCTTCGCTGAGCACCACGTCGCGCTCGTCGCTGAATGTTTTGAACTGGTGCTCCTCTCTGAACCGATCTTCTTCAGGCTCAGGCTCAGCTTCCAACTCCATCTGAATCGCAATCTCCGCGTAGTGAATGATCTTGCGCAGATCCTCCACGTTCGGCCGCAGAACTCCGTGCCGCTTGATCGTTTTGTATCGGCAAGCATATTTGATGATATTGCTCGCAATCGGCGACAGGCCGTTCAATTCGCAAAAAACAATCGGTTGAATGCGGAACGTTTTGTAATGCGTCCCCCCAACTTGCCTCTCCAGTGCGCTCATTTTCTAGCTCCTCTTCGATGCTCCAGTCGCTACGCCATGCCTTTGTTAACCATCTCTGCGGCTTACGCGCGTAGTACATCTCCACGTCTGTGATTTTGTGTTTGAACCTGCACTTGCGGCAGATGCCAGTCGTTCTGCGCACCCAGTTGCCGCAAATGCATATCTGAAAAATTTTGGTGTCCATCTCAGTCACTGAGACTGTCCTTAAAAAACTCGCAATCGTTTTGCTTAACGGTGAACTCGACCGGCGGCACGCTCTTATAGATCGCGCACCAGTCGATCACCATCTCGTCGCAGTAATAACAAGACGGATACTCATGCATGCGCTTAGTGGGTATCAGAGAAGTCGAAACTTCCTTTTTCTTTGTACGCTCTCGCAAGCAGCACCCCCACCATGTCTTGAGTCAATTTGATTTGCTGGTTCATTTCTTTGAACAGCTCGATCAACTCCTCGACATCTTGTTCTTCAAACTCGATCGTCATCTTTCTCATCCGACCACCACTGCATCAAAATTCTCTTTGAACGTCTCAACGATCGGATCGCCCAGCACGCTCACGTCGATCACGGCCGCCATCTCTTTGGAGGTGAAGCCGCCCTTACCGTTTACAAACTCGGCGCCGGTCAATTTGTTGCGATAGCGCACCCCGTCATCGTCACCATCGATGCAGTCAGCCCAATTGGTGAGCAGAGCAGGGATGAACAAATGCTGCTCGCAGCCAAGACGTTGGTCTTCATGACCTAAATCTTTTTGATGCTTGCTGCATGACCAGCGCGCGTCTCCGTCCAACTCGGGCGTCGAGAAGCAACACGTTCTGCAATTGGCTTGCGGGATTCGATTGCCGTGGCAGACGCTGCTCTGGTCGCAGTATTTGCATTTGAAGAACGCAGGATCGTGACTGATCCCTTGCGGCGGCAGGTCGCTGGTAATGATTCGCTCAGCCTTTGCGAGCAAGCCCTCAGCGGCCTGCTTGTCGTACTTCACGCGCTCGTAATACAGCTCGTCGTCGTTTTTATTTACGGCCTGGTAGAGCGCGCGCTCGAGGCCCATCAGATGCATATAGGTCTGCATCTGCGCGTAGTGCTCGGGCTTTGCTTCTTTCACGCCCTTGTCGCGAACGTTCTTAAAGCTCTTCTCGTTGTGCGTCTTTTGCTCGCTCACATGCGGCGTCTTGGGCGCCTCGACCAAACCCTGGACCACGCCATCGAGTGAGCCGCCAAAGTGGCCACCGACCGCCTCAACGCGCCATTGCTGATTGGTGTCGGGGTCAACGTCCCACACGCTCAGGCCAGCCTGGCGCAGCAAAAAATTAAACACCTCTTCCTCGCGGGCGCCGCGATTGAATAATCGGAGCAAGCGAGCAGGGTGTTTTGTTTGCGTGGCCCATCGAAAAAGGAACCACAATTTTTTCTGGCACTCGTCACCGATCAAACTTGCGCCGAGGTGGGCGCGGCCAGCACCGCTGGCCTGCGCCTCCTCTGTCGCTCGCTCCACAAGCTTGAGCGTGGTGTGCTGCTCCTCCGGCAGGGCAACCATGCGCCTACTCCCAGGGCTTCTTGCCGGGGACTGACGCAGGCGCGGCAGCGGGAGTCGCGACAGCAGCGGGGGCTGCGGGCGCTGCGGCGGGCGCGGAGCGGCCGGCCGGGGCGTAGGCTTTGATTTCGTTGCTGTCTTCGTAGCCGTTGTCGCCTTTGCGAACGGTGACCGTGATCATGACTTCTTTGTAGTGAAGCTGTTCAGTGTCATCGATTTTGTCGAGGCCAACTGCACGCATGATGCTTGCTAGGTCTCGCTTGGCAATATCGACAGCGGTGGGGTTGGAGTTAACGAGGTTCAGTCGATCCCAGATCTTTCGATCGGTGTGCTGACCGTCAGTGATCTCCCAAACCAACTGCAGGTACTGACCAGTGCCAGCGCGCGTTGGCTTCATCTCACTCTCGGTGATCATCGCCTTGTAGTCGCCAGCAGGGATAGGGGCGTACTTGCTCGGGGCCGGCGCCAAATCAGGCGCGCTCGTTACGTCAAATGCAAAACTCGTCATTTCGTTTCTCCGTTGATTGCGGTTGCTATTGCTTCTTGGAAGGCCGACCAGGACAGGTCGAGCTCGTCGGGTAGCCCGTAGCGATTCTTCGCTACGAACCCAGGCTTCTCGTTTGCGCAGAGCACACGCTCGCCAGTGCTGAC
>JAAOEI010000918.1_pt1 | contig 11058 bp, 8 predicted proteins | sample 7059261 | NCBI WGS metagenome assembly JAAOEI01 (sample SAMN14008812, study PRJNA610033) | viral metagenome | isolation source: viral particles filtered from seawater | place: China: Hangzhou Bay, Yangshan Deep Water Harbour | collected 2017-10-31
TGGTAAAGTTTATGTAAAACCATTTATTATAAGTGATTGTCAAACTCAATCTTTGTTTTTTAAAGATGATGGTGGAAATGAGTTTAATTTAATTACAAATCTTAATGATACAAATAATGGTTTATTATATGGTGATGAAAGATATAACACATATGGTGGAATAGATTGTCCACAAAGTAGACCAACAATAAATGCTTATAGTAATACTGCGATTGGTCACTCTGCTTTATATTCTATAACAACTGGTAGTAGAAATATTGCAATAGGTCACAGAGCAGCTTCAGGAATTAATACTGGTGAAGATAATGTTATTATTGGTAAAGATGCGGCTAGATTCTTTATCTCTGCAAGATATAACACTATTGTAGGTAGTGAATGTTTAGCTTCTTATTCTGCTAATGGCACTGGCAATATAATAATTGGATATAGAAATTTATTTAATTCTACTTCTTCTCCGCAAAATATTATTGCTATAGGTAGTGGATTATACCATAGTTCTACTATACCTGATAATACTTTAGTTATAGGTTTCGGATCTAAACCATTAATTAGTGGAAATGCGAATATTTCTACTTTATCTAATAGATTTCTTACTGTATCTCAATCTAAATTTTCTACGACAAGCCAATATGATGATCAACAATTTATTTTAGATCATACTCAAGAAGCATCTAGATATGTTACATCTATCAAAATTAAAGATAATATTAATGCAAATACTAATGACGGATTTTTATCTTTAAGATTTTTGGATAAGAATGACAAATCCAGAACATTGATGGATTTTGATCATAAAGCAAATGCAATGACTATTACTCCAACATTTGCTGTAGCTAGTCCAGTAAGACCATTTGTTACTGTGAGTGGTGATTTAAGAGTTCTTGGCGCAATAAGATTCGCTAATGGTACATCTGTAGAAGATGGAAATTTAGATATTGAATTAAATTTTATTGATTTGCCAGACGCTTTAGATACTCCAGATGAAATTACTGGAACAAATAGTTATCTTGCTTTAAGTGTTCCTAGTGGCGATGGTGATTATGTTGGAAAAATTAATCTAGAAGAATTTTCTGATTTGATCGGTAGTGGTTTTGCAAAAGTTGGAAATAACTGTAATCATATATTTACAAATATTGGAAATGGAATAAATGTAGTTAAAAATTCTAATTCAGTATTTATTGGATGTGATGTTGGCGCTAATGCTACTGGGTGGAAACATGCAGTAATGATTGGAAGTGAAGCTGGATATGGAGCAACTACACAAAATACTGATTTAGCTTCTGATAATGCTCCAATATTTATTGGTATGCAAGCTGGTAAAAACTCACAAAGACATGAAAATGCTATTTATATTGGAAACAACGCCGGTAAATATTCTACATCAGGCAATCAATCTATTTATATAGGATCAAATGCTGGAACTTATAGTTCTTATAAAAACTCAATAGGTATTGGTGAAAATGCTTTACGTGGCAACGTTTCTACTAATGAAACAGGTAGAAATAATATTGAAATTATTACTGGTCTTTTAGATAATCAAAGATTACTATATAATTTAGATGTTTCTAATAAATTAAATATACAAAACACAATAGCTGGAGATACTTCTCAAAGAATATTGTCAATAGGTAATACAACGATCAATCCAGATGCTGTATTGTCCGTTAGAAAACATAATATTTTACATCCATCACTAGAATATATTCAAACTTGGTGGTGTGAAGCTAATAAAGCAGCAGCTATAGATTGTAGTGGAAACCGTGTAGTATTTAAAAATCTTCCAAAAGGTTTTCCATCAATTTTAGAAGGTACAGCAGAACAAAATATATCCGCTCCATCATCCCCAAGCAGTCCAACTCAAGGGTGGTTTTTACCTAGAGGTGAAACATGGGGAGCTTATGATACTGCGATAAGAGTTTATAATAGAGATACAAAATTAACAATAACAAGTGGAACTTATATGATTGCAGAATATATAAATGGTACTTATAGACCAATATGGGTGAGTTGCTAATATGAGTAGACCATGTGGTTGTTATGGTGCAACCGGAGCTACTGGCGCAACTGGCGCAACTGGCGCAACTGGTGCCAGTGGAGCTTCTGGAGCAACTGGTGCCAGTGGAGCTTCTGGAGCAACTGGTGCCAGTGGTGCTACAGGCGCAACAATAAAATGTTGTTATTGTTATTTATGTGGGCAAGCGGAAGATAGTAGTCAAGATTGGATAAATGGATATATTTGTTGTGATTATGTAATGGTAGCATCAACAGCAGAATGTAATGCATATGTAGCATTTGTGCCAGGATTATTTGATTATACTTCTGAAGGATGTGATTATACTCAAGGTATTGGGTATATATGTGGATATGATGAACTTCTCAATAAAGATATATGTTATTGGGTAACGCCATCACCATTAAATAATTGCACATGTGACTGTTGTGGAAAAACAATAGAAGAATCTCCAGAGTGTTTTAGTGGCAATAATCCAATATGTAAAAATAAAATTTTTCCACCATTTAGTTAATAGGACATATAATGTCATTTATATTATCCGATAGAGTAAAAGAAACTTCCGCAACGCAAGGATATGGTTCTGTAGTATTAGCAGGACCATTCGGTGGATTTCAATCTTTCTCTAGTGGGATAGGTGATGGCAATACTACTTATTACGCTATTGAAAATGAAACACAGTGGGAAGTTGGTGTTGGAACATATAGCGTTTCCACTAATAGCTTATCTAGAGATACGATACTTGCAAGTTCTAATGGTAATAATAAGATAAATCTATATGGTCTTTCAGTAGTATTTTGTACTTATCCTGCAAGTAAATCTGTAGTTTATAATCCATCTGGCAATGTTGGAATAAATACAAACAATCCACAATATCAATTTCATGTTGAAGGAAGTGGAAAGTTTAATGTAATATATTTTCCAGATGGTACATTTATTGACTCTTATTCTCCAACATCCTTATTACCATCTCAAATTGGAAATAGCGGAAAATACCTTAGCACAAATGGTGCTGTTCCGTTTTGGAATGATCTAGATCTTACGGCTCTATCAGGCAATATTACACAGTACATAAATTTAACATCTGGAAATCTTCATAATGAAATTGTAAGTGTTTCTGGATATTTTCAAAGTATTGATCTTATTGGTTCTACTGGATCTACTGGCCCAATTGGGTTAACTGGATCAACTGGAGCTACTGGTTCTACTGGTGCTACTGGTATACAAGGTAGTACTGGAGCAACTGGTTTAGGAGCTACTGGAGCCACTGGATGTACTGGCGCTACTGGTATTCAGGGAAGCACTGGAGCAACTGGACTAGGTGCTACTGGAGCAACTGGTATTACTGGAGCTACAGGAAGTACCGGAGCGACTGGTGTTCATGGAAGTACTGGAGCTACTGGACTAGGTGCCACTGGAGCAACTGGTTTAACAGGAGCAACTGGCGTAACCGGATCTACTGGCCCAGTTGGTAGTAATTGGATAAGAAAAACAACAACATATACTGCTGTAAATGGCGATAGAATTATTGCGGATACTTCTGGCGGTATCTGGACATTAACTTTACCATCTTCTCCAGTAACAGGAAATTATATTGAGATTACTGATGGTGATGATTTTTCGATAAATAATTTACTTGTTGACCGTAATGGTTCTACTATTGAAGGATATAGCGACGATATATTATTAACGATTCCAAATACTACTTATCAATTCACATTTGATGGAACTACATGGCAAATTATTTCTACTGCTGGAAAACAAGGCGCTACTGGTATAATTGGAATGACTGGTGCTACAGGAGCAGTAGGAGTTTACAATGCCGGTAGCGGTATTGTTATTGTCGGAGATACAATTCACACCAATACAGTTCCATATATAAATGCTACTGGCAATGTTAACCTTGGTAATTATTCAATAACTGCAAATAAAATTGGATTTAATCTTGCTCCATCTGGTATATACACAGTTGGCGAATTTATATGGGATGCAGGACATGGCGCACCATCGGTATTATTATCTGGTGGAAATGTCGCAGTTCCAGTGGGTCAGAAAAATGTAAGTTATTGTTATAATGGAACAGCTTCTACATTAACAAAAGGTCAAGTTGTATATATTAGTGGCGCACAAGGTCAAGAACCTATGGTTGCTTTGGCAAGCGCAACCAGAGAATCTACATCTAGTAGTACATTTGGTTTAGTAGGAGAAACTATAACTTCTGCTAATCGCGGATATATTATTACCTTGGGTGAGCTATCAAATGTTAACACATCAATGTTTACAGAAGGTGCTGCTCTTTGGCTTTCTCCTTCTGGATATGGCAATATAACGGAAACCAAACCACAAGCGCCAGATCATATTGTATTACTTGGATATTGCATAAAATCTAATGCTTCATCGGGTCGTATTTTTGTTAAAATTCAAAATGGGTATGAATTAGATGAAATACATAACGTTAAAATAAGTGGCGTACAACATGAGCAAATTATAGCTTATAACAGCGGTATTAGAGTTTGGGAAAATGTAAATGCTGATTATATTGTTCGTGCTACTTCAGGAAATTTATACAATCAACTTGTAAATGTATCTGGTTATTTTCAAAATAAACCATCTTGGACAATTAGTGATAGAGTAAATTCAGAAGCATTAGTAAATGATACTGTGTACTTTAGCGGCATTAGTGGTATCTCAACAACTTATGATATAAATACCAATACATTATTAATTGTTGGCGGTGGTCCAGGCGGAAGCACATATTCAGCCGGTAGCGGTTTGATGCTTGTTGGAACTACATTCCATACATCAGGAATTGCATATTTTAATCGTGTTGGAATAAATACGCAAACGCCAACATCAACGTTAATGGTAATTTCTTCTGGCTCTGCTGAAACTGGAATCGTGGTTAGAGGCGCAACTGGACAAACGGGAAATTTACAAGAGTGGCAAGATGTTAATTCCAATAGAGTTGCTATAATTACTGCTGCTGGTTCTGGATACTTTGGCGATAACGTTACAGTATCTGGACAACTCACAGCAAAAACAAAATCATTCTTGATAGATCATCCAACAAAACCTGGAATGAAGTTACAATATGCATGTTTGGAAGGACCAGAAAATGGTGTATATATTCGTGGATTTACTAATTCATCTATTATTAGTTTACCTGATTATTGGTCTGGATTGGTAGATGAAAATAGCATTACGGTAAATGTTACGGCGATAAATTGGCCACAACCAAACCTATATGTTAAATCGTATAATAATCAAGTAGTTGAATTACATAGCGACGTAGATATTTCAGCTAACTATGTGGTATATGGAACAAGAAAAGATATTAAGCCGTTAGAGGTTGAATATGGGAGTTAGTTATAACACACTACCAATTACAACCAATGGATTAATTTTATCAGGAGATTCCGCAAACAGTTTAAGTTATCGTAGAATAAATACATGGTTTGATTTATCTGGAAATGGAAACCATGTAAGATTAGTAAATGGAGCAACATTAAATAAAGGACAATTAATTTTTAATGGAGATAATCAATATGCAGATATACTAAGTGCTACTAATTTTAACATGAGTGGCAAAGATTTTAGTATAGAAGTATGGTTGTCAATTTTAAATTTCAGTGCAAACGAAAGACCAATATTACAATACAATTTACTTCCAAATGACGGATTTTATGGACTTACAACATTCGGTAATAAATTACGTTTTAGTTTAAAGAATACTTACATAGAATATACATACGATAGATTAACAAGTGGAGCTACATCACAAATAGTTGCTCAATTTAGCACAACAAATAATGTTATGGAACTATTTGTTAATGGAGAAAGAGTGGCTCAGCAAACATCTGTAACAGAAGAAATAGTAGATCTTACAGATAACATGTATATATTAGGATATGGTGGATGTTTAAATTTTATGCGAGCAGCACTTTCAGTTGTTCGTATTTATAATAGAACTTTAACACAAGGTGAAATAAAAAATAATTTTAGATCAAAAAGATCAAGATTTGTTTAAATAGGAGAGTGAGATGACACATAGTTTGTATGACAGCAGACATTACGTTATAATTTCATCTGGAGATGCTCCAAGTATAAATTTTGATGAAGTTATGGAAACGTCACTGGAAACATTGCGATATAGCGTAGATGGAACGTTGACGTTTGTAAAATATGATGGTGAAGAAATGCCGCCAAGTGTAGCAAATTGCCCGAGTAAAAGTCAACCATATGGATACGAGGAATTTTTAGCAGTACTTTCAACAGAAGTTTGGCAACCATCTGGAGATATGTATGGCCCTTAGCCATAGTCCGAATATTGTAACCAACGGGTTAGTATTATGTTTAGATGCCGGTAATAAGCGAAGTTATCCTGGCACTGGTACTGCGTGGAAGGATTTAAGTGATAATGCTAGTATTGGAACATTAACAAATGGGCCAACTTTTAGTAATAAAAACAATGGAGTTATAGTATTTGATGGAACTAATGATTATGTTCAATATCAAAATACTACTACAATAACTAATCTTAGTGGTTTAACTAATTTTACTGTAGAAGTTATATTCCAATTTAATATTTTACCAACTACTGGATTTGGTCAATTTTTTATGGCTAATGTTAATCCTACTGGGTCTCCTCCAAATTTAACAGGCGGTTTTCAAATAGGATATATTCCTTCTCCTAATAGATTTAGTTTCGGCACATATGGAAATAGCGGATCATTTTTTGTTGTTGAGTATAATATAACTCCAAATACTAATACTTGGTATCATCTTATTGGTTTAAAATCAACTTCTGGATACTATCTATATTTAAATGGTATACTTGTTGCTACTAATTTAACAAATACAAATGGTGGAAATGCTCCAACAACTTTAAAAATTGGCTTAAGAGAAAGAGATTTAAATTTCCAAAATGCATCTGAGTTTTATTTTAATGGAAATTTAGCAACATGTAGACTTTATAATAAAAATTTATTAGAATCAGAAGTAAAACAAAACTATAACGCCACACGCAAAAGATTTGGATTATAGAGGTAATATATGGCTGGAATATGTGGATTAGATATTAATTATATTAATTATAAAAAAATAATAAAAAATGGATTAATGTTATTTTTAGATGCTGCTAATTTAGCATCTTATCCAAAAACTGGAAATATTTGGTATGATATATCTGGAAATAATAGAAATGGAACATTAATAAATTCACCTTTATATGTAGATAACAATGGTGGAGGTATCGCATTTAATGGAACAAATTATGTATCAACTACATATGACTTAAGTTGGAATAATACAAATAGTGTTACAATATTACTGTATATGAAGCCAGATAGTGTTTCTTCTGGAACTTCGAGAAATTTTATTGGCAAATCTACTTTTGAATGGCAAATAATGCAATTAAATAATGAATTACAATTTGTATATTTTACTAGTGGTGGAGGTCACGGAAATGGACCCGCTGGAACTGTTAACTATACAACATTTGATACAAATTTTATTCACTTATCAATGGTCTGGAATCATATTGATAATAAATATTATTTTTATAAAAATAGTATACTATTAGCTACTATTAATTGGGTTGATGCCTCAATTAATGCAGATACATCAGATACTATCAGTATAGGTGGTAATATTTACCCTTGGAGTGGAAGAACATCATGGTCTGGAATAATATCTCAAATTCTAATCTATAATAGAGCGTTATCGCAATCGGAAATATCACAAAATTTTAATGCAACTAGAAAACGTTTTGGAATATAACGGAGAAAAAAATGCCTCAAGATATTTTAATAACACCTGGAAGTGGCGAACCACAAATATTATTTAGAGGCAGTGGTGCGCGTGATACTCCAATTTACCTTAACGTTATTTCTTCTTATCAGAGTGCTTCATCTTCGGGAACTGCTATACTTTTTGAAGGCACAGAAGGTCAGTTATTTGGAATTACAGACAATGTTTCAAGTGGTACTATATTTAGCGTTGGAGATATTACTGGTCTTCCTTTGATAGATGTTGATTCAACTGGAGTAGTATCTTTAGCAAGATACGGTAGCGGTGTTAGAGTTTATCAGGCAATGGAATTGATGCCTACAGGAACTGGAACAGGGCAAACATTTCCGTTAAAATTTTATGAACTTCCACAGGGCGGTACAAATTTCGTATCTTTTAAAGCTCCAGATTCTCTTGCTACTGATATATCTTATACGTGGCCATCAACTTCTGGAACGGCTGGACAAAGCTTGCTTGTTGGATCTGGTGGATTATTATATTGGGGAATTTCTAATTCTGGAAGCGTTCCATCTGGAATAGGATATTATAATGATCAAGGTATTTTTGTAGGAAGCACTAATTTTAAATTTGGAACTGGCGTACCAACTATACCAAGAGTTGTATTTCAACCATCTGGCTCTGTAACAAACCCAATTAACTTAAATATAATAACAAGTTCAACAGGTCCATCTTCATCTGGCGTAGCAACTTTATCATTCGACGGAAGTGCTGGACAATTATTTGCTATAGACGACCAGCTTGCAACTGGGACTATTTTTCATGTTGGTAATATTACGGGTCTTCCACAATTACGCATTGATGCTAGTGGAAATATTTATTTAGCAGAGTATGGTAATTCTGTTAAAACGTACCAAGGTTTTGATATATTGCCAACTGGAACAGCTTCTGGTACAACTGGACCGCTTCGTTTTTATGAACTATCGAGTGGAACGAGTGATTTTAATTACGTTGCGTTAAAAGCGCCAGATGTTCTTACTACAAATGTTATATTTACTTTACCTAACTCAATAGGTACTTCTGGATATCTTTTAACCACAAACGGCGATGGTTCGCTTACGTGGTCTATAAATGATCAAACATACGTTAATGTAGCGTCTGGAAACCTGAAAAATCAGATAGATGCCGTATCAGGATGGAATAAACAATATACGGACTCTAAATTTACAGATGTTTCTGGATATTTTCAGAATAAATCCTCATGGACAATTAGTGACGGTGCTAATTCTGAAGCGTTAGTTAATAATCAAACCGTATATTTTACGGGCATCAACGGAATAGTTACCGTCTATAATCCTTCTACAAATACCCTATCAATTGACGGAAGCGGCGGCGGTGGCGGTGGAGGAATTACGTATTATGCTGGCAGTGGATTAACTTTGGTTGGTACTACTTTTAACGTAGATCAAGACTTCTCCATAATTAACGCCCTTATTTTTGGTTAAAACGTGTATAATCAGCTATAAAACCACATAGAAAGATATAATTATGAAAGATTTTACATCGTTAACTCGATATATTTTTTCACCAGGAACGTCCACAAATGGCTACGTTGACCTGATTGGTATAGCTGATTTTGATATTACCAATCTTATTTGTATTATTAATCAAACAAAAGGCGTAATTATATATTCTACGGGCATTGCTGACAAGCGATATACAGCAGTTTCTGGTACAAGAGTTAATTTATTTTATGATACTTCATCGCACTCGTCTTCAGATAAATTACAAATAGTATATAATTTTAAAACCGGAAAAACAAGCGATACTGATCTGCAAGAAATGGTAAAATTACTTAGCCGCATGGTTAAGATAATGGAAAACCAACAATCTACAGATTCAGCACAAAGACAAAGAGTAGTTATTGATAATGCTCCTTCTGTTACCGCAAGTATTGCAGCATCACAAACTTTAGCTACAGTTACTACTGTTTCTACAGTATCATCCGTAACAAATACAGCAGCCATTGCCGGTATGGGACAAGAACAATATATTAATATCGCCAGAAATACTTTTGCAAATTCAATTAGAAACAAGTTAACTTTTTAATATAGGATATAAAACATGACGCTAGTTAGTAATCTTAAAAAACAAGTTGATCTTCCTGTTTGGGAATGGACACGTTTTTCACCAGTTGCTCCAGGTGCTGGTGTTTCGTGTAGTTGTGTTGCTGATAACACACTGGTAAATGAAAACACTGGAAGATATTTATACTATTTACTTAATACTAGTAACTTTTGGCGTTATGATACTGTTACCGATACGTATTTACAACTAGCAACTCCACCACAAGCTCCTGCAAATGCAACGAGTGCCCGTTTTGCTGGAGCGTTAGGTTATTATAATCGTGTAATTTCAGCATCATCAAACACAATAGTAACTGGATTACCAACTGGTAGAGCCGCCATTGGATATAAAATTCGTATCGTATCTGGAACTGGTGCTGGACAAGAAAGAGTTATTACCGATGTTAGCGATCCAGTTGTTGTTGATTTTGGTGTTGCAACCGCTGGTACTCAAACTGGTGGTGTGAGTAGTATAACAGATACAGCAAAAAATTGGTATGGTAACGCAACGTCATCTACTGGTAGTTATAGTGGATCTTACACGGGAACAACCCCAAATTTTAATGGTTTTGCTGGATATGTTGTGAGAATAATACCATTTGGTACTGGTCCAAACCAAGTCAGAAAAATATTGTATAATACAAATCAAGTATTAACTATCGCAGACGTTGGCGTTAATATGCATGAACCATTTTCTAACTGTCAGTGGGCAGTTACGCCAGCCGCTGGTTCAGTTTATCAAATAGAAAGTAGCACTATTACTGTAGATACAGCTTGGGATACTGCACCCGATCAAACATCACGATTTATTATTCAATCGGGTGCGGTTTTATTGTTGTCAAATATATCTAGTGCTGCTCCATATTATAGCTTGCAATATTATGATGTGCTTCATGATATGTGGTATGCTTTACCAGGAATCCAACATATATTTCTTGCAAACACAAGCGATAATAGTCTTGAAAGATTCACTGAAAATTCTACCACTTGGTGGCGAGGTAAAGCTACTGCTGGAAGTGTAACAACACTTACTCAATCAGATGCTACATGGACTACAAATGAATGGGCTGGGTATGAAATTTATATATTTAGTGGTACAGGCAAAGGACAAATAACAAATATCACTTCTAATACGGATACGGTATTAACATTTTCAACACTATCCACGGCTCCAGA
>JAAOEI010000919.1_pt1 | contig 11045 bp, 14 predicted proteins | sample 7059261 | NCBI WGS metagenome assembly JAAOEI01 (sample SAMN14008812, study PRJNA610033) | viral metagenome | isolation source: viral particles filtered from seawater | place: China: Hangzhou Bay, Yangshan Deep Water Harbour | collected 2017-10-31
TCCAAGCCGCGATTGCGGACATGATCGACGCGAACACCACGATGGTGGATGCGCTCGCCAAGGTGGCTGCCATGACCTCTCTGTCAGCCGAGACGGTCAAGAAGATCGTCAACGGCGAGGGCGGCACGCCCGATGAGGTGGCCGCGGTGGCTGCAGCCCTCAAGGTCAAGCCGGGCGGCACGCGCACCAAGAGCAAGCCCGCAATGGCCTCTGGCACGGGCGACAAGAGCATCACGATCAAGCTGGACGGCTTCGCGGAGCACACCACGAAACCCTTCACGATCTTCACGGCTGATCCGGAGCCCGGCCCGCGCAAGTACACGCGGGACGACCTCCAGACCATCGCCGACAACTTCAACGGGCGCATCAAGCGCCTGCGCAACGAGGATCTCGAGAACCCCCTCGTGATTGGTCATGAGGAGAAGCAGGAAATTCTAAAGAGGTCCGATCTCCCGGCGGCGGGGTGGATTCGCGATGTCTATGTGGACGGCAACCGTCTCATGGGCGTGGCGGATCGCGTTCCGGACACCGTTCGCTCGTGGATCGACGGCGGTCAATACCGCAAGTGGTCTGCTGAAATCTACCGGGACTACCACGGGTTGGGACCGGCATTGCGCCGCGTGGCGCTGCTGGGGGCCGACATTCCGCACAAGAAAGACCTGGGCGAGATGGCGTGGGAGAACAACCACGACGACCTGCCCTTTGACACGTTTACAGGAGCCACCGCTATGGCTACGGACGAGAACACCGACATCGAGATCACCAGCCTCGAGGTCACCAAGCACATGGACATGCCCATGCAGGACAAGAACCAGAACGGGATTCCGGACTCCGAAGAGGATGTCCAGATCACGGGCAAGATGAAGCGCAGCGCCGGCCAGCAGGCGCCCGCCGCGGCCCCGCAGGCCGCCGCGCCCCGTCCCCCGATGCCGCCGCAGCGGTTCTCGGAAGAGGACATGAACGAGATCAAGGCGCTGAAGGAAATGCTCGCCATCGAGCGCAAGCGCCGCCAGGACATGGAGGCTGAGGCCCGCGTGTCCGCCATCACCAAGTTCGCCGAGGACAAGGCCAAGGAAGGCTACTGGACCGGCGACACCACCACCAAGATCATCGACGGGCTGAAGAAGCTCGACGGCGTGGACAAGTTCGACGAGGGCGAGGGCGCGACGGATGTCGCGATGAAGCTCCTGGCGGATGTCGCCACGCGGCAGCAGCGGACCACGGCGCCGATCAGCGCCAACGCCGCGACCACCACTCCGGATGAGGCCGACGACCTCAAGGCGCTTAAGCAGGACTTCAACGAGTACTGCGCCCTGGGCGGCACCCTGCCGTTCGAGAAGTACGCCGAGAACATCGGCTTCGATCTGGAGTCCAAGTAACCCCACAACCCCCGCGAGTGGCTCACGCCTAAGCGGGAAGGAACACAATCATGACGGCACAAACTGCCAACCGTGACAGCAAGCGCCAGGTCGGCGACGTTCGCTCCTACGGGATCGACGGCGGCGCGACCTACAACATCTACAAGGGAGCGGCGGTCGCTCTCGACACCACCGGCTATGCGCGGCCGGGCGCCAACACGGCGGGTTTCCGCTTCGTCGGCGTGGCTTCCGAGCAGTACCACCAGACCGCGACCGCGACGGATGGCACCAACGCCATCAAGGTGTGGCGCCGGGGGCTCTTCAGCTTCGTCGGCTCCTCGCTCGCGATCACCGACATCGGCCGCCCGGTGTGGCTCACGGATGACCAGACGGTCAGCCTGACCCAGACCAACGTCGGCCCCATCGGCGTCATCGCGGACTTCATCTCGGCCACCGAGTGCATCGTGGACATCGGTGACGCCGCGGCCGGCGGCGCGCAGTTCGCCAAGCTCGCCTACGGCACCGGGGCCTGCGCCTCGGGCTCCACCACGGTGGAAGTCACCACGGGCCTCACCAGCGTCACCGCTGCGGTCGTCTCCAACGCGACCGTGGGCACGGCGCCCACGAAGAACTTCTCTTCGGACGGCGCCATCACGTCTTCCGCCGTGACCGTCGCTCGCGAGAGCTCGGGCACCCTGGAGACGGACTTCGAGTACATCTTCGTCGGCTACTAAGCCACTTCAATCAACAAACACAATCGTGAAAGGAGTCAGCTATGGCGGCTGGCGGATACACGAGCAGCAAGGCAATCATCCGCGGGATCCGCGGCGAGTTCATCGAGGGGCTTCAGGCTTCCGCGAACCTCGCCACCCGCATCGCCCGCGCTGTTCAGAGCGACAAGCGGGAAGAGTCCTACCTCTTCTCGGGTTCGACTGCCCAGGTGCGGCAGTGGACCGATGAGCGGCGCCCGGCGGAGATTTCGGAATTCGAAGTCAAGGTCGTGAACAACCACTACGAGGCGTCCATCTCGATCCATCGGGATGACATCGACGACGATCAGGCGGGGCTCTACCTCCGCCGCGCGCGCGAGCTCGGCGTGCGTATGGGCGACTACGAGAACGTGCTCGTTCTCAAGACGGCCATCGACGCCTCGTACAGCGACTCGGACCTGGGCCTGTCCTTCGACGGTCAGTTCCACTTCGACACCGACCATGCGTGGACGGGCGAAGGCGCCGAGTACACCACCTCTCAGGACAACGACCTGACCGGCGCGGCGGCGACGGGCACCACGCCCACCTTCGCGGAAGCGGAGGCGGCGCTCGACGCGATGATCGAGCAGTTCGCAACGTTCAAGGACGACAAGGGCCAGCCCTTCCATCCGCAGTCGCGGCTGGAGCGGTACACGCTGCTCTGCCCCCCCGACATGGTGGGGCCGTTCTCGCGCGTGGCGGAGTCCAAGACGAGCCCCTCGGGTTCGGCTCCCATCGACAACATCCTGCAGGGCAAGTTCGACATCGTGCCGAACAGGTATACTGCGAATAATGATCGAGTGCAGATGTTCGTCGGCGATGGCGCCTACATCCTGCAGCGTCGCATGGCCGTGCGCTCCAACCAGGTGACCGGCCGGCGTTCGGGTGAGGTCGCGGACTCGAGCTTCCACAACCTCGTGGACTACTTCGGTGCGGACTGGCGCGGCAACGTCGCGCTGGCCGAGCCGCTCTACGGGTGCTCGTACATCTTCACCTAGGCTAAGACTCTCTCTCTTCGCCAGGGGGCGGGGCGGTCACCCTCGGGAGCCGCCCCGTCCCCATCAGTGTCCCGCGTCGGGGGACCAGAAGCCGACGCCTCAGTTTCTGGAGTCATCCCCCGGCGCGGGGGACACCATCGAAAGGACCGAACTATGAAAGCACCCCGAAGCGCAGCCGAAGTGATCGCGCTGCACGCGGCGCATGTCGCGAAGGCGGAAGCCGCCGGCACGCCTGCCCAGGACTTGTATCGGTTCGCGGAGAACATCTCTGTGACCCGGAACGAACTGCTGGGCGCGGCGCTGGCCGAGGCCGAGCAGAACACGCTCGCCAAGGCCGCCGTGGCCGTGGACGCCGCCGTCAGCCCCGAGGGCATCGTCACCGTCGAGGCCCCCAAGAAGAAGGCCGCCAAGAAGGCCAAAAAGTAGTGCCGTACACGCGCGACATCGACCTGCCGTGGGCGCATCTCAGCGGAGTCCTCAACCCAGCCGGGAAGGGTCAGCGCAAGCGCGCCGACCGTGAGTGGACGTTCCGGGAGCAACTGCACCGCTGGGGCATCAAGCCGGTGCCCCGTTGGTGGAAGGTCGTGACGCGCAACTACGGCGAGGGCAAGCAGGAATGCACGCTGCCCTCGGGTCGTCGCATCAAGTTCTACGACGACTACCTCGAGTCCCAATTTCACAACCCGCACCATGCCCCCATCGGGCCGTATTACTGGCTGTCCGCCGCGGACGCCGAGGCGCTGTGGTGGGACAGTCGCGCGACGATTGTCCCGTGGTGCGAGCAAATCGAAGTAGCCCCGAACCGGGGCGAGGAGGTGGCACATGCCGCTATTTGATATCTGGCTGAAGGACGGCGAGCTCCAACTGGACCGCCGCATCGGGGACCACAAGGTCCGCATGGTCGCGGGCAGCGTCTACACCGTGGACGTGAAGTACGGCGACGACCCCAACACGGGTAACAAGGTGCCGTGGATCACGGGCGTGGGCGGGGCCGCCTACGTCACCTCCGCCGGCCTGGGGTGGCGCGAGAGCGCCTTCACGGAACCCACGGACCTCACGCAGATCAGCGTGGACCGCTCGGCTTCGTGGCGCCGCGGCAAACTGAAGCGCCTCCAGAACAAGATGGAGCGCAAGATCGACGCCGAGTATGGCAAGGGCCACTATCTGCAGACCTACCAGGACGGGGAGCGGATGGGGCGGGGCGGCGGGCTCGAGTACGTGCGCGAACTCTACAACGAGATCGTGGACAAGAAAGACGCCATCAAGGAGCCGCTCTCGCTGGACCCGCCGACCCCCGCCGGCGTGCAGCCGTTCGCCACGGTGTTCAAGGGCGAGACGCCCGAGACGCTGGACGAGCGCACGTGTAAGTGTGGGCTGCTGTGCGGCACGCTCAAGCAACTGCGGTCGCACGAGAAGGACGCCCACAACCCGCGCAAGCGCAAGAAGGGCCACGTGCCGGGATACGACGCCCAGATTCCCGACCACGTGCAGATGCACACCACGGTCATCGACAGCACCGGCAAACCCATCGGTGGGCCGGGCGTGGACACGGAGCTCTAAATGGCGTACTCAGTTGCGGGCGACGTTCAGAAGGCGTTCAACGCCGACCGGATCACCTCCCTCGCGGACGATGATGCGGACGGCACGGCCGACACCGATGTCATCGGGAACCTCATCGACGACGCGGATGCGTTCATCTACTCGCATATCCGCCACCTCTACACGAACCTGGACCCCGACGACCTGACGGCAGGCACCGATGTGCCGAACGAACTCCGCTGGGCGTCCTCGCAACTGGCCGCCGTGTTCCTCAAGCGCCGGCAGGGCATCAACGACATCCAGACCTACGAGCAGGTCGAGCGGTGGCTGGACAAGGTGGCCCAAGGCGAAATCAGCCTGCAGGCGGCCACGACTCGGCTACCGGACAGCACCACCCGCGGGCGCGAGAAGGACTTCAGCGACAAGTCCCTGGATAACTACGGGGAACCCGCGCCGGGTATCGACGCGGGGACGGATAATACGTTCTTTCAGGATCAGGGCTCTGACCGAAACGACTTTGCGTAATGGCGAAGTTCCGGACAGGTGGACTGGGCGGCGAGCGCGTCGAGGCGAATTTCTCGGGCGAGATAGAGAAGTATCTCAAGCGGTACAAGCGTAAGGGCCTCAACACGAAGCCGGTCATGTTGCGGTTTGCGCAGGACATGATTCGTTCCACGGATCGCAACTTCATTGCGCAGGGGCGCAAAAACGGCATTTCGCGCATTTGGAAGAAGCTTGCCCCCAGCACCATCGCCCGTCGCCGCAAGGGCAAGGGGTCGGGCAAGCCGCAAATCTTGCAGGACACGGGACTGCTTCGCCGCTCCATCTGGACGCGCGCGACCAAGAAGCGCCTGACGATTGGGACGAGCGTGCCCTACGCGAGATACCACCAGCAACGCGGCAACTGGGGCGGCAGGTCGGGCCACATTCCCGCGCGTCCGTTCCTGTGGTTCCACCAGACCGACCTCAAGCGATTCAAGCAGCGACTGAAAGAGTACCTCGAGGAAACCGGCGGCGGTAAAGGGAAATTCAAGGGGGTTTAGATGGCATCTGGACGACAAACCACCGAAGTCAAGGTCGGCGCCCGGCGCGTGTTCTGGGGACCGGCCGCGAGTGAAACCGAACTCGGGCTCACCGAGGAGGGCAGCATCCTGCGGATCGAGCAGGAGCAAACCGCCATCTTCACCGAGGAGCACGCCGGCCCCGTTACCAAGGTGCTCACGCGCGAGCGCGTCACGTGCGAACTCATCCTCAAGCAGTGGGATAGCGTGCAGTTGGCGACCGTGATTCCTGGGGCGGTGGAGAGCGGCGGCACCAGCGTGACGTTCGGGCGCGTGCCCGGCATCAATCTGAGTGGGACTGCCTACGCCAAGCGGCTGTGGCTGCACCCGCTCGAGACGACCGACACCACGGACCAGTCCGAGGCCATCTTTATCCACCTCGCCATTCCGCAACCGCAGCCCATCGAGGCGCGGTTCACGAACGAGGAGGCGGCGCTCATCGGCGTGGTGTTCGAGGGCATCGTGGACACGAGCCAGAGCGACGGCGCGTTGCTCGGCCAAATCAAGACCGCATAGGAGGCGACGTGCGGGGCACGAAAGAAGTCAAGATTCGCAAACAGGGGGTGGACCTCATCCTCAACATCGAGGGGGAGCGGTGCCTCATCCGGCCCGGCGTGGGCGCGGTGCTGCGGTGCCAGGCGGCCCTCGAGAGCGTGGGGGACATCAACACCACGCTCGGTCAAGCGGCGCTGGCGGACGCACTCTTGGAGCACCTCACGGGCGAGCACCGCGAACGCATCGCGGAGTTGCGCGTCGAGGAGCAGGCCCAGGTGGTAGAGGAACTGTTCGGATGGTTCGCGGGCGAGCCGGTCGAGGGCGAGGATAGCGCCCCTTTACCCGCCTCGTCCGTGTCGCTCGGGGGGTCGGGGTCAGTCTCGACGCTGTCGAGCGATGGGACACCGCCCGATTCCTCGACGTGGAGCGGGCTCTTGGATCCGTACTCGCTGCCGAGCGACTCGGATTCGCCCAAGCCGTAAGCGCCGGCCGCGGCAACGAGGAATCTATCCTCAACTTGGTTCGGGAAGCAGCAGGAGAACACGAGGCAAACCGCCTGAGTATCGAGCTCGGGCTCAGAAACAGGCGCGAGGAATAACATGGCTGGCACACACGCACAAATTGGCGAGGACTTGGGCAAGTTCGCCCGCATCCACAACGTCCTGCGCCTCATTCGCAGCGGCGGCGCGTCCGTCACCATCGACGCGATGGACCAACTCCGCACCGAAATTGAGACGGTGTTCGACGCCGACGACACCCACCGCAAGATCATGCCCGCCGTCATGGGCGTCGTGGACTTCATGAAGGCGTCCTGCGACCAAGGCATGGTGCTCCTGCGTCAAGCGATTGACATCTGGGCGCGGGACTACCTGCGCTCCGACATCGGCAGCACCGCGACCGCGACGGATGACATCTTCCGCGACCTCGCCGAGAACATGCTGATCGACTCGCAGGACGTGCTGGAGGTGGTGATTACCACCAGCAGCGTGACGGCCGACTCGGACAACACGGGCGACGGCACGGTGGTGGTGTACGACGAGGAAGTCATCGAGAAGCGGGATAACGACCGCATTCAGGACGAGAACTTTGTGGTGCAGTGTGTCGCGGACGTGCGACAGAACGGCCGGACATCCGGCAACGAACTGTTCGCCATTCAGGGCGATGTCCACGGCAACGGCCCGAACGCGGCGGCGGCGTACAACGAGGGGTCGTCCGAGAACCGCCTGGACAACGGCGACTTCGAGGACGCCACGGCGACGTTCCCGAACTCGTGGACGATCACCACCGACAACACGACGGGCGGGCTCTCGCAGGAGACAACCATCGTGAACCGTGGCGCGGGGGCGCTCAAGGCCGTGGCGGACGGATCCGCGACTGCGTTCGACATCGAGCAACCCGAAACGTCGTTCATCGGCTACAGCACCACCAAACTCAAGCCGCTGACCCCGTATCTCATCTCCTGTGCGGCGCGCTACGCCACCGGGCAGTCCGGCACCCTCACCATCCAGTTCGCCGGCACGGGCTACACCCCTGGCAGCACGGAGAAGATTTCCCAGGCGGTGTCGGGCCTGACCACGAGTTACCAGATCCTGACGGCGGTGGTGGTGATGCCCAAGAGCATCCCGAGCGACTTCAACCTGGAGATCACCTGGGACGGCACCCCGACCGCGACCCACATCCTGTACCTCGACGACGTGGTCGTGCAGGAGATGACGGAGTGGGAGGACGCGGGCATCTACTACGCCGTGGTGCCGGGCGCGACGGACTTCATCGCGGGGCCGGGGCAGGCGGACTACTTCACGTTCAACACCTCGCGAGAGGCCGAGGGCACGGCGCTGTTCCAAGAGATGATGACGCTGGTCACGAACCCGAACATCACGAACCCGGACGTGTGGCTCGACATCAACGTGCAGTTGCCCCACAAGAGCAGCGACGGGAGCGCGAACTACGCGGAGGCTGACGCCGGATAATGCCCGCGACCGACTCTGCCGTCACCACCCTGCTGGAGAACATCGAGGCGACCCTCACGGACTCGACCAACTGGTCCGCGCTGGCGTCCGCGCTCGGCAACAACACCAACATCCGCAGCGTGGCCCCGCCCTTCCGCCCGATTTACGCGGGCAAAACGCCCTACGTGGTCATCACGCCGGGTGGGCAGGAGAAGTTCCACACCACGGGGCGGTGGGACATCCAAGAGGTCAACCTGCACATCGTTCACGCGGTGTTGAGTTCCCCGGAGCAATACTACTCCGTGCTCGGGACGGCGTCGGTGGAGGGCATCCTCACCATCGCGGAGGAGCTCGAGAAGGCGCTGGTGCGGCCTCACCCCTACGCGGTGTCGCCGTACAACACGGGCGTATACACCTCGCTGCCGGCCGTGAAATCCGCCAAGGCGGTGAGCCTGTCCGAAGTGGAGCCCGTCACGCTCCCGTTCCTTGAGGATGTGTTCATCAAGCAGGTGCTGACGGTCAGCTACCACGTGGAAAAGGGGGCCTAGCGTGGCGGGCATGACCGAAAAAATCATTCTGGACCTGACCTCGACCCCGTTCGAGAAGGGCCTGGACCGCGCGCAGCGCAAGTTCAAGGCGTTTCGGCGCCGCGTCTCCCGAGGCTTCGGGTTCGGGGCGGGCGGCGCGAAGTCCTTCGGGGAGAAGGTCGGCAAGATGGGGGCGGCGGGCGGCACGCTCGGCGCCGTGGCGGGCGGCTTCGGCGCCGTGGCGGTGGTGAGTCAGATTACCGGCGCCATCCAGAAGGCGTTTGATGGCGTGGCGCAGCGGCAGCGCAACGTCGCTATGCGGGCCGCGGGGCCGGCGGGGTCGCAACAGAACGCGCTCGCGCAGATGCAGGCCGCAGCCGTTCAAACCCGGAAGGTCATCTTTGGTTTCGGTGATGCAATGGAAGGCATCACGCTCGCCAGCCTGGGAACGAAAGACGCCTTCAACGACTGGAAGGAGTCCCTCATGTCCGCCGTGAACGCGACGGACGACTACGCCAAGGGGCTCGAGCGCCTGAAGTTCCAAGAGATGCGCCAGGGGACCATCAACCGCCAGCGCGCAATCGCCTTGGTGCATCAGGGCGAGGACCGGGGGCTGATTGAGGAAAGTTATGAGGGTTCTGGCGCGATGATTCGCCGGATTCAGAAAATGAACGCAGGGGAGGCGGGGCGACTTGTGCGACTGCTGCAGGACAACATCGCCCAGAACCAGCCGCTCGGCACACGGAATTCGGCTGGCGCGAATAGCGCCGCCCTATCGAACTGGCAGGGCCTCAACGGGTAGCGCGCAACACGCTGTTGAGCATGAACACTTGGCACATGAGCCCCACGCCGAACGCGAGCCCGAGCACCCAGGCCAAGGCGCCCAACCCCAACAAGAGCATGAACTGCAAGACCACCAAACTCACCAAGGCGTTCGCGCAGATGCCGATGCCGTGCCGCATGAGGCGCAACTCCGTGAGCGTGTGGCCCGGCTGTTTCGGCGCTTCACGTGTGACTTTGGGTTGTGGGAGTGATTTCCGCATGGCGAGGAGCGTAGCACAATGAGCCTCCAAGTCACATACAACACCGTCACGATTGACCCGGTGCAGTCGTGGTCCGAAAAGGTCGAGGCGGTGATGGCGAGCACCGGCAAGGCGGTGACGGGCTACCGCCACACGTTCAGCATCCGGGGGTTTTTCGATAACTCCGGCGGTGCGGCGGCGGGCAAGAAAACCGACATCGACACCGTGGTCGCCAAGATGCGCGAGAGCGGCCAAGACCTCACCATCACGCAGGACGGCACGGACATCCGCTCGTTTGATGCCGCTGACGTGCAGGGCACCGGCCCGTGGTCCACATTCGAGATTCCCGGCACGGACGAGGAGATGAAAATCGGGTTCAACGTCCCGTTTGTCCTCACCATCACGGGCGTGACCGACCCCCCGACCGCGACCGCCGGCACGACCGCCGACACCTACACCGACACCTATGCCTACGACAAGCAGTTGCGGCGCACCTTCACGCGCTCCGGCTCGCTGTCCACCTCGAGCGGCACCAGCGCCCTCGGAAAGTTCGACGGCACCGACCCCGAGAGCAGTCTCAGTTCCTCGGACATCGGGTGGGAACTCGACCGCAAGGAGTCGCGCGTCGATGAGGACGACCAGAACCTCTCCTACACGTGGGTGTACGTGGAGGCGCACGAGAAGCTTCAGACGAGCTACAAAGACGTGGAGTACAACATCTCGAGCAGTTCCTCGGCCGGCACCGAGTCGTGGTCTGCCTCGGGCGTGATGCGCTACGAGATCGGCAAGGAACCCGACCCCAAGGATGTCTCCACCCTCCTCAAAAACAACAGCGCGTGGCCGGATGACGCCGCCATCGTGTCGGAGGACATCGCCACGGACAAGCGCAACAACTCGCTGTCGTTCACGCTGAACGCCGAGGTGGCCTACGGGCAAGGCAAAACGCTGGCCTACGAGGAGAACGTCGAGACGACGAGCGTGCGCAATGTCCGCGACTTCCACTCCCTTGGAGCGAAGGGCAAGGACATCCGCCAGGAACTGACGCGCCCTGATGTGACCATCGTGCAATCCGGCACATGGGTCAAAATCGGCTCCTACCCCACCGAACCCAAAGTACTGGAGGGGTTCACGGCCGACCAGGTGACGGACAAGCGGTTCACCAAGTCCCACATTCGTCGGGACGTGAAGGGTAAAAAGCACGCCTATAGCCTGTCGTGGGTTTACACCATTCGCCCGCTCAACACGACCGCGCCCGGCAGCTTCAAGCCCGCCGTGGACCCCACGCAATCCACCCCGCTGGACGGGCAGAAGCCCCGCCGGAACACGGGGGCGTAAGTGGCGAACGTT
>JAAOEI010000920.1_pt1 | contig 11037 bp, 13 predicted proteins | sample 7059261 | NCBI WGS metagenome assembly JAAOEI01 (sample SAMN14008812, study PRJNA610033) | viral metagenome | isolation source: viral particles filtered from seawater | place: China: Hangzhou Bay, Yangshan Deep Water Harbour | collected 2017-10-31
CCGTAAGGAACAATAAGATCTTCAGCATGAATAAACTTACTTACGGCACGCTGCTTTAAGGGATCATAATAAACTTTTTTAAATGTAGATCCAATTACAGGAAGATAAAAAAGCATTTGATCTAACTCAGGATCATACTCTTCCATCTCATAAGTAATCATATAATTCATATAATCTTTAACACGCTCTGCTTGCTTAACAAGCATTTCGTTCTGCGCTCCAATAACTTGCGCTCGAACAGGCCCAGAAGCTGGAAGTAGCTCACGATAAGCTTGCGCTTGGAATTGCGTAACTGATTCAGCCAATAGCGGGTGTATTACCCCAGAAGCACCCTCAAAAGGTTCTGTTCTGTCTTCTGTTTGCATTCCTAAAAACTCAAGACCCTTTTTATAAGTGTCTTCCCAGTCTTCTCTTGAAGACAAGTCGTCTAAAATAGACCCAACAAGATCTGACGATAGCCGTCCAAGAGCGTCTTCTTCCATAACTTCTGCTAAATTACCATCAAAAGGAATTTGCGGAGGAGTATCTTCTGAAGATTCATACTCGCCAATAACGGCGCTGCCGTCATTAAATTCAAAAACACCTGGGTCAGCAGGTATTTCAGTCACCTCAACAGGAACTTGTTGGTTTGGTACTACAGGTATTCCAGGTACACCGCCTGGACCCATATCATCTTCAATAGCCATTTAAATCTCCTATATAGGTGTTGAGGTGAAATTGCATCCGCCAACTATGACTGTAGGGAGGTAACCACTCATAGTTATCTTACTCCACCCCAACCTCGAAACTTGAAACATTAAAAATCCTTTTCAAGTATTATTTTACGCCAGAAAATCTGGTTCCACGCAAAGCAGCGCCACCACCACGAGCATTACCCGCACCAGTTCCGCCCTCAATTGGAGCCTTTTTCACTTTCTCATAAGATTGAGTCATAACACCCATTTTATTTTGGCTGTTGCCATCTGTGGGTGTCTTAGGTGTCTTAACCATACCGCTATCTTCTTTCATTACTTTACTCCTTTAAAATTACCACCACGACCAGCCATAACACAACCGCCGCCTTTATACTTTTTAACTTTGCCCTTTTTAACCTCACCACCATACATCATGCCTTGAGGTCTAGCTCTTGGCCTAACAGATTTTGTAACGCCCCTACCTAATGCCATGTTTATAGCGTCCATATCAAGATCAGACATTTTTGCACCAGAGTCTAGTGCTTCCATTGCAGAAGCTCTATTGCCACGGGCAACAGCTTCACCCTCTGCTAACTCTTGTAAAAGTCGCATAATCAATTTACTAGGATTAACATCTGCCATCTTACTCTCCTTTAATAATACTCTCTACGTTTGCTATAAGCATATTCATCGTCGTCATCATAATCGGTGGGTGTTGTAATAAAACCACCTTGTCTAAATCTTAGTATAGCCTGTGTCATCGAATCTGCCAAGTCATCATGTTCACCATTGGGAAAAGAAGCACATTCTTCCATAACCTCATCAGCAAAATTCGTATCAGGACACCAAACCATTCCACTTTCAAACACAGGAGCGCAAGAATGCATCCTCGTAAACTTGTCTGCACCACGGCTCGGAGTAAAAGGTGTTACAGGGATACCAATCCGGCGCAACTCTTGCGTCAACGGCATACCAGACCCCTTCTGCTCTATCAAAACCATATCAGGCTCGTACAACTTGTAAAGCTCATTTGCTTCATGCTTGAGTTGTGGAAACTCCCAACGCCCTTTAACAGCGTCTAAAAGCATAATATGGTCTTCATTTGTCTCGTCTTCAGTAAAAATACCCCAAGTTGTAACAGCAGAGTAGTCAGCTCTGTCGCTCTTACTAAATGCCGTATCGTAACTTTGAATAATGTAGCTACAAGGGGGCGGGTCTTCCTTATTCCACTGCTGCCACCACTCTCTTTTAATGATTGCACCCTCTTCAGCAGTGGGATTTTGCATATATTGAGCATTCCATTTAGCAACAGGAATAGAGGCTTTTACGCTCTCTAACTCCTCTAAAGACCAGTATTCAGGCCATAAAGAGGTTCCAGAGGGCATAATTGCAGGAAATTCCACTATATCCCACTTATCTGCACCTTTTTCGCTCTGTCTTTGCAAAACTTTTGCCGTTAAGTCTCTAATAGACCACCTTGTCATCACAATAATGATCGAACCACCTGGCTGTAAACGCTGTCTTGGGCCAGAAGTGTACCATTCATAAATATTATCTAGCGCAGTAGCGCTTAAAGCGTCTTGCTCAGACACAGGATCGTCAATAATAGCCAAATCAGCACCACGGCCAGCCAAAGCACCGCCCACACCAACCGCGTAATACTCCCCACCGCCGTTGGTACTCCAACGACCAGAGGCTTTTGCGTCTGATGCAAGCTTAACATCAGGAAAAATGTCCCTAAAATCCTCGCTATCAATCAAATTCTTTACTTTTCGACCAAAACCAACAGCTAATTCAGCCGTGTGGGTCGCTTGAATAATTTTTTTAGTAGGATCTCGGCCCATAAGCCACGTTGGGAACAAATAAGAGGCAAATTCGCTCTTAGTATGACGTGGCGGCATATTAATAATAAGCCTTTTTATCTTACCATCTGCCACAGCTTGCAACTTTTCAGCATAAACCTTGTGATGACGCCCCTCAATAAACTGAGGCCACACATGGTTTACAAAAGACATGAAATCTTTTTGTTTTTCAGCTCTATCGTCCAACGTCGTTAGGCGTTCTAACATAGGAGCTACTGTAGCAAGTTCCTCATCCGTTAAAAAATCTGTAAACTTGCTAATTTCATTCATGACATCGAGCTTAGTAACCTACTAATCGCACCATCTAAGTTGGATCCTGAAGTCGCACCGCCCATATTAAACTGTTTTGGCGTTCTTAAAACAGGACTTACAACTGGTGCGGGCTGTGGATTTGGCTCTACTGGTGTCGTTACAGGAGGTGTTATCGGTCTGATAATTGGTGTCATCTCAGGAGGACCTGGCTCCGCAACGTCAATAGGAACACAAGTGCCAGTTTCTGGGTCTAACTCAAAACCAGGCTGACAAGGATTGTATTCTACGTCAATACCGCCAGGAGCGCCTTGACCACCTATTTCATCTTGGTAGCTTTCAATATCTCCTGATATATTTTCTCCATCACCGTCAAAGTAACCGTTATTACTCTGCATATCTCCAGAATAACTCACAGTATTACCTTTATCGTCAACACCTTGGGAACCTACAAAGTTACCATCTTTATCGTAAACAGGGTTAAATTGAACAGCGCCAGTGCCAAGAACACCTGTGGCACCGCCTATACCAGTGCCAAATATACCAGAACCACCGCTTTGATTTAAAACTTGAGTAATAGCTTTTTGCCTTCTTTTAGGTGAAGTTCCCAATAAACTACCAAATGGCAATAAGCTAAGAGGATTAAAGCCAGCATCATCAATTTCTTTTTGAATAGCAATACGATCATCTACAAGATCCATAGCTGTATTTAAATCTAATTTACTTTCTGGGCCTAAGCCCTTTGTACTTAAATCAATACTAGATAAAGGATCTATATTAGATGGAGAAGAACTTGGAGTAACATCTGCTTGGTTCATGCCTGAATAAATATCCATGAAATCTGTTTGTGAGTCACCAATTGGAGCGCCCATTGTTGCTTCTGCTAAAGCAGGGCCTGTTAGTTCTGGAATAGACGGAGTAACAGTAGGACCTTGTGGATTTAAAGTATCTGCAAATTGTGCAGCAGAAAATGATGTATCAAGTCCAGTGTTAGGTAAACCATACACATCAGCAGCTTGTATGTTTGCTATTTCATTTACATTAGGAGCCTCAGTTACAGCATTTTGCATCGCTTGAGAAATTTGAGGTATATTAGATGCCCCTGATGGATCTTGAATCCCAGTTGGTGTTTGAGCGTCTAAAGCTCCATAATTAGCAACTGTAGACCCAGTATCAAAATCAGTAGCAGAATCTATCTCTTCAAATGGCATCATTTCAGGCGTTACAAGACCACCATACAAAGCAGAAACATCAGGTATAGAAATACCTGTGCTTGGAAGAGTAGATGTAAACTTTGGATCATTTAATTGACTCATAAAAGCATCATCTAAACTTGTAGAACCTACTTCCTTATCATCAGCAAGCGTCGAAGCTGTATTAAAATCAACAACATCTTTATAAGGATCAAACGCTTCCGTCGCTAATGCAACAGCATTTTGAGCATCAACATTGGAAACAGGCGCATTCGGGCCAATAATGTCGGGTACCTGCGAACTTATAGATTCAAAAGCAACTTGATCCGCTAGTTTATCTGGATCCGTCTCAAAAGCATCAAAATAACTATTGTCTACAGCTGCTTCAGCTAAAGCATCAATAAAGCCAGGATCTATTTCACCAGGACCTACACCGCCTATATCGCCTAAACCATAACCAACACCACCACCAGGAGCCTCGCCAGGTGAATCAAAACCACCAAATCCATAACCACCGCCACGGAAAGCAGGAACACCCATAGGTCCAGGTTCGCCAGTGCCGCCAGATGCACGAAGCATCATCTCTTCACCAGGATTAATATACGCTAACCTATGCGGCTCTCTGCCAATCATCGTTTGACGCGGAACAGCGCCCCCGCCCATCATCGCTAAAGGCGGCATCGAAGGCGCACCACCGCCAATACCACCAGACATAGGAGGCGGGGCAGTAGGTGTCGGTGGAAAAGATGTGTTCATAGATTGTAAATACTGGCTGAAAGTCTTGCGACCACCAGCATCACCGCCAAAAGATTGACCTCCATTTTGAGATGGATTGATTGTCGGAGGTGCCATCGGCGCCGCCATTGGAGGTGTCGGAGGAGGTGGGGGAGGCATTCCCATACCCATCGGAGGCATAGGCGAGGGACCCATGTTTGGTTGAGGGCCGCCAAGTGTTGGGGGAGGAGGACTCATCGGTCCCATTGGGGGTAATGCCATGCAAAATCTCCGTTATGTAAAATATTTAAAACATTCTTAACAAAATATTAAAATTTAATCAACACATTCTAATAAACCATTCTTTATCATGCTATTCGCATACGTCTTTCTTGTGCAATAATAATAATTCTTGCCGTTCCACTCGCACATCTCCATCGCAGATCTACGCATAAAAGAACGCTCATCGTCCATGCCAGCTATCTTATGACGCGACTGCATCACAGGAACAACCTCCTCTGGACCTTGAGCCTCAAACTCAAAAGAGGTTCCATAATTTACACGGTATGTAGGCATTCGTTTTCCTTTTTTAGGACAAACTGGAATAATAAATAACACCTGTCAAGGTGCCTAGTGCTGAGAGAAACATTTTTTTGTGGTAATTGTTGGTGTGAAACAGAGTGTAAACCCCATCTACCCGATTGCTTGACATATAGGGGTATACCCATGCATCCATGCCCGATACCGACCGATCCAGATAAAATGATAGGGTACCTCACCAGAACAATTGTGCGGGTTACTGAGTGGGATAACGTGGGACTAATGTATGGATATACACAACCAGCAAAAAGCAGCTGTACGGCGAATAAAAAAAAAGCCCGCCGTTAAGCAAGCTTTTCTGGTGTGTGTTCGGCTATCCAGATTATGATCTGGATAGCTCGGCTATTCTGTTTTGCCACCATTCAAAAAGATCATCTGGCAAGCCAGCCCAAACACTTTCTAAACCAATTCGATTAGCTGGCATCAAGCGCGCGCCAGTGGATTGTGTTTGATACTCGCTCAGTATTTCGTAGCGCGCCAAGTCCTGTCCATCACCGTATGAATTACCATTCGCTTGCATGGTGTGAGTGACTACCGCATCGTCTGATAGTCGCGCCCTTATCTCTGATATTCTAGCGCGGATATTGATTGCGCTTGTTCCCGTCGCGTTCATTAAATCGGTTACATTCGCGCCACCGTTTGAGCGACACATTGAGTAAATCAAACCAATTCTTGAACCAGACCTAAACAATTGATCGGGTGTTGAAATTGCTTCTGAACTTGAGCCATTTTCAATTCGGTTTTCAACGGTGTGATGCACAAGGTTAATTAAGAACAAAACCCAATTGATTATCTTGTCCGCTTCAATTGTTCCGCTTGCTTGTCTAAATTCAATTGTTCCATTTGACCAGTGATTGAGATTGATTACTGAAAACTTACCGACGGTAGCATCTCGCAATTGCTCAATTGTCCTTGCGCTATTCAGTCTATCTAAATTCATTGTAGAACAATAACGATTGTTTGTGCGAGATCTAGGGAACATTGAATTGATAGTGGATTGAGACTTTGCGTATCTAGTCATGATATCTTTAACCGCTACCGCATCCATTGGATCGTTAAAGAATTCAGACCCACCAATGAAGCGACCAGTTCTATCAGTATATTGAATGCTCCTACCTGATAGATCTGTAGGGTTGGTTCTTAGAGCTTGAGCGTTTGAGATGTGAACGTGCAAACCACACTGTCGGTTAATTCGACAACCTATATCTTCAAGAACGCGACACACTTTTTTGATGTAGTCAAAAGCAAAATCACATGGTGCCAACGGTGGTAATACAATTTCGCAATCAACGTTTGGCGTGCCATCGGGTTTAACGATGCAACCCTTGATGCCATTGTCTATCAACGCACGATTTACTAGCTCTTTATTTCTACCGTATGTTTCAACTTCTAATCCAAATGTTAACATTGTTTCTTTCCTTTGTTTGTTTGTGGTATCACATAAATATCAGCATTTATGGGAATTGCAAGAACTTTATGGGATTTATTATAATACATACAATTGTTCGGGTTTTGATCAAACTCAAAAAATCGGTTTTTTTTAATTATAAGGAACGTGTGTGTATGTGTGTATATGTATGTATATATGTGTATATATAAAAAGGGTCGGACTAATTAAAGCCCGACCCCGATCCGATCCCGAACCCGATCCCGATCACATTGACTCAACCCGAACATCTCTAAAGTGACGGGAACGATAATAACTTCCACCAGCCTCATCCGATGCCTGAGCAAGCGCCCCATCATCAAGGCCGAAATCTTTATAGCCTTCCTCAATCATCCTGTAATAATTATGGTTAGGCTTGGAAATTTCGCTTTTACTTTGCATCATGTACGTAATCCAGCCATGATTAATCTTGCGTCGTGTGTACAAGTGCGGATAGCCTTCTAATCTATCCAAGGCTTGCAAGCACTTGCCCGTAATAGACCAAAGAACAACGGGAACAACTCCGCCATCTTCTGGCACAATGTCGGCAACGCCTCTAAACACAAGGCGGTAATTGGGCAGATAAAATCCGCCCATTGGTTTAGCTAGGGGGCAACGTGCTTCCATTGCCCTTCTGTTGGTATTCATACCGTAAGCCATGTAAAGGTATCTGGTTTCCAAGAAGCTCATGCCACCAACTCCCGCGCATCTTCAATAAGTTTATCGTTGAGCGCTTCAATATTATTTCGGCCAATCTTTTCCAAAACAATACAACGCGCATAGCTTGGGGAACAGTCGCCATCATGGGCAATGTACTTCGCAAACTCGGCAATTACGAACGAACGTAAGCGACCTTTGTTATTTAGGTTCTCCTTAATATAGGATTGATTACGTCTGTAATGTTGTTCACCTAGATATGACCCATCAAGCCAACATCTGAAAAATCTTCTTGTTGGGCTGTTGTCGTCAGTAATAATTGTATCTTCTAAATCTCTTTGAATTTGTTCTTTCTTTGTCATTGTAATGATTCCTTTTTTTGTGGTATTCCCACCCTATCCCACACCTTTATAATTGTCAACATAAAAAAATACCCCACGCTAAAAAAAATTAACGCGGGGTTGAGGTATCCAGAACGGGCGCGAACTGGCAATGAAAAACTACCTGGCTTTTATCACAAACTGCTCCTGGCTGCAAGTAAGAACACGAACAATTGTTCGGGTTTTAACCGGGAAGCCGGGGCTGCAGTAACCACAGGAACACAAAACACAGTAGTCGGCGCCAGCTGCCTGGGTAACCGGGGGACTGCAGCTGTAAACCCGAACAATTGTTCCCGATTCGGCCCGGTCCCAGCAGCAACCGCCTGGGTAAAAAAACTACAGCTGCAGAAAACACAGCAGTCGGTGCCAGGTAACCGGGTTAATCCCGAACAATTGTTCCGAGGCTGTCCCGGTTGTGCCTGGGAAATAACCTACAGCGGTGTTTTGTTTACCTGTGGTTATAATATATAGGCTATATATAGGGGGTTATCCCGATCCGAGTCCCGATTCAGCCCGGTTGCAGCCCCGATCCCAAACAAATGTTCGGGTTGCCCGCTGGACGGAAATAGCGCCTGGTCCGGGGCAGCTAACCCGAACAATTCATCGGGTTATACCCGCTGCTGGAGTCCCGATCCCAGGCAAAAACCCGGTTTTCCCCCGAAAACCCGAACAAATCGGGGCCTCCAGGGGGTCGCCTGGCCCACCCCCGATTGTTTTCCCGAACAATTCTCTACTCTGGATTACAATTCGTTATAGGGATTATCTCGTGATCTATGGTATTTTCTGAATTTTCTTTAGGCGTAACATCGACCATGCGTGTTTTAGCACGATCCATAAACTCTTGAAGTTTAAGGGCTATGTCTTCTCGGCTCATAGCGTCCAAATTTTCGTGCGTGACGTGGCTTCTGTTGACCATGAGACCCGTGACCTTCAAACGAAGCTCTTCTGCCTTTATAGCGGCTGAGTAGTTGCCAGCACTCCAAGCTTCATCTCGAAGTCTCTGCATATCCCGAACCGACTTGGTTACTGTGACACCGAACTTACTTTCCAGCTCCATTCGCATCTCTTCCATCCGCTCTTTTATTCTCGGATTATTGAGAAGCTGGACTGCTGATACATTTGCGTTCTTGTACCCAGCAGCTCTCGCTGAAGCAGTTTGTGTTAAATCTTTGTGCAGGTAGTTATCCAAGAACTTTTGTTGCTGTGGTGATAACCTTGGCTCACCTTTTCTTGACTCACCGACTTTAGACATTTGAAACCCCGATTATGTTACGCCCCGATTATCGTTGTTATTGGCTACGAGGTCAAGCCTAACTATTCCCACACCTGACCGATAACAACGTTACTTTAATTTACGGTAAGGGGGGTAAGGTATATACCCCCCCCTATAAGGGGGGTAACGCAATTAACGTAAAATAAGTGTTTGATTTTATTACATATTCTACGTTAAATGGCACTTTTAACGTGATTAACGTAAACGGCTAAACCATTGATTTAATTCAATATTCTACGTTACGTTAATTACGTTAAGTTTTAACGTGGTTTTTTTTAACGTAAAATATCGTTTAAAAACAATGACTTAATTTTTAGCCAAAAAGGGCTTTACTTCTTGGAAGGTGTGGGATAAGTTAGGCATTACCACAACAAGAAAGACGATCATGTACTGTAAATTCTGTTTAACAGATACGGCTAAGAAAACAGGCAGTTGGGTTCGGGGAAAGAATACTCGACACTACTACCTTTGCGATCTTTGCGGTGAACGTTGGACAAGCGATCAAGCGCCTGAAGAGTTAGATTTTGTTCCTTGGGATAGTTTTACTTGGGAGTGGGATATTAATGAACCACATGAGGGAGATGAATAATGATCTGGTCTGATAACTTGAAAGTTTTTCTGATCCAAATGTTTGGTCACGAAATAAAAACTAAATCAAATTTTCAGAGGGTAAGACATCAAGCTTGGTTGCCTTGCGAACCCGAAGAAGAACCACCATTTTGAAGGAGAGAAATAATGACATTTGAAATACTAATTACATTGTACGGATTATTTTTGATGATCTATATGCCTTACGTTTTAATCAAGTTTATTAGAATGAGGCGTGAACATGACCGCCAGTACAGAGAATTTATGAGGAGGAAGAACAATGCCTAATTGGGTAACAAATGAAGTGACGTTTACTTTTGACATGAGCCATCAGAAACATAAGTTTTTGGATCTTGTAAAGTCCGATGATAATCCATTTGACTTTGATAAGATCATTCCGATGCCAAAAATCTTTAATGACATTTGCCAATCAAAATCTGGTGGCAATGGACTTAAATGGCATTATCAAGATTCAACCAAGCCAAATGGTGTTGGAGAGCGCCTTACTGAATTAGAGGTAAGTCGTTTAAAGAAAGAGCATGGCACTCTTGGTTCTTATGATTGGTGTTGTGAGAATTGGGGAACCAAGTGGAATAGCGTTCATCACGTTGAGACAGATAACGATGATTATGACGATGAATCATACGTTTGGTTTGGTTTTAACACCGCATGGTCAGCCCCGACACCGATTGCCCATTTTTTGAAGCACAAGTTTGAGGGCATCAAGTTTCGTTGGTTTTACCGCGATGAGAGCGATATGTTTTGCGGTTATTTAGATGATGATATTGGAGGATTTTGATATGAAATTAGAATTAAAAAGCATTAAACACGCTCAGTGGAAGTCTGAGGAAACTCAATGTTATGACGCTAAACTTTATGTTGACGGCAAGCCATTTGCGCTTGTCGGCAATCATGGTCAAGGCGGTGCCGACACTGAATATCAAGACCCCAGGTTTAAGGGCGATTATTCAGTAAAGCGCAATGCGGTAGAGCAATATTGCCGTGAAGCATATAAATTCAAAGGTTACAAAGGCGTTTGGATCAACGGTAGTATGGAACACGCTTGCCATGTTTTGTTGGAAGATTATTTGGAGCGTAAGCACTACAGGCCGTTTTTAAAACAGATTTGCGGGGTTACCAACGGTAGAATGTGGAGTTATGGCAAGAACTTAAAACCGACCAAAGAGAACATGGACAGACTTAGAGAGAATGGCGAAGTGTTCTTGAATGAGTTGCCAGAAGACGAGGCGATTGCAAAAATTAAAGCAACCGCATACGTGAGGAAGGGAGAGGCCACATGATAATTGAATACACATTAGATGATTTCGATAAGTTGTATCATACAAGTTGTGAGAGCTTTTATGAGAGCCAATGGAATAGATTTGAAAGAAATAACTCTAGCTATGAGAAGATAGAATTAG